>Ga0123356_10002637_pt1 | contig 19082 bp, 12 predicted proteins | sample TergutEmb28metaG_2_FD_92546 | JGI IMG/M metagenome (GOLD analysis project Ga0123356, IMG submission 92546) | Embiratermes neotenicus P3 segment gut microbial communities from Petit-Saut dam, French Guiana - Emb289 P3 | ecosystem: Host-associated > Arthropoda: Insects > Digestive system > Gut ...
TCGACGGCAATGCTGGCACAAGCTAACGCGTTACCTCAAGGAGTCCTCCAACTTCTAGGTTAATCATCATAACCCTCTTTGTAAGAGAACCGCATGTTTCGGGCCTGGCGGCACCGTACAGCGGTTCTTTTACATGCCCGCAGATGAACAGTAATATGCCCTGACTTTTTCTCGCGGAACGGGTCTTGTCGCCCTACACTCGCGAAAAAGCCATGACATATTACTGTTCATCTGCTATAATACTGCCATGAGTAAAAAGAAGAATAAAAAGAAAAGTATGAGTGCTCCTTTGCCTTCAGTCAGGCTTTCTCAGTGTATGATTGTGAAGAATGAGGAGAAGAATATTGAGCAGGCTCTGTTGTGGGCAAAGGGCATTGCGTTTGAACAGATTGTTGTAGACACAGGGTCGACAGACCGCACAATCGAGATAGCTGAACGCATGGGTGCGAAGGTTCTGCATTTTGAGTGGATTAACGATTTTGCTGCTGCGAAGAACTTTGCAATTGAGCACGCAACAGGCAATTGGATCGCACTGCTTGACGCAGATGAGTATTTTCCGCCCGAGGACGCGAAAAGGCTCATGCTGTTTCTCAAGCAGTTTCAAAATGATAGAAGCACCCGTGAAACAGTACTCGCACTTGGTTGCGAACTTGTTAATGTTGACGATAACGGAAATCCAACAACATCTAGTCATCAATTGCGTATTTTTCGAAATCTGCCGTTTTTACGTTATGAAGGTAAGGTGCACGAAAGGTTAACAGTTGATGTTGACAAAACAACAATACTTGACGGAGTTAAGTTCATTCACACCGGATATACTGCATCAGCAATGGAAGAGAAGAACAAAACGGAGCGTAATGAGAATCTGCTCCGTCTTGAACTGGAGAGAAATCCGAATGACTTGAATATCAAGGCTTACCTGGCAGATGTTCTCAGACTGAAGCCGGATAATGAAAGTGTCGCGGAAGCGGAGCGATACTTTACTGATGTTATTAACAGCGGAATCGGAGCTGATGTGCATGATAAATTGAAGCACAAGGCATTTATTTATTTTGCTAATAAATACTCACAGATCGCCGCCACTGCTGCGCAAGGCGAAGGTGTGTGTCGCAGAGCACTTCTTGAGTTCCCCGGCAACTTAGACTTCGAGTATTTTCTCGCTGTTGCCCTAAAAAACCTTGGCAGGCAAGATGAAGCTCTTGAAGTTCTAAAGAAATGCGAAGCTAAACTCAGCGATGCAACTGCAATAAACGAATCGATTTACATATCAGTAAATCCATCATGGATTCATTCGCAAATCAATGAAGTTGCGAAATGTGACAAGAGAACCGTCCCCCTGTCACATCCCTCTCGTCTGTCACTTTGTATGATTGCAAAGAACGAGGAGCGGAACATCACGACGGCTCTTGCGAGTGTCCGAGATATTGCCTCGCAGATGATTGTTGTCGACACGGGCTCGACAGATAAAACAGCTCAAATCGCTCAAAAGCTGGGAGCCGATGTCCATCATTTCAACTGGATTAATGATTTCTCAGCAGCTAGAAACTATTCAATCGAGAAAGCAACCGGCGAGTGGATTATTTACCTCGATGCTGACGAGTATTTTACTCCCGAAAATGCCCAAAAGCTTGCAAGCTGCATAAACGAAATACAAGATGATGAAAAGCTGCAAAAGAGTACACAAGCAATCAGCATGATGATAGTTAACCTTGACGATAATCAAAAACCAATGACAAAGTTCAGTGCTGTCAGGGTGTTTAAAAATATTCCGTCTATTAGATTCAAAGGCAAAATTCATGAGCAGCCCTCAATCGATTCATCAAAAATTCTTAATGCCGACGATATTGAGATAATGCACACAGGCTACTCGGAGTCTGCTCATAAGGAAACGGGCAAGGGGCAAAGGAACACTCTGCTTCTGAGAGAAGAGCTAAAAAACGACCCCGACAACATCAACAACAAAGCTTATCTGGCAAATTCACTAAGCATGAGTAAAAACGAGAAAGACCAAGCGGAAGCGGTGTCACTCATTACCGAAATACTCTGTAGTAATAACGCAAATAAGGTTCATAGCGTATTAAAAGTTAAAATGTACATTTTCATGATTAACAGGTACATAAGCGAGCTTGCAGATTATAATAAGAGCGAAGAGATGTGTCTGGATGCGTTAAATGTATTCCCTCACTCTGTAGACTTTGAGTACTTATTAGCAACGGTTAAAGCAAAAAAAGGTGATTACCAAAGTGCATGGGAGCTGCTGAGAAGCTGTGAAGAGAGTCTTGTCAGCGGAAAGAATCTCGAAGATTCGATAATGATTACGGCAGACCCGACAACCCTTTTCAGCAAAATGATTTTAACGGCTAAAGAGCTCGGTGACATCGAAAGTGTTATACTATACTCCACCCACGTACTCTCGATGGATAAAACCAGAAGCTCAGTACTCGGTCCCTGTATAGCAACACTGGTTTATTACGGAGTCTCAAATACGGAGATAAAAGAATTATTGTCAAATATTTATGATTTCAATAACCCGGAAGATACAAGATTTGTCAAAGACACCGCAAGTAAATCCAACGCAACGACATTCGCGGAGAGTTTATTATGAGTAAAAAAAAGAAAAAAAAGAAGCCGTCGCCGCAGAGGGGACAGCAAAATAACAAGCAATATAATCAGCAACAGCAGAGTCGTCAAGGGGCTATGCCGTCTGTTCGCCTTTCTCAGTGCATGATTGTCAAAAATGAAGAAAAAAACATTGAGAGAGCACTTGAGTGGGCAAAAGACATTGCGTATGAACAAATCGTTGTTGACACAGGGTCGACGGATAAAACAGTTGAACTCGCAAAAAAAATGGGAGCAACAGTTTATCACTTTGACTGGATTAACGACTTTGCAGCGGCGAAAAACTTTGCTATGGACAAAGCAAAAGGCGAATGGATTGCGATACTCGACGCTGACGAATATATGTCAAAAGAAGATGCAAACGAGCTTATATCGCTGCTTGGAAAAATTAAAAGCGACCCTATAATGTCAAAAAAGTGTGAGGCAATTGTTACTACTTTTGTAAATGTCGATGATAAAGACAACATACTATCAGTTATAAAGCATATCCGTGTGTTTAAGAATCGCCACGATATACGATTTGTTGGGAAAATCCATGAGGTTGTTAATCTTAAAAACAGTCATTTTGAAGCACCGCAAATACGGATAATTCACACAGGCTATACCCAAGCGTCTTATGTCGATGCAGATAAAGCGAACAGAAACATTGAAATGTTGAGAAATGAGCTAAAGGGAGACCCTGATAACCCTGACATTATGTTATATCTAGCTGACTCGATAAAAACAGCAGACACAGCTGAAGCGAGAGAAGAAGCTGAAAGTCTTTTCTATAAAGCATTACAGAGTACGAAAAAATCAAATGTATTAGTAAAACAACTTGCTTACAATTATCTTATACCTCGTTATATAACAGATGAAAATAAACATGATGAAGCGATGAGATTATGTGACGAAGCAATAAAAAACTTACCTGAGTTTATTGACTATAGTTACTACAGAGGTGTTTTGAATAACAAAATCGGTAGCTTTGATGAAGCAATGAAAGATTTTACTGTTTGTGAGAATGCGTTTTTAAACTCACCATCTATACCAACAACCAACATACTAATGCCAAGTCCTTTGTTACTATTTTATCAAATGCAGATATCAGCAAAAGGTCTTGACGATGATGAGGGGATAATGAAAACCGGCGCTGTTATTCAAGCAATGCTGTTGGATAACAAAGAGCATACACATCTTGTAGGACCTTATATAAGAGTGATGTTAAAAGATGGAGTAACCGCTGATGATGTGCTCAATGAATTATCAAGTGTTTATAACATAAAAAACCCAAAAGACCTACTCCTCATAGCCAGAGCCGCAAAGGACAGCGGAGCGGTTGAATTTACAAGAAATGTAATGAAGCTTGCAGAGAAAATGTTAGAAAACTCATCGCAAGTCAGGCTTTCTCAGTGTATGATTGTTAAGAATGAGGAAAAGAATATTGAAAAAGCACTTACTTGGGCGAAGGATATAGCTTTTGAGCAGATTGTTGTTGACACGGGTTCGACGGACAGAACCGTAGAAATCGCGGAAGAAATGGGGGCAAAGGTCTATCATTTTGAGTGGATAAACGACTTTGCCGCCGCAAAAAACTTTGCGATGGATAAAGCAAGCGGCAACTGGATAGCAATCCTTGATGCCGATGAATACATGGAGAAAGAAGACACAGACAAGCTGATAAGCTTACTTAACGAAATCCAAAGCGACCCAAAAAAGCTCAGCCAATATGATGCCCTAAACACATCATGGGTTCAGCTTGATGATAATGGCAAAGCGTACACAGTGCTCACGCAGATGCGGATATTTCAAAACCGTCCGGATTTGCGGTATGCCGGCAAGATTCATGAAGCTGTGGGAATACGCAAGCACTATAGTGCTGAGGACGTGCGTATTATGCACACGGGTTATTCACAGTCTTCGTTTAATGAAGCGGGCAAAAGAGAGAGAAACATCAAGCTTCTAAAAGAAGAGCACAAACGTGACCCGAAAAATGCCCACACCACTCTCTATCTTGCAGACTCCATCAAATCGGACGGCACAGAGGAATCTTACGCTGAAGCAGAAAAATTATATCTCAAAGGATTATATACAAAACCATCTGCATCTCCTGAGATTAGAAGAATTGCTTATGATTTTCTGATTCCGAGATTTTCGAATGTTAAAGAAAAAGAAGAGCAAGCGATGAAGCTATGTAATGAAGCAATATCTGTTCTCCCTGATCATGTTGATTATTACTATTATAGAGCAATCCTTTATAAGAAAAATGGCGACTATAAAACAGCGATGAACGATTTACAAAAATGCGAGGAAATGTTTATGACCTCGCTGTCTATACCTGAGACACGTGTACTTATGCCAAGTCCAATAGTGTTGTTTTATCAGCTATTATGCACCGCAGAGGGACTGGGTGATGAGCTTGGTATAAACAAATATAAAGCGGTAATAAACGCAATGTTGACAGAAGGAAAAGACCAACCCGGAGTGCTCGGTGCTTATCTTGCAGCACTATTTAGTGAAGGGAAAACAGGGATTGAAGTTTTTGAAAAACTGTCTCCCATTTATGACACAAATAATAAACAAGATATGCTATCTATTGCGCGAGCTGCAAAAACAGCAGGGATAGCAGGGTTTGGTGAGAAAATCGAAGAAATAATCGGTGAAAATGCATAAATCCGAAGGAGCAAATAAGCATGAGCGACAATCAAAATAGCCCGCAATCAGCGTTTTTACAAGAGGCGGCGTCGATTAAGAGTATCATTTACAGCTTAATTGACGGCGGTGATTTAGAAATGGCAAAGCAAATACTGGAGCAATATAGTGTACTAAATCCCACGGATCCTGAGATCGCCCCAATAAAATCAACTTTATACCCAAGCGGAGCAATGTCTACAAAGGTGGGACAGGACATTCCCGATGATGTTAGTTTAATGAAAGATGTCGAGACCATTTTTATACTTTCAGGAATAATGCATAAAAGCAGAACAGGTTATATTGACAGTGTTGTAAGAAAAATTAAGCTTATGGAAGATAAATGGAATTACAAGTCAACTCTTCTGACAACCATACACAATATTGAGCACCAAAAAGCAAAAATATGGCTGCAAACAGCCGGCGATGACCAAACTAAAATGAATCCCGGCACAAAAATCCATAATGTCTTTGAGTATTTTCAAGAATCATATATCGACGGACTTGAAAACAAGGCTGTTTATCAGCCTGTAAATGACGGGAATCGGTATGTCGAGGTATCGGATGGTATTTTTGAGGTGTTTAAAAACGATAGTCAAGCAGATGAGCATTACATTAGAAAAGAATATTACAATGGATATTCGGGCTGCTTGCGTATGGTCAGGTTTTTTGAAACCGGGAAGAACTTAAAAGACGAAATATATGATGACTGGGGTTATCTAAACTATATTCGCTATTACGACAATAAAAACAACGACAGGTTTGAGGAAAAGTGCTACAGAACTGACGGAAAACTATGCATAGAAAGGTTTTATGAGTTCACAACCGAAGGAGCGGTGCCAAAAAAATATATAATATACGACAAAAATGGAAATAAAACTGCTGAATGTCTGAGTACAGCAGAGCTTACAGCCTATTACCTTGACCAAATCATATCAGAAGATAAGTTCTATATGATAATAATAGAAGACGGGCTCATGTCAAAAGCTGCCACGATGATAAAAAAGAAAAATGCCGCTAAATGTATAGTCGTACATAATATCTTTTTGAATGATGCTTACGACCCGAAAAGTAAGCCGCAGAAGTTTTATAAATATCTTTGTGAAAATCATGAGAAGTTTGATGGAATAATCCAACTCACAAGTGATGCAAAGGATGATTTTGATAGACTGTATAAGTGCAATGAAAAGACTTTTTCGATTCCGCACCCGTACCCTTATGAAATTGATAAGACCGATTTTAGCAAGCGCAATACGAAAAAAGCCGTAATAATAGCAAGGCTTGACCCAATAAAGCAAATAAATGTTGCGGTAGACGTTTTTTCACTTGTTGTGCAAAAACTGCCCGATGTTATTCTTGAAATTTACGGCAGGGGAACTGAAGAAGAGAATATAAGAAATAAAATCAAGCAGCACGGCATGGAAAACAACATTTTTCTCAAAGGTTTTATAGATGCTCCGCTTGCTGTTTTTAACACTGCTGTTATGTTTATGATGACTAGTAAGGCAGAAGGCTTTGGACTGACTGTTATGGAAAGCATTTGCAATGGCTGCCCTGCATTTGCTTTTGATGTAAAATATGGTCCCGCCGAAATTATTGAATATGGTAAAACAGGGTATCTATTTAAGCGGTTTGATATTAACGCATTTGCCGGGCAAATTGTTGAATATTTAAGTGATGTTGAATTGCAAAAGACTATGAGTGGAAACTGCTATGAAGCAGCATATAAATTCAGCAATGATAAGTTTTTAAGCAACTGGTATAATATGACTGAAGCTCTATATAATAGACAAAAGCAGTAATATCGGAGGAAATGGACGTTGGTTAAGCTATCACAATGCATGATTGTAAAAAATGAAGAAAAAAACATCGAAACAGCACTTGGCTGGGCAAAACCTGTTGCGTATGAACAAATTGTTGTTGATACAGGCTCAACTGACAAAACGGTTGAGATTGCCGAAAAGCTAGGTGCAAGAGTATTTCATTTTGAGTGGATAAAGGATTTTGCAGCCGCAAAAAACTTTGCAATCGACCAAGCCACAGGGGACTGGATTGCGTTTCTTGATGCCGATGAGTATTTCTCGCCTGAAGATACACAAGAGCTTATGGAGAAGCTGCAGCAAATTGAGGATATACCGCAGTTGAAAAAGGATGTAAAAATCCTTAGAATGCCTTGGGTTCAGTTAGATGATGAAAAAAAAGCGTTTGCAGTTTACAAGCAAAGTCGTATTTTTCGCAACACAAAGGAAATAAGGTATCATGGTAAAATTCATGAATCTCTATCAACATACGAGGGTTTAAGATATGTTGATGAAATTTCAATTATGCATACGGGGTATGCAAGAAGTTCATTTGAAGAAACCAGTAAGCTGCAGCGGAATATTGAGCTTTTAAGAACAGAGCTTGAAGAAAAACCCGATGATATGTTGCTTAAAGCGTATCTTGCCGATTCTCTAAATAACAAAGCGAGACTGGAAAACCCTGATGGAACGGGAGAAGACGCTGAAGCTAATATTTTATTCAAGGATGTAATTTACAATGGTCATGATGTTGTTAGCGGGCTCAGGAAAAAAGCATATATCTATTTTATTATAAAGGATTTGAATGACAAAGAAAGTTATGCTGAGTGTGAGCAGTTAATTGACAAAGGCTTAAATGAGTTTAACGATGATTTAGATTTATTATACTTCCAGGCTTCTTTACTTAACAATAAAGAACTGTATGATAAAGCATGGGAAAAGCTTGAAAACTTGGAAAAACTACGTACAAGTAAAAAGGATCAAGCAGATTCGGTTTTTATTGCGGCAAATCCAGGGTTAATATATGAGCAAATGTTGAAGTCGGCTCAAGGGTCAGGAGACGTGGACAGTGTTATTAAATATGCCACAATCGTTTTAATGCTTGATAAAACAAAACAATCAATTTTAAGCCCTTATATTTATACACTCAAGAAGCATGGAACGACAAATGAAGAAATAACAGAGTTGCTTGGTAATGTTTATAATCTCAGTGATCCCGGTGATTTGCTGATGGTTGCAAGAGCAGCAAAAGGTTGCGGAGAACTGGACTTTGCACAGTTGATTATTAAACTTGCAAGCGAAATAATGTGAATTTAAATAAAGAGGAGTAAGTTATGAGTAGATATATCCAAAAAAGGATTACGAGATTATTAAAAAATATAAAAGATACTCAACGTAAGAAAGCTTATGTTAAATGTCAGGAGAATATTGAGCTTTTGATACAGTGTCTGTCTTCTATTGGATTAGAAGAATCAAAAGCAGTAGAGCTTCTCGATTCACACTATAAGCTTCTCTTTAAAGTCCACACTAAGCAGACGAACGACAAGTTATTGATAGGAAGTTTGTCGAAGATACTAACGTGCGAAGACCTTAAACTAAACCAAAATGAATTCGAAGTAGCGTTCATTGTGCATATAGCCTCGATGAGTGATAGTTTAGAATCTATTTATCTTGCCGCAAAGGAGGATAACAATTGTGTTGCGCATTGGATTGTGGTACCTTATTGTGAAGTTAAGGACTATCAAATTCAGAATATAATGCATTTCGAAGGGGAAGGGCATTATGATGAAAGATTTGATATAACACCATGGAAAGAATATAACCTAGAAGCCCACCGTCCGGATATAATTTTTACATTAAATGCGTATGATGCAAATAATACAGTGACAACAATTTATCATGAATTTTATTCACAAACAATTTGCAATTTTACTGATTTGTTGGTCTATGTTCCTTATTTTATCGACATAGATACCGGTCTTGAAGAAAATTTTGCCTTAGTACCGAGCTGTGTGTTTGCAAATAAAGTAACATTAGCAACAGAAAAACTACGTGAACATTACATTGATACTTACAGCAAAAAGTACGGAAATGAATTCGGAAAGCCGGAAGATAAATTTGTCGCACTTGGCAGCCCTAAGTATGACAAAGTAATAAATACCAAAAGAGATGATTACGAGTTGCCTGAGACATGGAAGACTCTTGTAGGAGAAAAAAAGGTAATAACATACATATCATCTGTCATGTCGGTTCTTGAAAAAAGAGATATCTATTTAAATAAGCTTAAAACGATTCTTGATGTTTTTAAATCGCGTGACGATGTCGTTTTATGGTGGCGTCCGCATCCGCTTATAGAAAATACAATAAAAAGTATGCTTCCTGACATGCTTGAGAGTTATCAAGAAATTGTTGCTGAGTTTAAAAACGATGATGAGGGAATCTTCGATGATACATCAGACTTACACCGGGCAATTGCTTGGAGTGATGGGTATTATGGAGACAGAAGCTCTCTAATTATGCTTTACCAGTGTGTCGGCAAACCGGTAATGATAGCTGATACAACCTCTCGTACCGAGCAATTGAGACCTGTACTGGATGGCTGCTTTTTTGAAGGAGATTCAAGTAAAGATACACTTGAAAGCTTCATTAATTTAGTTATTAAAAGCAACGAAACGGACGATAGAATTTTCAACAAAGCAGTTGATATAGTAAATAAAGACGGCACGGCAGGGAAAGCAATCTTCGAGTATGCGAAGAAATGTATTGGGATTTAGACAATGACAAATTTAAGTATAAGCATAATTTCTCACAGAGAGTTGAATGAAATTGACTTTAGTGTTGATGTAAACTCGGTTACTCCCGGTGTTTTCAGGACTTTGGTACGACGTTTAGCACACGGTATTGATATAGAGCATACTAAAGAGTTATTATCAGCTGCGTTTAAAACCGGTCGGATTAGCGATAACGAAATCGCAGAAATATTACATGCAACATGGTTTGATATGTCAAAAATTAATGAAATTCTTGAACTTATCGAACAATAAGAAGTGTGTACTAAGATTGCTTAGTGAGAGGTTTTTTGTCTTATGAGTGACAAGTTTTGCTTTATAGCATGCGTTAACAATGAGGAATTGTATAAAGAATCCTTGTTTTATATTAAACAATTGAATACCCCAAATGATTTTTCTATTGAATGCTGCGCAGTCCGGAACTCTGGCTCAATGACCGCAGGGTACAACGCAGCGATGAAAGAGAGTGATGCTAAATATAAAATTTATATGCACCAAGATGCTTATATACTAAATAAAAATTTTCTACTTGATTTATTAGATATTTTCAGAAGTGACGAAGAAATCGGATTAGTTGGAATGATTGGTTCAACTGATGTCCCGGAATCGTTAGTTTGGTGGGAAAGTGATTTTATTGTAGGTTGTGTGTATGACAGCACTAAAGCAGCTACGCGATTACCACAACCCTCTAAGGATGAAAAAACTTACGGAGAGGTAAGTTTGGTCGATGGGGTACTCATTGCTACACAATATGATTTGCCATGGCGTGAGGATTTGTTTGACGGATGGCATTTTTACGACATATCACAAAGTTGTGAGTTTCGGAGAAAGAATTACAAGGTTTTTATAGCGGACCAATACACATCTGATGGAACTCCAAAGCCATGGTGTTTGCACTTTATTAATGAAGGCACCAGCTTATCATTTTATGAAAAATACAGGGGTGTTTTTTTTCATGAGTATAAGGAGTTTATACCAAACCACATAAAAAACATATCAGGAAGAGGAGTTCCTGCAATTAGTGTTATTTTATTGGTTGGAGCTTTTATGGATACAATCCAAAACCGTATGGATGAACTCGAAAGATATACGAGTAAGGATTGTTATGAAGTTATTATAGTTGCAAATTATATAGATGCTAACATGCTTCACTTACAAGATTCAGATGGACTAAAAGTAATTGATGTTGAAGAGGGTGGAAAAATGGCAGCCGCTTTGAACAAAGCCGTTGCTATGGCAGAAGTGAATAATGATATTATGCTGCTTGACAGTCGTATTTCAGTGTCCGGTTCAATCACATTAGCTGTACAAAGAGCAGCTTATGAGAAAGAAGATATAGGTGCAGTCTGTTGCACAGAGGGAGAATCTTTACCTGAGGTGTGGGTGCAAAGCAATAAATTAAACGGAGTGTTCGCATTGTTTAAGCGTACAATATATAATGAAATTGGGGATTTTGATGATAGTTTCAAAACATTGACCTATACTGTAAATGATTATGCGACCAGAATAATGGACAAAGGTTATAAGATTATAAAAAGAAACATTCCCGGATTTGCTATGCAAACAAATGAAATTAAAGAAGACGTACAGTCCGACATGGTTGCGTTTAATGAGAAATGGAGCGGGTATGAAAAGAATTAATATAATGACATCTTGCGATGATAGACTATCCAAAATGATTTTACCGCAGTTGGCAAGCATCGATAAAAATCTAAGCGGATATGAAGTGCATTTTTATCTGGTACATACTCGTATAGAGCCTGATAATGTAAAGCTACTTAAGGATTTCGTAAAAGCCAAAACCGGTATAATTTTTCATGAGATAGTGGTCGCTGAGAATCTCGATTTCTATGAGAGTCTGGTAGAAAAAGGTGGTGGTCAATGGCCGCATGAAGCTTACATTACATTGAGAATCCAAGACTATATACCTGATGATGTCGATAGAATAATGTATATAGATTCCGGCGATGTAATAATTGATGGTGATATTGGACCGTATTATTTCGGAGACTTCGAAGGTAATTCTATTATTGCAACTCCCGTTTCATTAAAAACTAACTCGGTGACCGGTGAGAAAACTCTTTACTCCAGAGATGATATATTAGATATTGCAATGAAAGGTTCGCTATTTAACTCAGGTTCTTATGTAATAAATGTGGATAAATTCCGAAGTGAGGGGTATACAATAGAAGACTATTTATACTTAGCTGATGCTCTTATCAAGAATAACACTAAATATAATGCTGCATACTTTGGAGATCAAGGTTTTCTTGCAGCGGCCTTTGTAGAGGATGTAAAATTCTACGGTTATCCTGAATATAAAGACCCCTCGTTTATGCCCTATAATTTTAGGTCGTTATTTTGGCCGCTATATAAAAAAGAACTGACATATACACCGATTGTAGTTCATTATGCAATAATTGCAAAACCGTGGGTTGTACGCTTTTCAGAGAAGGAAATAATGACAATAATTGACCAACCCGGTTTCATAGGCAGAAAAATGACGGTTCCAATACCCACTATTGGATATATGACCCCCGAACACTTGAGATTGGGAGAGATATGGTGGAGCTATGCAAAGGAAACACCCATATATGAAGAGACAGACATTAGAGCTCGTATAACTGCTGACAGCTGGGTTAAGTACTATTTTCCGCTGTGTGAAAATTATCAAATAGCTTACGAGAACATTCTTAAATTAAAAGCGATGGTAGAACAGGGACAAACCTAATAATTACACCTAGGATTTCCGATATTCCATCATTCTGTTTTCGGTTTCGCCGGCAATCTTATCAAAAATCACAGCATGCTTAGAGGTCAAATGCTTGCGTTCATACATCGTGATATCGGCAGACTGATTTAACAACGGTGTGCCGATATCTTTATCAAGCCATAAGTTATAGTGCCGCAAAATCTCTTTTTCAATGGCTGCAATGTCGGAATAATCGACGGTTATACCATGACCTGTTCTATTTAACAGATGGTCAGATATACTGCCGTGCGGACCGAGGCATAGAATTGGTTTATCAAGGCGTAAATACTCAAATATTTTACCGGGGTATGTTGATGAATAGTCGGCTGATTCACCGAGAAGCAACAACAAGAGGTCAGCAGATGCCGCAAGTACTAGGCTGCTGTGGTGCTCCATCTGTGGGTTAATAAGTGCAACACCTTCAAGTCTTGCACTTATAGTGTAGTTTTTTATTTTCTCTTCCTCACTAGCGGTTGTGGTGTGTCCTTGATGGAAAAGTATCTTATCCTTGTCAAGTTCTCCGCGATTAATAAGATTGTTTATTGCTACAAGTGCTGTAATAGTTGACCTGCCGGGATAGAATGAGCCGTTGTGTACAATGGTAAACTTTTCGTTTAAATTAGAATTTCCACTCAACCATTCAAAATCTTCTTCATCGTATCCGTTTGTTATACAAGCCAATTTATCTGCCTGTACACCGAGCTTAACAGTGTTATCGAAGCTTCTCTCGGTGACCTGTATAACCGAATCGGCAGAGCGGAAAACAGCCTGTTCGCAATCAAGGCACATCTGATACAGAAAGCTTGTCTTATCAGGCCACAGCATGGGATTGTTACTCCATTCATCGCGAAAATCAGCTACCCATGGTATCTCATTTTTTTGTTTTATATAGTATGCTGCGAAATGATTACTATATGGACCGCTGGTAGAGTAAATAACACCGAATTTATTTATATCAACATCCTCACATATTGAATCTGCGACGTCAATAGCCCACAAAATTAAAGGCTCGGGAAAGGAGCAAAGCTCGAGCCTATTTTCAATATCAGTTTTATAATAATGCAGGTATTTCTCGCGAGTAGCATTAGAAAGCAAAGGTGATAGGCTATTTTTAACGTTTTCAAAGTCCGATTGTTCTTTTATAATTCTTGGTCGTATGCGGATTACATCAACGTCATCAGGCAGCTCATCAAAAAACTCATATCCTGACGAAGATAACTTAATATCTGTCATAGTAACAATAGTTGGCTCCCAACCAAAAAAACGCAGATTCTTTACAAGTTTAACTGTTCTTTGTGCACCCGGACCGGATTTTGGCGGATAAATTGCTGCGATTATAAGCACATTCTTTTTTGCCTTTGGCGGCATAAGTTCGTTTTCGGTTTTGCCTAAAATCTTTTCAAGCTTTGAAATTTCGTTCTGACATATTTCCGAAAGCTCATTATCATATCCGGCGGCATCACAAACTTTTTTTGTGCGTAGATAGTATCGTATTGCATTAGACAATAATCCCTTGTGTTGAAGAATACATGCAAGGTTATATAAAAGGTCGGGATTATCACGCTTAATAAGAAGACCTGCTCTTACGCTCTTTTCAGCCGCCTGAATGTCGCCGAGCGAGAACTCGGCGCTTGAGAGCATAGCGTATACACGGTCATCATCGGTTTTTTCCAAAAATTCCCTACACACCATAATAAGCTCGTCAAGCAGACCCATGTTGTACAGGGCTTCCCCGTTTGTTAAAAATTCATTAACAGCTGAATTAGGTTCTTTGGATATCATGTAAAGCTCCCGTCTATCAGTTTTAAATGAAGAACTCTTTACATAGTATACATTTATGTACTTTTTGTCTATATAATCTTCGTTGTATCTTCCATGATTATTAATATTATGATAAAATTAAGCAAGTTAAGCAGAGAATTGTGAGGGTGCGTTAAGGATGAGCATAAATGAACGGGAGAAACTAGTAACCGAGTTTCTAGATAATGGCAAGCAACTATTTGAGATGGGGCATTATCAAGAGTTATTAGAAATATGCTTTGTGTTTTCTAATAAATATGTTGACGAAAGAGTATATGCAATGATGTCGAGCGCGCATTTTGCTCTTGGTGACCTTGCATCGGCAGAAAAATGTGCAAGACAGGGTCTTATATTAAACCCCAACAGTTCGGATAACTTATATAACCTTGAGGTTATTATAGAAGAAAGGGGTAAAAGTGATTGCTACATCGATACCGCAATAAGCTGCGTCGATGCAAAGGTCTTAATCGTGTCTGATGCGTATCCATCCCCGGATAACCTTTATGCGAGTATGTTTGTTCATGCAAGGGTCAGAGAATATAGAAAAAGAGGGCTTAATCCCAGAATATTCGTAATTCGTTATGACGATGCAGAAAATGTTCGCGAATACGAAGGTTCGGCAATAATTGAAGGAAGCACCGAGTTACTGGAAAGTGTCATTGAGAAATCAAATGTTGAACTCGTATTGGTTCATTTTTTATGGGTTGCTATGTGGCGAGCAATATACACTCGACTTGGGAAAGTTAAGGTTATCATATACTGTCACGGTTATGAAATTCAACCATTTCACCGCAGAGAATTCAGTTACAAACCGGATGAGATGGAGTTTTATAAAAAGGTGGACGTTGCACGCAAGTCACTTTGGGACTATGTTTTTAATGTTGGGCTGCAGAGCAATTGTGTCCATTTAGTATTTGTTTCTCAGTACTTTGCTGATGAAGTCATGGAAGATTATGATGTTACAATTCCTGCTGATAAATACTCGATTATTCATAATGCAATAGACGTTGATTTGTTCAAGTACGTTGAAAAGGACGCTGAGCTGAGAAAGAAAATATTCTGCTTGGCTTCATTCAGAACAGTAAAATATGCACGTGATATTGCAGTTAATGTAATACTGAAGTTATCTGAGTATGATGAGTTTGCCGACATGGAGTTTTTGTTTGCAGGCTCAGGTCCTCTGTGGGATGAGCTTACGAAACCGCTTGAAGAATTTCCGAATGTAAAGCTTGAAAATCGGTTTTTTACACATCAAGAGATAGCTGATTTACAACTTGAGTACGGAGTGTTTTTAGCTCCGACACGTTGGGATTCGCAAGGTGTTTCAAAGGATGAAGCTATGGCTTCCGGCTTGGTGCCGATATCTAATGTGGTTTCGGCTATACCTGAATTCATTGATGATGAATGTGGAATCCTATGTGCTCCCGAGAGTGTTGATGAAATGGCAGAGGCTGTACTTAAACTATATCGTGAACCAAAGCTGTTTAAAAAGTTGTCAAAAAATGCTGCAGAGCGTGTTCGCAGTCAAGTTTCGTCGGAAATCGTCATAGAACAAGAAATGGCATTGTTTGAAAAGATGCGTGAAGCACCAACTCCGGATTTTGTCAGCAAAGATTACTGGGAACAACGTTACGCACAAGGCAGAACTTCCGGAAGTGGCTCTTATGGTCGTTTAGCAGATTTTAAAGCTGAGGTAATAAATGCCTTTTGTATTGAAAATAACATAAATACAGTTGTCGAGTGGGGTTGTGGTGATGGTAATCAGCTTTCGTTAATGAACTATTCTGAGTACTTAGGATTGGATGTATCGGAAAGCGTTATAAATATTTGCAAAAAGCGCTTTTCTGATGACTCAAGCAAGCAGTTTAGGGCACTTAGCGATGACTTTATTATAGACAAGAAATATGACCTCGCTGTTTCGTTGGATGTTATTTATCATTTAACTGAAACTGACGTATTTAATAAATATATGGAGAGATTGTTTACATCATCTGATAAGTATGTGTGCATTTATTCTTTTAATGGTAACCAAGAAGCATGGGCAAGCCATTTAAGATTCCACAATTTCACCGAATATGTATCTCAAGTTTTCCCTGAATGGGAGTTGTTTAAGATAATTCCCAACAGATATCAATATGACAAGAATGACCCCGATAATACTTCATTTGCAGATTTTTACTTATTCAGGAAAGCGGGATTTAAAGATTCAAATATTGAAGAAACGTAAGAACATCAAGCGTCAGTCTCGAAATACTTATGCTGCTCCATGATGGTTCAGTGGAGGGACTCTCCTGACCTAACTACCAAGTTCTTGTCTTTTAAGGTGTAAGAATTCGTTCGTATATGGATAGCAAAAGCTGACAAGACCATGACCGACGGGTTTAATAACTCCTGCAGATATTAGTCTATCTCTATATAAAGATATATAATTTTTCGTTTTTTGCATTCTATCACCAATATCTGCCACAGATGATAATCCATCATCCTCAGACATTGCATAAACGAAATCCCTGTCTTTATTTGATAAATCGGCATATATTAGCTTATGAACATTTCTGAATAACTCTGCTTTAGATATTAATAGCACATCTTCCAGTATACCGGGATTTTTACTTGTGTTTATATTTTCCCACATATAGTAACCTATTAGTTGAATTAGGTACGGATACCCAAAAGTAGCAGTAGCAGCTTTTTGAACATTTTCTTCTGTCGGAGAATTACTCTTGCCTAAAAAGACCTTTTTGAATTCATGCTCAATAAGCATTAACTCAATATTTTCTAACTCAACCTGCTTAGCTCTTCTCAGAAATGTAAGTACATCATCATTAAGAATATCGGAAATGACCAATGGTAAGCCCGCAAGCACCATACTTACAGAGTACTTTCGCATTATGAAATCCTGATATGTACTGATAAACACCCTCATGTCTTCGGTATGCTTTTGTGCCTCGTCAATCAAAAAAACAATGTGCTTGTTCTGTTTCATATATATATCCACTAACTCCATGACCTGATAAGAAAAGGATTCAGTGAAGTTCGGCTTTTTTTTGTCTCTTTCCAAATCAATAGAAACACCAAGGTTTATTGATAAACTCTTTAACTCAGGCATAGAATCAAATAATTTCTTTGGAAGCTGTCTATACAGTTGAGTTAATATACTATCTAAAATGGCATCGTTTGGTACTACATAAAGCGAAATTACGTCCTCATTATCAAGACTGATTTTTATATCCGATAATAAAGCTGTTTTTCCGCTCCCTCTGATTCCGGTTATAAGGGTTGTTTGCCAAGGGCTGTTTTCATCTCCCACAGCAGAGACGATTGCTCTCGTAATTTCCTGTCTTCCATAAAAGTGTGCAGGACGCTTGCCAAATGATGGGTTAAATGGATTTGACATGTTTACACTCCGTATGTTTATATACTCTTATATACTTTCAGTGTTGGTATATACTCTTATATACTTTCGATATCAATATATACTTCTATATACTTTTTGTCAATAACTTTTTGAGAATATAAGGACAATCCCACTAAGACCTTGACAATAACAAGCTCACGTGTAACAATTACTGTCCAATATATATTTAGCGGGGAGGTGAAGATAGTGCCTAAGCAAGCAGGAACAAAACAAGTTGCGTTTAATAAAAAAGCATACCACGAGTATCATATTCTTGAGAAGTTCGAAGCAGGTGTTGAGCTGTTCGGAACAGAGGTTAAGTCTATACGGCAAGGCAACGTGAATCTCAAAGAAGCGTTCTGCATGGTCAAGGACGGTGAGCTTTTTGCAAGGCAGATGCATATAAGCCCTTATGAAAAGGGCAATATCTTCAACCGCGACCCTGTTCGCCCAAAGCGGCTGCTTATGCATAAAAGAGAAATTAATCGTCTATATGCACGAATTAAGCAAGAGGGGCTTGCATTAATACCACTTTCGGTGTATTTTAGGAACTCAAGGGTTAAGCTTGAGCTTGGGCTTGGGAGAGGAAAAAAGCTCCACGATAAACGCGATTCTGATGCAGAACGTACATCGAACAGAGACATCGAACGGAAGATGAAAGAGCGGGAATAAGGGACTGTACCGGTTTCGACGGGGGTGCAGAGGTGTGAATAGCGGGCGGAGAAGCGTACTCCTAAAAAGGCAAAACTTATAAATTAAAGAACAACGATAACGTAGTTCTGGCAGCCGCTTAAGGCAGCCCGTCCTCCCCGGGAGGTCCACGACCCGGGCTAGGGCGTCGATTAGTGGAGAACGTGAATGTGTGACGTCTCTAACGCATCATGAACAAGAGACTACCAACCTGTAAACGCGTGAATGTTTGCGCTACGGGAAGGGAAAAGACTCAACTTGATTGAGTCAGAATAACATTCTGCGCCCGGAGAAGTTTGCGCTAAAACGCTTTCGGACGGGGGTTCGATTCCCCCCAGTTCCACCAAACCCGACCTATTCGAACCCCTATTATTTTATAGGTGGATTCGCCGTAACGGTTCAACTGTAGGTCAATCATTAAAAACGTCAAGGCTATTTTAACCTTGACGTTTTTTGTGTATATTATTTTATCTCTTGTTCCAAAGTTCGAAATGTTTCTGTATCGAAGAACTTATGGAGTGATATTTCAAATCCATCACAGATTTTTTTGATAGTCACGATTCCAA
>Ga0123356_10002638_pt1 | contig 19079 bp, 20 predicted proteins | sample TergutEmb28metaG_2_FD_92546 | JGI IMG/M metagenome (GOLD analysis project Ga0123356, IMG submission 92546) | Embiratermes neotenicus P3 segment gut microbial communities from Petit-Saut dam, French Guiana - Emb289 P3 | ecosystem: Host-associated > Arthropoda: Insects > Digestive system > Gut ...
GCAGGACTCGAACCTGCGACCCAGCGGTTAACAGCCGCTTGCTCTACCGACTGAGCTATCCGGGATCACCAGCGGGCGGTCCCTATAGCGAACGTGGGCGGGCGACGCAAACCCGGCTTGGCGGATGGCCTCAATCCGCGATAAACCGCGCCGGCGCGCGAGAGTGGCGGAACGGCAGACGCAGTCGACTCAAAATCGACCGCCGCAAGGCGTGGGGGTTCGAATCCCCCCTCTCGCACCACCCCTGAGGCGACGCGTGCGGCCGTTGGCTAAATTTGCACCCCAAAAAATGGCGCCCCGAAGCGGCTGGGGACCCAGGCCTTTTCGGTCAACCCATCCGCGTTAGCACCAGCGCCCCGCTCTCTGCCACCTCCGCGCCCCAGTCTGGCGGCACCAGCGTAGTCGCATCCACTTGCGTCACGACTGATGGCCCCACGATCTGGTCGCCTATCCCGAGCCTGGCACGGTCATAAACGTTAGCCGGCACCGGAGGGCCAGTCGCAAACCAAACCTCCTGCTGCGATGCTGCCTGTGCCCTGACGCCGCGCGCCGAGCCGGTTCGCGGCATCGCCTGAACGACGCCTGCCGCTTCCACCCGCAGCGTCAACAGCTCCACCCGTGTCTCCAGTACGAAGCCATTCAACCGCCGATGCGTATCGGCGAACGTGGCCTGCGCTGCGTCCAGCGAGCCAGGCCAGGTGACGGCGAGCTCGCCGCCCTGGCCGGCGTAGCGCATCAGCGCCACGCGCCGCTGGCGACGGTCGGAGGGCGCCACACGCTCCTCCGCCATCCAGACCGCAGCTTCACGTTCGAGGGCGAGGAATGCGGCCTCCACGGCGGCGTCGTCCGCAGCACTGGCAAGAGTGCGAGAGAACTCCGCTTTCAGGCCGGCCGCCAGGAGCCCCTCAGCACACAGCACGCCGGGGGCCGGTGGCACCACCACGCGCGTGATGCCGAGGAGTTCCGCCAGACAACACCCGTGCAGCGGGCCAGCGCCGCCAAAGGCAACCAGGCTGAAATCGCGCGGATCGTGTCCGCGCTCCACGGACACGACCCGGATCGCGCCGACCATATTCGCATCGGCGATGGCGAGAATCCCGCGTGCCGCTTCTTCCACACTGAGGCCAAGTGGTCGGGCGACGCGGTCGGCGATTGCCCGCGTTGCGAGTGCGCGGTCCAATGTCATGCTGCCACCGAGCAATCCGCCGGGCAGGTGGCCGAGCACGAGATGTGCATCGGTAACGGTGGGTTCCTCGCCGCCTTGAGCGTAGCAGGCCGGCCCTGGCAAGGCACCGGCGGAGGCAGGCCCCACCGTCAATGCGCCGTCAGACAGGCGGGCCAGCGAGCCGCCCCCAGCGCCGATCGTCACGAGGTCGACCATCGGCAGCGGCAGGGGCCAGGACCCCACGTGGCCTTTCTGGGTGAGCGCAATTCGGCCTTGCTGGAGCAGGCAGATATCGGCCGAGGTGCCGCCGATGTCCACCGTAACGATGTCGCCGATGCCGCACGCGGCGGCGGCGTCGCGCGCGCCGACGACCCCAGCGGCAGGACCGGACAGGGCGGTCAGCGCGGGTGCACGGCAAACCGCAGCGGCACCGGCAACACCACCGTTCGACTGCATCAGCAGCAGCGGCGCGGCGATGCCGGCTTCGATCAGTTGTTTGGACAATCGCGCGACGTAGTTGCCAACCGCCGGCATCACGCCCGCGTTTAGCGCCGTTGCCAGGCTGCGCTCATATTCGCGGACCACCGGCAGAATATCGACGGATGCAGTCACCGCGACACCCGGCAGTGCGGCGCGTAGGATCTCTGCCACCCGCCGTTCATGTTCTGGATGCGCGAACGAGTGTAGCAGGCACACGGCGACCGCTTGGACGTCCAGCCGCCGTGCTGCTTCAGCGGCATCGCGCACGGTGGTTTCATCGAGCGGCACGAGGACCGCGCCGCCCGGGCCGACGCGCTCGATCACCTCCAGGACACGTTCGGGCGGGATGGGGCGCCTCGGCTTGACCCAGGTGAACAGGTTGGCGACGCGCGGAATATCCTGTCGACCGATTTCCAGGACGTGGCGGAACCCGGCAGTGGTGACCAACGCGGTGCGGGCCGTCTTTCCTTCCAGGATCAGGTTGGTGGCGATGGTCGTGCCGTGCAGGACGCGGGTGATGGTGGCCGGCCTTGCGTTCGCGGCGGTCAGGACAGTGCGAACGCCGGTCATGAAACCGTCCGACGGATCGGCAGGCGTGCTGGGGACCTTGGCACGCCACGTGCGCCCCGAGACGGAGTCGGCGAGGGTGATGTCAGTGAATGTGCCACCGATATCGACGGCAAAGCAGAAAGCAGCAGCGTTTGGCATGATGGCCGTATTGAGCCGGAGTGTGGGGAAGCCAGCAAGTCGGTGCGATCCGATCATCCCTGCCGCATGTTGCGCTTGGGTGTGTTGCGTGGCGCGGGCACCCCGGTGCCGAGGGAAGAGACATATCTCGTCAAGCGGAGTTGGCCTTGCGCACCGCTTTGAATGTGCTGCGCGATAGCGTCGAGACCGGGCCTATGCCGTCCGGTCTCACGCTCGCGCCCCAGGCGTTGGCAATGCACGCGGCGGCAATCGCGGCGTGCGAGCGGCTTCCAGCAAAGATTTTTGCCACCTGATCCGGTTCACCAAGCGGCACATGAGGCGGTGGCATCAGCAATCGCAGCGAGCTCATCACTGATCCTGGGGAAATCCTATTGCTGAGCGCGTCGACACGGAACGCCCGCTCCACGCGATCGCGGACGGCGCGCCTGCGCATGTGTTGCGCGCCGCGGTGCTGTGGTTTGTGCGTGCCAACGGCGCGCGTCGTGGCTACTGGCTACTCTCGAACGCTCTAACCGAGCCAACTTCTCCCGATGAGCAGTGTAACGCCGAGGCGCGACCGCGGAACAGAAGGCGGAGGCGTCAGTCTGCAGTGTGCTCCTGAGCCTCGGCGAACTCGGCTAGCTTGTCATACTCGTTTGCCATGTCCAGCAGCGATCGCTGAAGTTTTTCGTCAGTCATGGGCTCTGCGAGTGCGCGGATTTGTTCGCCCCGCGCGCGCCAATAGGCCGATGAGAAATGCTTTGGCATTTTCGCCCCCGTCGCCAACTTTGACTCGATGAAGCCGTGACGAGGACCACCTGATGATACATCACCCCGTCACTTACGCTCCGCCGCCCGAATGTTGAGAATGCGTCACCTATCAGACCTTCAGATCAGCTCGGCGCAGGTGGGACGATCAGCTCGTACTCCAAACCATCATACTTTAGGATAGACACGCCTCAATTCCCTTGATGACCATTCGCTTTCGATGTCACGCAGGCGATTACTGCGCGCGACATCCACCCAATAGTCAAACGCCTCGACGGTGTCCGCGCCCGCCGTCGAAAAAATCGTTTTCATTGTTTCCCCCTGGTCCCAATGCAATAAAAGCGATATGGTGAGACGCTGATCGGTCGATTTTTGAGAGAATCCCGAGCGTAAGGTAACAGACGGCAACTCGATATATAGTGATTGTCGCGCCTTCGGTTCGGGCGCGCTAGGACAGTTTCCGACAAACTGCTTGTGACCCGCGCAACGTGGCGGATGGCAACTGGCCGAATAACTGCTGATATTCGCGCGCAAAGCGGCTGAGATGGCTGAAACCGTGGATGAGCGCGACATCGGCGACGGTCGTGCCTGCCGGAGCGTGGATGAGCTGACGGCGCACCTCGTGCAGCCTGTGTTTTTTTTCCAGGTCGTCAGGCCCCACGCCGAGGCAGGCAACGCAATAGCGCTCCAGTGTCCGGGGCGTGATGGCGAGCTGCGCGCAGATGGACGTCAGGGACAACGGCATGCCGCGATGCTCGTCCAACAGGCGGACGAACCGAAGCACCGCGCGCGATCGTCGGCTATCTGTCCGGAACCTGAGCTTATCCTGAGCGGATTCGATGCATTCGACCACCGCTCGACACAGACCGTGTGCGCCGCTTCCGGTATAGGCCATTGCGGCGCGGTGGGCACGCCGGAGATGTGCGAGCGATAGCACCGACGGTCTGATCCGGCATGCTGAAAGCGGTTCATCGAACCACCGCGTGAGTTCCGCGTCAGGAATGGCAACGATGGAATAACTCGACGGATGATCCGAATGGCCACTGACAACATCGCGGGCAGGCCAGATGAGCATGTCGTTCGGGCCAATCGAGACGCAGTTGCGGACAAAGGGGGGCGTGCCTTCATCAAGGAAGACGAAGTTCGTCGTCCCCGTGCGTCGGACGTCTACCTCATAGGTTACCGGGGACATCCTCACGCGGGTGCATGAGACTGAGCCGTTACGCCAGGTCGCGCGCTGGGCCCAGAACGGCCCCGTGGCGATTATTCTCGCTTGCGGGCCGACCGCTTCGACGAACGCGTCCGGATCGCGAAAAATTGGCATGCCACGCCCCACATGTTCGGCGCTTCGAATTGCTCATCTGGATCACGAAAGACCGTGGATATCTTCCATTATTGTCATAATGGGCCGAGCGCCAAGCAAGCACGTATTCACGCTTGATTGATTCCTTTCAATCCCGGGTTGCGCTTTCCCCTCTAACGTGCCGCTGTGGCACATACGGCGTCCGGAACGTTCCCGAACACCCGGCAGCGCGGCGTGCCGGGCATGAATCCATCCGACCCGGGATCGCCGCCGAGACGCCGTTCGATCTTGCCGTCCTCCGAAATGGCATGGAGAGCGGACGACATGCACGCTGTCGTAATCGGCACCTCCACCGACTGACGCGCACAGGCTGCCGTCGCGATGCAGCCGGTTCACATCGAACTGCCAGTAGCGATCTACAGTGTCCCGCCTCGATCCAGCGGGCCGGCGCCCCGGCGGGCATCCAGCAATGCGGTAAGGTGTAGTACGGCAGGACCGGGCTTGACCACGATGGCAGCTGAGGTCCAGGCCAGGCCAACACATGTGGCACAGGCGAGCAGGTTGGCAACGATCAGCGGCAGGCTTGGCCCCGATATCAGCATCCACATGATCGGCGTGAGGATGGCGGCGAGAGAGATCGGCAGAGACCCAGAGACATGGATATCCGTTGTGCAGTCGACGATCGGGTGCCACTTATGAGATTGCGAGCGCGCATCGCCGAGGCATTCTGTCACGGGCACTGCCCCGATGCCACTCGCCTCGGAATGAGAGAAAGGGAGGTCCCGCATGAACGATAAAGCACCTCCCTATGTTGGGCGCTCGATGCTTCGGCGCGAGGACCACCGCCTGCTGACCGGCCAGGGCGTGTTCGTGGCCGACCTCGTTCTGCCCGGCATGCTTCATGCGGTTCTCGTGCGCAGCCCGGTCGCGCACGCGCGCATCCGCTCGGTTGATCTGACGACTGCCGCGTCTGCGCCCGGCGTGGTGCTGGCGCTGAATGGCGCCGAGGTGCTGAAGCTGCTGCCGCCGGTGCCCGAGGGCCAGCTCTCGATGCCGCGCAAATGGATGACGCTCGTCCAGCACAAGTTCCTCAATCCGCAGCAGCCGCTGCTGGCCCATGACAAGGTGCGGCATGTCGGCGAGGCGATGGCGGTGATCGTCGCAGCCACACGCCACCAGGCCGACGACGCCGCGGAACTTGTGCGATGGGATCTGGAGGAATTGCCGGTGGTCGTCGATCCCGAGGCCGCCTTGCGCGAGGACGGTCCGATCGTGCACGAACGCTTCGACACCAACCAGGTCGGCAGTTTCTCGATCGGCCGCGGCGACGCTGACGCAGCGTTGGCGCGATCGCCGCATCGCCTGCAACGACGGTTTCATCATCATCGCTACACGGCAATGCCGATGGAATGCCGCGGCGTGGCTGCCGCTTTCGACAGGCGCGCAGGTCTGCTGACAATCTGGTCCTCGACGCAGGTCGTGCATTGGGTGCGTCGTGAGGTCGCGACCATGCTGCGTCTGCCGGAAGCGCAGGTGCGCTGCATTGCGCCAGATGTCGGCGGCGGATTCGGCGGCAAGGGCCACGTCTATCCCGAGGACGTGCTGATCGGGTTCCTGGCACGCCGACTCGGCCGTCCGGTGCGCTGGCTCGAGGACCGCCGCGAGCACCTGATGAGCGCCACCCATTCACGCGACCAATGGCACGACGTCGACGTCGGTTTTGACGGCAACGGCCGAATTCTGGCGCTGCGCGACGACTATATCGTGGATTGCGGTGCATGGAACCCGATCGGGTCCGGTGTCGCCTACAACACTGCGGTGCATATGTGCGGTCCCTACAAGATCGAGAATTTCGCCGCGTCGGGGCGGATCGCCGTCACCAACAAAGTGCCGAACGCGCCATACCGTGGCGCCGGGCGTCCGGAAGCGACGTTCGTCATGGAACGCGTCATGGATCTTGTCGCACGTGAGCTCGGCCTGGAGCCCGCGGAGGTGCGCCGACGCAACATGATTCGCGCCGACGAGATGCCGTACCGGGTCGGCATTCCGTACCGCGACGGTGAACCGGTGGTGTACGACAGTGGCGATTATCCCGGCGCGCTCGAGAACGGGGTGAATGCTTTGGGCGGACTGACGGCATTCCGCAAACGGCAGCGCGACGCACGCGGGCAAGGCCGTTATCTCGGGCTTGGCATCGGATGTTACACCGAGGGCACCGGTGTCGGGCCATTCGAAAGTGCATTCGTGCGCATTGATCCGTCGGGAAAGATCTATGTCGCCTCCGGAGTCTGTCCGCAGGGCCAGGGCATGGAGACGATCTTCGCGCAGATTGCCGCGGATATGTGGCAGGTGGCGCCGGAGGACGTGGTGGTGGCACTGGCCGACACGTCAGCAATCGCGATCGGTTTCGGTACCATGGCGAGCCGCAGTACTGTGACCCTATCGGCCGCGATGCATCATGCGAGCGAACGATTGCGCCTCAAGGCGTTCTCGATTGCGGCGAATCTGCTGGAGTGCGCCGAGGCGGATCTTGAACTGCGCAACGGCGGAGTCGGCATCGCAGGCGTGCCCGGCGCGACGCTGAGCTTGGCGCGTCTTGCGCAGGCGGCACGGCCGGGGTGGGACAACGAGCGACCCGCCGGCATGGACGCTGGACTGGAGGAAACGTTCTACTGGCATCCACCGACGGTGACCTGGAGCTATGCGGTGCACGCAGCGATCGTCGAGGTGGACGTCGAGACCGGCCGGGTGCGGTTGGAAAATTATGCCATCGCGCACGATTGCGGGGTGGTGGTCAATCCGATGTTGGTGGAGGGTCAGATCATCGGCGGCGCAGTGCAGGGCATCGGCGGTGCGTTGTCAGAAGCGATTGCTTACGATGCAGGAGGCCAATTGCTCAGCGGCTCGTTGATGGACTACGCGCTGCCATTCGCTGCTGACATGCCGGACATGCGGATCGTGCATCAACATTCGCCCTCGGCGCTCAATCCGCTGGGCGTGAAGGGTGTGGGTGAAGGCGGGGCGGTCGCCCCTCCGGCCGCAATCGCCAATGCGGTCTCTGATGCACTTGCGGAGTTTGGCGTTGAGGTGAATGCGACGCCTGTGCGGGGCGAAAAGCTGGTCGAGGCAATGCGGAAGCATTAGGCCGTGCGCCCGCTTCGGGTGTCGTGGAACGCGAAGCGACGCAGCAGAGGCATTCATAGCGCGTGATCATGAACGCGATCGCTTTCTCGCATCGCACCGTATAATGACGATGGTTGGCACCCCCGCACATTGCAACCTCGCCGGATGATCCAAGCGCCGACATTGAGGTAGCCGTGACTGGCTTCCGGCGCTTCGATGTGAAACGGGCCTTCGTTGAATCCGAGGAAACTTGTCTCGGAGCGGCCCATTCGCGCACTCGCGGTTGCACCTTCGTCCAGCCGTCGATTTCCATGCAGTCGTGGTGGTTTCGCTTCTGCTGGATCGCCATGCCGATGTCGGCGCCAAGCACGTCGCCGCCCGTCGACGAGGCAACGAGACGCGGCGAGCCGGAGGCGTAGAACATGCCCGGGCGGCGCACCGCACCGAGGGCAAACAGATCGCAGCGCGTTCCGCTTGGTGAAGTGAACGGGCGATACGCCCGGCGGCGGCGCCCATTGCATCGCACAGCGCGCCGTCCGTGATCAGCGTCGCGGCAAGTAGGCGTTATGGCCGGTCGTGGTTTGCCTGGTTCTTGCTTTCCGTCTTGATATCGCCGTTGCTCGGCTTCCTGTTCCAGGCTGCCGCTGGTCCGACCAAGACGATGGCGCAGCACTGGCAGGCGCCTGCCGGCGTCTATTGGAACCCTGCGCTAACCACCACCGTGCCGACAAGGCCGCCGGACCTCTGGGCGCGTATTGGGTTACTCGGTCGCTTGGCCGTGTTCGTAGTCGTCGTGATCATTATCGTGATCGCTCTCAGCCGAGAGTAGCGTCCGTTGCCGACCAGTCGCACCAAGCACGGGGCGCTGATCGAGCGATGCGACGTGCTGTTTCTGGTCCTGGTGACGCTGTTCCCGGTTCGCTGATCGCGCGCCGATGAGACCGCGGGACAACTGGTACGACCCCCTCGTCCCATGGCTGAAGATCAAGAACTCTGGCTGGGACGCTTTCGGACATTCATCGTGCTGACAAGCCGATAGGCCCTATTGCGCGGGCACATCGCACGTATCCGATACGGCCAATCACGATACAAGCGATACCATATCGACGACGCCCGACATCTGCTCGATACCGATACGAGTTAGGGTGACGCTGCGCCGCGGTATGGTGCTTCGGCGTGTTCCCGAACAGCGGAGTTGAAATAAGACCACCTGAAAACGTGTGACCTAGGTCACACAATCCGAGGTGTGCAACATTTCATACCGCTACCGCCTGTCTTGCATTAGCCCTGCTCCACCAGCGACTAACCTGCGTCACTCCGCTGTCGGAGACAATGACCATGACCCACATCTCTAAGAGACTTAGTCATCTATTCGTGGTTTTGATCGGAGTCTCCGCAGCGTCGATCGCGGGGGCTGCGGCGCCAGCGCTCACCGAAGGCAACGAGCCTGCAGTGTTCCATATCAAACCGCACTGTGGACAACATCCCTGGGACGTAACTTGCGTCTGCGAAAACCCTGAGGAACAATTTATTGCTCCTGCAACATGCAAGTTCCTGGGACTGGCACCACGCAAGCCGGACATGCTCGCGCGTTTGTTTCAGTAAACGGCTTTCGTGAAAGGTGCGCCCCTTCACCAATGCAAAAAAACAGGCCCACTCAATGGGAATGCGGGCCTGTGAACGACTTCATGGTTGGCGTGGCCATTTTCCTAATCGTCTTCGGGGCGTGGTTCGGTGTCATGATGTGGAGGTGGAGATGATCCGTGCGTCCCTTTGGTACTTCGGTATCACAATCTGGGCTGCTCTGGGCATCTGGTTCTGTGCGGGGTTGCCATGGCTGTGAGCCCCAACAACACCGACGGATCCGTCTGCCGGCTATCCTTATCGATCAGCGAAAGCTGTTCCCAGCCCACTGATCTAATGCTCGGGAGCCCGTCAGTGCGCATGGCGATGAGTTTTCTCGACGCTGCCTTGCGAATTTGGGACATAGATCAGGCACAGGCGAAATCGCAAATCAAGATGGCGGCGGCCCTGCTACGTGGCGATACCGATGATCAGCCGATGCCGGAGAAGCCCACGGATCGTATCCTGACTGGTCTCCTACCGTGGCAGGCCCGCAGGGTGCGAGAGTTCATCGACGGGTCGCTCGAGTCGAAGATCCGGCTGCAGGATTGCGCGAGTAAGGCACGATTGAGTGCCAGCCATTTCTCGCGCGCATTCAAGGCAACATTTGGCACGACGGTCATCGAGTACATTCAAAGGCGTCGTGTAGAGCGGGCGCAACAGATGATGCTGCTATCTGATCAGCCGCTCTCCCAGATCGCGGTTGCCTGCGGTTTTGCTGACCAAGCGCACTATTGCCGGGTATTCCGCGACGTGATCGGATTAAGTCCCAATGCGTGGCGCCGTCGGAACATTCTAGACGCGCCCGACGAGCAGTTGTGAGGTGTACTCCGGCGATGAACGCCTCATTCATGGTGCGATTCTCCCTTCTACGCAGCCGCTAGCGTTGCCACAGCTTCCCGTTGACGCTCATGCATTGGTTAATGGAAGCCGCGCGATACGGCCTGCCGCCGTTCTGCCCGGTGCTCATCATGTGTCCGACAGGGCAACTCGCACCCCACGCCCCAATGAGGGCAGCGACCACACTACCAAAAAGTCAGCATTGCGGTTGGCGTCAGACCGTGCCGCCGGCTCGCTTCGCGAGAAGGCTGGCACTGCCGCCAGCGCCAGGGCAGCGGCGAGAGCGATCTTCTTCACTGTTGGCTCTGCCTAGCGTACGCCTTACGTCCCGGCATCGCGCATATCCAGTCCCTAGACCCCATAGCGATGATGCCGCCCGCATGCTGGCATTCGTTGATGCTCGCGGTGCATCTCGTGAAGCCCATCTTCCCGTGGATCGACATTACCCCGAACGGGCAAGCGCCGAAGGTTTGCACCGGCAGTTCAATCAGGAACCGCACGTCAGGGTTGCTATTGGCGAGTGCTGCTGGCAGTGGCGGTGCCGCCTGAGCTGCGAGGGCACTCAGTGCCAACGCCGCAGACCCGGCAATCATCATTTTGATCATTCAGATGACTCCGTTGTTGGAACTATCGCGGGTGCGCAGATAGGTTGCGAATCCGCTGCGGGGAACTGAGCTTTTGGTTGTAGGGCAGAGGCTGCGCACACCTGCACCGATTGGAATGCTGCCACTCATGGCAGCACCTCCGTCACGCCGATGTTTACCGTCTCAGATCCGCCACACTATCCAGTGCCGCCTTCTCGGCGCTGGCGGTCTTCAGGGCTGCGCGGCAGGCGTCCTTCCGCGACTCACCTTCGAGGACCAGCGCAAGCGCCAGCAGGCGCCGCACCACCCTGCCCCCGTGTGCTTCGCGCCAGCGCGCGCAGCTGCGCATCCCGACCACGTCATGGAGCAGGCGCTTGCGCACACCATCGGCTCGGCGGTGGAGGCAGCGTACCGCCGCGGCGATCTGACCACCACACGCCGGTCGCTTATGGACGATTGGGCGACCTACCTCGCCAAGCCGGCGGCACAGGTGGTGCGTCCGCGGTTCGGCAAGCAGGGCAGCGCGTGAGGTCGTGGCATGAGCAACGGCCCCGGAATCGCATTGCGTGCGGCAATCAACCTGCGGCGTGACAGCTGCGAAACCGGGCGTATGCCGTCCGCCCTCGCGCCCGAGCCCGCCGCGCTGGCGATGCGTGAGGCGGCAGTCGTGGAGTGCGAGCGGTTGCTTGCCTTGGCGCTTCCCGCGGAGCGCAGCAAGGCCGAGCCTGAGGAAATCAAGGTTTTTCAGGCGATGCGGCTATTATCGCCGATCCCAGTAATGGCCAGCGCAAAAGTTCTGGAAAGTATTACCGCTTATGGCGACGATAGGCTTCACTGAGATAGTCCACGAGCGCCTTTAGCGGAAGGCGCATCTGCCGACGACTGGGATAGTAGAGAAACAAACTGTCTACCGGCGGCCGCGCCCACTCTGCGAGTACAGTGACCAGCCGACGGGCCGCGAGCTCCGGAGCAACGTATGCAAGCGGAATCTGAATGAGGCCAGCCCCATCGATTGCGGCCGTGACGGCGATCGGGAGCTCACTGGCCGTCAGCTGTCCATCGACCTGAACCTCAAACGTTCGACGCCCCTTGCGAAAGCGCCATGGGGCCAACCCACCGCTTGGGAAGCGGAAGCCGATGCAGTTGTGCTGTGTCAATTCATGCGGTGTCGCAGGGACACCGCGTTGGTGCAGATATGCGGGCGACGCCGCCACCACGATCGGCATTTCATCGCTGATGCGCACCGCAACCATGTCCCGCGCGATGCGCTCACCGGGCCGGATGCCAGCGTCGAAGTGCCCGGCAACAATATCCACCGTGCCCCAGTCGATTGAAACGTCGATGCTGATTTCAGGATAAAGCGACAGAAAGCGGGCAATTCCCGGGGCGAGGACAAAGTCCGCAGCAGGTGGTGCAACCGTCAAACGCAGCAAGCCGGCAGGCTTGGAACGAAATTCGTTCAACGATTCAACCGCTGCCTGGTAATCATCGAGCACCGGTCGCAGCCGCGCCATAAAGTGTTGCCCGGCCGGGCTTGCAGCAACCGAACGCGACGTGCGTTCGACTAGGCGCACCCCGACGCGGGCCTCGAGGTTGCGTACTAACTCGCTGACCCTTGCGGGCGACAATCCGATTTTCCGTGCCGCACTCCTGAAGCTCTTCTCTTCAAGCACCGCCACGAGGGCAGTCGTTTCCGTGATGCTCGGAATCGCCATTCAGGCCCCCTATCGTTCGGATATCCGAGATGATGCATTCGGACCATTCGATCTTAAGGAGGCGCTCTCCTCTGTCCATATCACCGACCGAGCCAACCCCAGGCCCCGGACCGGACGACACAGCCGTTGATGTTCGCTGTCCGACACCACGAAAGGAGAAGTCATGGGAAAGCTAGAGGGTAAAGTTGCGGTCATCGCGGGTGGATCGAGCGGCATGGGGCTGGCGAGCGCCATGCGGTTCGTTGAAGAAGGCGCCTATGTTTTCATCACGGGCCGAAGGCAGGAGGTGCTCGACGAGGCTGTCAAGCAGATCGGCCGGAACGTGACCGGCGTGCGCGGCGACGCGGCCAATCTCGACGACCTCGACCGCTTGTTCGATACGGTGAAGCGGGAAAAGGGCACGATCGACGTCCTGTTCGCGAGCGCTGGCACGGGCGAAGCTGTGAAACTGGGTGAGATTACCGAGCACCACTTCGATGTGACGTTCGGCCTGAATGCGCGCGGCACGCTGTTTGCGGTTCAGAAGGCGTTGCCGCTGTTCAACGATGGCGGATCGATCTTCATGACCGGGTCAGTTGCTTCGGTGAAAGGTTTTCCAGGTTTCGGTGTGTATTCGGCGAGCAAGGCGGCGTTGCGCTCATTCGCACGCACGTGGCTCAACGAGCTGAAGGCGAGGAATATCCATGTGAACGTGCTGAGCCCGGGGCCGGTCGCCACACCGATGCAGGACCAGGTTCTCGACGAGGAGGCGAAGCGGATGTTCGAATCCGTAATCCCGCGGGGAAAGATGGGCCGTCCGGAGGAAATTGCGTCGGTTGCGCTGTTTCTTGCCTCGGACGATTCGAGCTTCGTGAATGGGGTGGAGTTGTCTGTCGACGGCGGCACCTCCGCCATCTGAAATCACGCCAAAAAGCGTGTGGGTGCCTGGCACTCCGGAAGACGCTTATCAATCACCGCCTGGATCATTCCGGGCAACCAACTTCAACACGGATTGGAAAGGCAACATGAGTTACGCAATTGTAGGTTTCGGCGCGGTTGGCCAGGCGCTGGCCCGCATGTTCGCTCGCAAGGGCATCGAAGTGGTTGTAGCGAGCAGGCATGAGCCTGGAGCGCTCGAGCCGCAGGCAAACGCGATCGGCCCGACGACTGTTCCCAAGACGTTGGAAGACGCGCTCGAGGCCGACATCATCATACTGGCTGTCCCGTTCTGGCAACACCGAGAGGTCGCGAAGGCAAGGACAAGCTGGAAGGGCAAGATCGTGATCGACGTGACGAACACTCTCGAAGATTTGGGCGGCGTTCCTTCCTCGTCGGTAATCGCCCGGGCCATGCCGGGCGCTCAATTGGTCAAAGCGTTCAACCATCTGCCTGCCAGAGTCCTCGCGGAAGACCCGGCCAGCAATAGCGGACGAAGGGTTGTATTCCTGTCGAGCGATGATGAAAGCGCGACCGCAACGGTCGCCGCCCTGGTCGAGCAGCTCGGCTATGCGCCGGTTAGTCTCGGCAAGATCGCGGAAGGCGGCCAGCTCGTGCAGGCGCGGGACAAGATCTGGGCGCCCCTGGTCTTCCAGGACCTGTTCAAGAAGGAGGCAGTAGCCGTGCCTGATGCCGTCGATCAGAGGCCACCTGTCGCCATTGGTCACGTGAGCCTTAACGTCACCGATATCGGCGCTGCCTCGCGTTGGCTCGCAACAGTGGGGTTGCGTCAGCTCGTGTCAAGCAGCGATCTGGCGGTGTTTGAATTGCGCGGCGGCACCCATCTGGTTGTCATACAAGGCGAGCAACCACTCGAGCCGAGGACGGGAGCACCCTTCGATCTGATGTTCGACGACGTTGACGCTACGCACCGCATCTTTGTTGAGAGGGGGTTGTCTCCGTCTCCGATCCGACGAGGTCGTGTTCACGACTCGTTCGAGATCATCGGACCCGACGGATGGGTCTTCACCATCAACTCCTCGCATGCGAGCGGCGAACCCATTTGACTGCCGGTTCCTGGTCGCATGGGTCTCGGTTGGCGCTGCACTTCGACAGCGTGCCTGCCGGGAAAAGCCGCGTTGCGACCAGAGATGAGGCAAAAGCGGTCGACACCCCGGCCGCGCGTCGACGAGGGACTCTCCCGTGGGTATCGTCTCAAGCAGATCCGGCCCAGAACGGTCTATCTATCCGTTGCGGCGCACGTGGCCGACGAGTGGGCCGTGCGACAGAACCTCCTGCACGTCGAGGGGAAAGCGCGCGGTGCTGCTCACCATCCTCAACAACGGCGATGCCTCGACTCTGGACGTGATGAACCGAGTAACGGCCGCGCTGCCCTCGACGAATATCTCCGGTGCTGTTCCGCGCCTGGACCTTGGCGCGCAGGAGTGGCCTACTATCGTGCGGTCCTCGAGGACATCGCACAGAACCGCGCACATGCTCCGACGATCCACGGCTGCTGTGGCCCATGAAGCGGGGGCGGCACAGGCCGGCGTTCGTCGGTAGGTGGCCAACCCTGCCACAGCAGTGGCCAGGCGCTTCTCGCCAACAATGGTGCCCCGCTCGGCGTCCATGTCATCCAGGCATTGCTGCGCGCTCCCTTAGAGGCGTCATGGCCGGGCCGAACACTTAGCTTTGCAAGCCACGCTTCGTGCCGGCGCTGGCACTCCGCGTGGTGCGTGTCCTCGCAGTCGCCGCCGTGCCATCATCTCCCGCCTGGCCTTTACCGGAGGTGAGTATGGGCGGATTGCCGCCGTTGTTCGCCCTGCTTCATATGCTTCCGGCCTACGGCGTTCGCGCAGTTCCGCGCGCGCCACCCGTTGCGGATGCGCGTCCGCCGTGCATGTGCGCAGACGTTTAGTCCTGGGACTGAATCGTTCCACTCCTTCGCGCTGGCCCCCAAGGGCGAGGCACCGGCCCGCCATCACCGTCGCATCTGCCAAGAGCTTGAAGCGATACCTGGCAGCGACTTGCTGCGTGATCGTGCTCGCACCACCCGGCAGCGCAAAGACCACCCATGTGAACCGCCTGTTTCCGGCTTGGTACTTTGCCGCTGGACCGCGCAACAACATCATCGCCGCGTCGCACACTGCCGGGCTGGCGCAAACAAACTCATCGCGACGCCGCCGCCCCAACGCCAGCGCGACATCCGAGGTACGATCGCCCGTCCAATGCCGCAGTCACTCCCCCCGAATCCCGCGACCCCATTGCCACCGGTTCACGCGCCACACGCCGGGAGCACCGTTTTGAACGAAGGCTTGCGTTTGGTCAGGCGACGGCGCAATGCTGTTGGCCCTCGTAGTCGGCACGGGAGGTGCTGAATGGGGGTTCGCGCGAATGGGATGGTTCTGACGCTCGCGCTAACGATCGGAGCGGTCCAGCCGAGCGCAGAACAGCAAACGCTTGACCTGAGCACAGACCAGCAGAGACTCGAGTTGCCGCTCGGCCCGCTCACCGGTAATGGTGCCTCAGGCGCGAAGCTGTCTTTCGGCTCCGTTGGGCTGGATTCGCAGGCTGGGGCGTCGTACGTGCCCGGTCGTGGCGACGATCCTTACTACTTCAATATTCCGAGCAAACGTCCGGCGCCCAAAGTCCCAGGAATACTAATCCGCATCCCGCTTGGTCAGGGCGCCACGCATCAGTGACCGTGTGCCCGGCGCATTCGGCAGTGATCGCGGGCGCGTTGCAGCCATGCAGTGGTGACACGGTTGTGGGTTAGGTTAGGGTTGCTCCGAGAGCCATTTCTCCAATAACTTAATTGCGTTTCAGACGACAACGGATAGCGCTATACGCCGGTTTGACAGCATTTGGGACAGCAATAGCGACCCCACCACCTCACCTGCGACAATTGCGGCAGATGGATGCCGCTCCGGTCACGGACCTGCCGTGCCTGCATCCGGTGGCAGTCAGCGCGATGGTCCACACCGACACCGGCACCGGCATATCGGGGCCTTGGTCCGCCACTAGTCGGGCTGCTTTTTCAGAGAGCAAGCCACTCATCACGCTGCCCTTTGCCTGCCAGTTGCCCCGGCCTCTCGGCCCCGATCAATCCTATCCGCCGCCTAAAGGCCCGACCCTTACCACCTCACCCGCAATAACCGCGTCATGAGACGCGGCTAGGCAAACATCCACCAGCCAAGCAAGGCATCATCTGAGGGTCGCATATATGGTCAGCGAAACAGATACAGATCATCGTATTCATCAAATCCGAATCGTCATAACACTAGCTCCAACGTGGTAGGCATCGGTCAACCTCGGCTCGATATGAGCCGCGTGGCCTTTATCGTGTGCCCAATTCCCATGGAATGCTTATCCCTCGACCCAATCGCCCCGCGTCATCTGCCACCCGCAATGCGTGGCGACTCGCAGGGGGTCAATTTCTGCCGCCCGGTTCCTGTATTCCAAAGCGCAGCGGTTATGCTCCCGAATTGCGACACGAATTGCCCACTCACGCCGCAGCACCCGCATAAGCCTGAACATTCCCTTCCCCTTCCCTCACGCTTTCCTAGGGCCCGCCGAGCGCTATCTGTCGAAGCAGCGAACCAATGCACCAACATACCCCCGCCGCTCATTCGGAATTGCGGTTGCATGATATACATGTGCAAAATTGTATTGCTGCCGCATAGATCCGAAGACGCCGCCAGACGATTCGCCATGTCGAATGTCGCGTCATTCCACTCCAAATCCGCCGCATGCGGCCCGGCAAGGCATTGCGAATCGTCGGGAACATTCGCCGCATGCGCCGCAACGCACTCAGAAGAGTCAATCCGCACAATGTTACAAGCTACGCACACAGACGAACGCAAAAACGGCGAGTATTGCGGCCCAGACCAGCGCCATAGCCGCCACCCCGGCCCGCACCACATTTCGATAAAGGCGCGGGTATCCCAGGGGATCAGATGGAGGCATGAACTACCCAGAGAGCGAGCGTCGGAAGCCTCCATACCTTTTCGTTCAGACAATGACGACGTTTTCGCATCGTTTTGGGCAGGAATAAACTGTCCATTAGGCCAGTGGGTCCGTAAGCAAAAGGGTCAGGTACAGGAAGCGGCCAGCTTCCCCGCGATGTTGCCATTCCCGGGCTTTGTCGAGACGTAGAAGGCACCGAGAGTGCTGACGGTGCGTCACGCGCACGCAGCAAGCGAGAGCCGTGGCACACAGGTTCTCGCCCATATTGGCGGCGATCAGGGAAACGCCCTGAGCAATCGGCAGCCCGAGCTTCCTGAACGACCGTTACGGGCGACGCGGGGAGACGCCCTCGACATTGATGCAGCGAACGCCATTTTACGCGACCCTATCAAGCATTTGCGAGAGGTCCGCGCGATCCGTCACGAAGCCCGCGCCACTCACTGCCGCGTCATAGTATTCCCCGACGATTTCCCCGCCCCGCATGCCGAGCGATTGCCTCCCACCGCCGCACATCACTGTCGCCGCCGACGTTGGCAGCACTGGACGTGCAAAGCTGGGCGAGAGCTTTTGTCATCTGGGGCGTCTCCGTTGAGGGCAGGACCAACCCCTACCGACGCACGGATGCTGGGGACGGCGTTCAATGTCGCTCGGGTGATCCCGGCTGGGACATCCCCCAAACCCTGCCTGCGTGCGGCTTGCCGTCGGTTATTCCGCGTCCTCCTGGTCCGTCCAACCCGACTCCTGGTGATCTTTAAGATCCGGCTCCAGAGCATTGATCTTGGTCAGGTCTGCAACAAGCCGGCCGTCTTCTTCAACGGTGATTGCGTCCAGATAACGCATGCCGAACCTTATATCGGTCGCTCCATAGATGCGGACGTCATGTACCGTCGTCGCCAACGTCGGATCGCGTGCTGAGAGCGCCACGAACATCCGCGCATCCGACTCGACGATCCGCGACTCGTTGTAGCCGAACAACGGGCTCCGCTCGCCGAGCACATGCATGAGTGTCCAGGTGAGGGGAAAAACCGGAAGATGCGCTCTCTGCAGACGTAACTCCTGTGCACGGCGGAACAGGCGTCCCTCCGCAGTCCTCTCAGAGAGCAGGATGCTCAGCTGCGCTCTTGCGTCCATCAGCGGATCAGCTCTTCCATTGCCTACACGTAGCATCAATGTAGGCTGACCGTTGTGCATCGCTACCACCGGGTTTGCAGCAAACAGCATCTTGGCGCGTGGTCGCGAGAATCGGACAAAGGTGAGGCCGGTCAATATAGCAGTGAATGCGATACCACAGGCTATTTCGATTGATGCGATCACGTGACCATAGAGCGTGGCCGGATACATTTGGCCATAACCAACGGTCGACAGCGTCTCGACACTGAAGAAGAAGTTGTCGGACGGGTTGCCCGGACGAACATTGGCTACTGAGCCGGGGACCATCCAGAAGAGCGTGGCGAATGCGATGTTCGCGAGCAAATAAAATGCCAGCATGGCGATGAGGAATTGCGGCCAACTCAATGCAATGGCCAGATGATACGGGTCACGAAAATCGAAGCGTCCTACACCCTTCTTCTCAACTTCAAGAACACCCAGCCGAACTCGGGCCGCCTTCTCGTGAGGCACGCGCTCGATCCGCACCCGGCCCGCCCATCTGCCTTGCATCCGTCGCATCACGCTAGCTCCTGCCGCCGCCCGATACCGCTCGAGAAAGCGGCAGGCAAGGATAGGGACCTGCCGAGGCGCCGGCTTGACAAAATCGTCCGCGTAGGCGTGCTTCGTGCTCGGCGAAGGACCATTCGCTTCCGGCCAGATCACGCCACATGTCGAATATCCGCTGTTGCATCATGCTAGCGCGGAGGCGATCTGACAGAAAACCACCCGGTCTCGCTGGTTATTAGCATGAGGCGCCGCGA
>Ga0123356_10002639_pt1 | contig 19071 bp, 12 predicted proteins | sample TergutEmb28metaG_2_FD_92546 | JGI IMG/M metagenome (GOLD analysis project Ga0123356, IMG submission 92546) | Embiratermes neotenicus P3 segment gut microbial communities from Petit-Saut dam, French Guiana - Emb289 P3 | ecosystem: Host-associated > Arthropoda: Insects > Digestive system > Gut ...
ATGGCTTGCTTGCCAAGGGATTGATTTAACAGCGTGCAATCTTTCGACACTCGAAAGGTTGGACAAATTTGGTTATGCGCTGATTTTCGATGAGTTCGGGAACGGACGCGCAGACAAAATTCAGCTTTGTATTCACAGCGTTTTGGCGGAGGCTTCAAAGGCCCAAAAAGCCAATATCCTGATGGTCTGCTCAGAGACGCTGATGCAGGTTTGGTATTCGTTGCTCATTTCTGAAATCGGGGCGGACTTTAAGTTCATCTCTGCTGACGGAAACTCTGTGGCGTTTTACTCAGACGGCACATCGAATCTGTACATCGTGGCTGAAGAAAAGCTCAAAGCTTCCGGCGGTATTGAGGGCGGCTTCCTGAAAGACGCGGGCGTAACATGGGACTTGATGATAATCGACGCAGTTTTAGCCGTCGGCGGCGCGGATTGGGCAGGGTATTACAACAACTGCAAGAACAAAGCCAAGAAGCTTTTGGTTTTCGCGCCGTGTCCTTTTCCTTATGATATTGACATATCTTCTTCGTTCTCGGTTCTCAAAGATATGCTGAAAAGCTTCGTTAAAGATGAAGAACGCAAAGGGCAAATCGCTGAGCTGAAAATCGACGAGAACATTGTCGCCTTTAACAGAGATACGCCGATTACGCGGTATTATTCTTCGACAATGCTCAAAGAACAAGGGCCGAATGTAGTTGTCTGCGAATATGAAATCAACAAAGAGTTGTTTAACTCTTCTAACAAGCTTCTTGATATTCAGACGGGGTTGCCTTACTACAGTTACGGCGGCAATGTGTTCGAGGAGTTCAACACGGATTTACGGCATAAGTATATGCGCCAGCTTTATGATAAAGGCGACGTTGAAAAGCTCCGCAAAGCTGACGCTAAGTTGGATATGTTCTTGACTAAGCTTGACACGGTTCTTAAAAACGACGGAAACAACGCTGTGATTTACTTCACTTCACATGATACACTCGGGTATGTCCGCAAAGTGCTGAATGTGATTTATTCGCAATTCGCTAAGGATAACAAGATTATCACCCGCACGGACACTGTCTTGGACAGGCGGCATCTCAAGCTTCGGTTCAGTGCAGAGGGGGCAGATGTGGCGCGGATTACTCTCGCGACTGACCTCATGGGCGACCACTATGACGGTATGGGGAAATCCACCCACGTGTTTAACTATGAATACCCGGAAAATCCTGCTGAATTAGAGCGAAGGTATTTCAGAACAGCGCGAATCGGGCAGGGGCTTTATGTTCCTGATGAGTTTATTATCTTCGTTGACAAGAGCAGCAAATTCGACGGGCGGGTGCTTTCAAAGGTAATGTTCGGGGGGATTTGCGGCAGTGTCAAAGTCAAGATTCCGTCGCAGAATCTGCTGTTCTGGGTTCCTGAGGCGCAGAAATATATTGCAGAAGTAATTGCGGATTTGAAGTCTGTCATTTACAATTCTCGCGGGGCTACAACAGAACACGCTCGCAACTATTGCGTGCAGTATAACATTGCGGACAGAGGGCTTGTTCCTACGGCGGGAAAAGCGGCGCGGCACGCAGAAGAGGCACTCAACAAGTTAGTCGGCTTTTTTGATGTAGGGCGGTTCATGCCCGTAGACGGTGAACCTGTCGATAAAAAAATCCTCACCGAAAAAATCCGCGAAAGCTTAGTTGAGTTTAAGAGCGGATATGTCTACTATGAGGAAACGGGCAATGTTAAGCCTAAGGTAATCAAAGAAACGACGATGAACGATTCTTGTGCTGTAATCAAGTCATACGACACCCATGATATTGTCAAGGGGGTTGCGGCGGCTAAGAGTGAGCTTGAGAAGATGGTCGGAAAAGCCGCCAAGGGCAAGTATCCCGTTGTTCGCGGGGCGGTTGCGAAGCTCCCTGAAGGGCTGAAAACGCCGATTTTGTATAACATCTGGAAATATTGCAAAGTCGAAAAAGGTTACAAGAAATCGCTCAAAGAGTTTATTGAGCAATATAACAAAGGAACTATCTGAGGCAAATTTAATAAAAACGGCAACCTAACTAACCGATTAAGGTGGTGAATTATATGGCAGAATACGTCGAAAAGCCAATTAAAGATATGATTGGGGATTTCTACCAATCCCACGCCGCAGGCGATTTTGAGGCTATGGAAAAGCCGCTCAAAATTCTGCAGCGCAAGATTTTTGAGGGCAACCTTGACAGTGCGCCTTTTATCGACTATTACAACGATATGTTCAGCGGAAGAATGTCTTTCAACGCCCTTGTGAATGTGAAAGACTATCCTTTCGAGAGCATTTTCAGAGAGCTTCTGCAGAACACGTTCGACTGTTTTTACGATGTTCCTGATGTTAAAATCATCGTGAACTTCAAGGAAAATAACGAGATTTCGTTGTCTTACAACGAGGTCGGCTTCACCATGGAGCAGTTTCTTTACTACCTTGCTTTCGGGCGTAATAAAATCGACAAATATAAAGAGGGGCGGTTCGGGGTTGGTGCAAAGTCTGTTTTCATGAATGTGCAACAGCTCTCCATGCGTTCGAACAACTTCGGCTTCAAAATCGAGAACAAGGGCGGCGCACTCAAAATCACAGATTTAGACCTGCTGCGCGAACTTGTCAAAGGTACGGAAATAACCGTTCGCGTACTTCCCGAACAATATACGCGCATTAAAGAAAATTTCATGACCATTGCGGACACCAAGGGCGATTTCATCAACCTTGTTGAGCTTTGCTTTGCTTTCAATCGCAAGAAAGTCATGAATCCGCCTGTGGCAGACCCGGAAAACAAAGGCGACGCTAAGGAAGAACTCGCACGGACATTTAATATCGCGGTTATGGAAAAGGGCAAAATCGCGAACTTGTATAAAATCGCATACTCTTCTGCCAAGGAAGATGAGAAGAATCGCACTATACGCTTTTTCCAGAACAACAAAAGCGTGGTTGACTTCATCTGCTATGAAGAAGACGGGTTTTCTTACCTTGTGCCTTTCGCTGTGGCGGCTTCTAAGCGCGAGAGCATCGTCAAAGTTTTCATGCAGAAGTATAACTTCTTCTCCACATATGAGCTTACGGGGCTGATTAACAAAAGCGGAAACGCAAACGAGAGCATTCTTGAAGAGAAGCTGTCGGCATTTTTCGTCAGCGTTTCGAACGAGTATATCACCATGTACCGCACGGGAATTAAAGCGGAGAGTGAGAAAATCGTTGCGCAAAAAGTCGAGCAAGGCGTTCGTGATTTGATTAGCGCGTACAGCGAATACTTTGTTCTTGCTATGAACCCTCTTCCCGGGGTCGGGACTAAGGAAGAGCCTCGTTATGGGCTCAGCCCCAAGTCTTACGCTTTTGAGTTCATCAAGAACTTTATCATGACCTCTGTCTTAGTGAAAGACCTCAAGACGACTTTTCAAGAGAACGTGTCAATCCAGTTTCCCGGCGAAAAAGAGCCTGTTGCTTACCCTAAACTCAAAGAGACGGCGTTCTTGCAAGAGAAAAAGCACGTCAGTGTGCAAGACCATGAGTCAGGCGATGCTTATGATTGTTATGTCCGCGATGAACGGGAAAAGCTATTAGCGAGTGTCGGTTCAAAGCCCGATAAGACGCTGTGCTTTGTCTATCACTGGCAGAGCGAAATGGACGCAGACGGTAATGTCGAAAAAAGCGGGCGTGAGTTTTATTATGAGTTCATTCGCGACAGCGGAACCTATATCATCGAGTCAAAAACTAAGGCGGGTTTGCTTGATTATAACCTGCATTTCGGGTTCAACAGCGTCGCGGGAATGACCCTCGGCAAGTTCGCCGGGGAGGGCAGTTTCATTCAAGATGAGGACGCCCTCGAATATGTGTTCACTTTCATGGACGATGCGTTTAATGAAGATTATCGCGTGAGTATGCGTTCTTATCAGCTCTTTGTTACTCACGAATTGGAAGAACACGTTGTTGATATATCCCGCATAAAAATCAACAACCTCAAGAATGCGATGGAAACCCTCATGAACCGCCGTTATCGTTTCGCGACTACTCAAGCTTATAACGACACAGCGAAAGTAGTCCTCAACGTGTTTACGGCAGGGAAAGACACGATTACTTTCCTCAAAGAAATCAAAGCCCAAGGAAGCCAAGTAACTCTCGCCCTTGATATTAACAAGAAATATCGTTTCTCTGTTTACGGCAATCAGTTTTTAATTCCGGGGCGGATTACTAATTCGCAGATGTACGATATTGTCGGCGACCTCGAAGCCATGATTGAAACGGGAATGCTTTTCGGACGCAGGTTTGATTTCCCGATAGCGCAAATCAAATACTCATATGACGCGAAGATGCTCTATCGTCTTTTGCATTGCGAAGATGTAAGCATTGAAGACATTCAGAACATTGTGCCGCGTCTGTTTATCAGCAATTTCGGGTTAGACAAACTCGCCCTTCTCGGAGCGGGTGACAAATTCCTCGGAATTATCGACATTGGTGCGGCAATCCCCGAAGAGTTCGACGGGCAGGTAGTCCGCATGGTAATTATGTGCGATGACTATTCCAAAGCTGAAGTCGCTGATGTGATTGAGCTTTTACTCACGGGGGAAAACAACGGGCTGATTTCGTCGGCTCTTGTCAAAAACGTCGAGCCGAATATAATCCTGCCCGACCAGATGGCGTACTACAATCGCCCTCTGCCTGAGATAACTAAAGAAGAGTTCGAGTTCCTGCGCGGGGAAATTCGCGGGCTGAAAGAAACAGCGGCGGCGAATGCGGCGGCGGCAAAAGTTGCGGCGGCGAATGCAAGCTCAAATCAGACAGGGAGCGACTTTACCCGCAACCTCAAACCTGTCGGGAACACCGAACGCTCTTATCGCAACTACTTCGCGAAAGATGTGAACTTCAAGCTTTTCGGATACGGCGGCTGTTGCCCTGTCTGCGATATTGAAGTCGATACAATCAACAGCTTCGCAGTCCGCGATTTCCTTGTAGAAGTTCTCGCGGCAGTTTCGAACGAAGGTGGGGAGGCTGCTAATGCGGAAAAAGAAAAGCAGTTCAAGTTCTCATTGTATATGTGTGCGAACGACGCTTGCGCCGCAGACGGCTGGGTAATCGAACACGTCAGCATCGGCGGAATGAACCCGTTCATGTGGCTCAGCGAGATTACCTCCACAGCCACAATCGCACCGGAGTTCCTGCACTGCAGTATCAAGCTCAGCACTCGTGTTACTCATGAGATTCCCGTCAACGGCGACGCCCCGGTAAATCCGCGAGCGTTCTCTACCCCGCAGACCTCCATTGATTTCGTTCTCTCACCGCTCCTTGCGGCGAAATGGGTGGAAGATAATATCAGTTGACAGTTATTTCTTGACGAACACCACATCTCAACCACAATATAGCAAAACAAGAGCGATTCTCCCGCAGGGGCGGCTCTGCCGCTCCGTAGGGAGATAGCTTGACGAAGCAATACACTTCAACCACAATATATAGTAAACTCCGCGCTTTTGCGCGGAGTTTTGTTGTATATAGTATAAAAGTTTCATTTTTTTTCAAAAAAGTATTGACAATTGGAAAATAGGGGTGTATAATAGAGAGGTGGTTTGTGGTGAACGAGTCATAAAAAGTGATTTTTGTTGTTGATAACTCTGTGGAAAATGTTGAAAAAGCTAAAGAAGGGATAAGCCCAAAGAACGGGCTTTGCCCGTTCTTTGGGCGAATCTTGACAGCAAAAAATTGAGGTGCAAAATTATGAGAGGTGAAGCGACATCAACCCTTGATGTTAAAGGTCGATTGAATTTCCCTGCGGCGTTTCGCAAGGGGTTCGGCGACAGCTTTGTCTTGGTGAAGGCCCTCAAAGTTCCCTGCATTCAGGTTTACAGCACAGAGCATTGGGAAGAGTTCAAGACAAGCCTTCTCAGCAACTCGCCGCGGACGAAAGCAGAACAGGTTCTGCGGTTCATAAGTGCCACTGACGGCGAAACGGACAAACAGGGGCGATTCTTTATGCCGGCGCATTTGCGAAAGTATGCGAACCTTGACAGCGAAGTCGTCTTCAAAGACTTGGGGATTGACGGCAAAATCGAAATCTGGAGTGCAGCAGAACTCGAGCGTAATGTCGAGAGCATCGACATCGACAGCTTAGTAGACGAATTGAGCTTGTGATGGAGAAGACAACTTTCAACCACAGGAGTGTTCTGTTACACGAAACAATCGCCTTACTCGACATTAAGGGCGGCGGGCTGTATGTCGATTGTACTACAGGCGGCGGCGGGCATTCAGCGGCGATTGCTGCAAAATTAGCCGAGTATGGCGGCGCGAAAGGCAAGCTGATTTGCTTCGACCGCGACGCAAGCGCGATTACAGCGGCGAAATCGCGGCTTTCGCAGTATAAAAACATCGAGTTCATAAACGCGAACTTCGCAGACATGGCAGAATATGACATCTGCGGCGCAGACGGCGTAGTCATGGATTTGGGCGTATCATCTCACCAGTTAGACACTGCTGAGCGGGGGTTTTCTTTTCACGAGGACGCACCCTTAGATATGCGAATGAACGCCGAAGACGCGCTTAGCGCGTATAATATAGTCAACGAGTATTCGCAGGAAGACTTAACGCGAATATTATTTGAATACGGTGAGGAAAAACACGCCCGTGCGATAGCCCGAGGGATTATTCGGCGGCGCGAACTCTCACCTGTTACGACCACGGGGGAACTCGCTGAGGTGATTCGCACCAACGTCCCCCTTTCCTATCGAAACGCCAAGAATCCTTGCCGAAAAGCGTTTCAGGCGATTCGAATGGAAGTCAACGATGAACTGCCGAGCCTTGAGCGGGGGTTGCAGGCAGCTTTCGCAGCACTCAAGAGTGGCGGGCGGTTTGCTGTTATCACTTTTCATTCTCTTGAAGACCGCTTAGTCAAGCGAACATTTGCAGGGTTCGCTCAAGGGTGTGATTGCCCGAGAGAACTCCCCCTGTGTGTGTGCGGTAAACGTCCGAAGGCGGCTCATGTTACACGCAAACCCGTCGAACCGGGAGAGGGCGAACTCGCGGATAATCGGCGAGCAAGAAGCGCAAAACTCAGAGCCGTTGAAAAATTGCCGTAAGTAAGGAGGCAGCCATGCTCAGACATAGTGACAAAACCCAGGATTTAGAACTCGAGCTTTTTGAAACATCACAAAAAGAAAGCTTGGCTAAATCCAAAAAGCACCAAGCGCGAACAGTCGCGAATCGCGACCTTAACGACACGTCGGCGCGGCGCGGGGACTGGCGCGTCATGACTCTCATCGGGGCGGTGGTTATGTTCGCCTTCTGCGCGTTTATCTACGGTGACATAGAGCTTAATCAGCTTAACGCACGTTCGAACGAGGTTTTGGACGCAATAGAAGAGGCGCGTCGCATTAACACGCAGTTATTGGGGGAACTCAGCAGCAGGGCATCTCCTGCACGTGTTGAAGAGTTCGCCGCTGAAAACGGGCTTGTGCGTGTACTCAATCGCGATGTTATTCCTTTTGAAATTGATATAGGCAACACTGTCCAACTCGCTTACAGACCGCCTCTGCGCTTTTTCGAGCGATTTAGCAACGGTTTCTACAACGCCTTGGAATTTTTGGGCTTTTTGTAGAATATATATTATGGACAAGACAGTTGACGCCAATTGACAATTGACGCCAATTGACAATTGACAATTGACAATTGACAGTTGACAGTTGTTTTAGGAAATATGTTCGGGAGGACGAAAAATAGTATGAATCAAGAACAAGTGATTAAATCGAATGCGCCGCCGAAAACAGCCGGGGCAAAATCAGAGTCCCTTTCTCATGCCCCTGACAGGCAGATGAAAATTCGGCTCAACTATACTGTGTTTATCGCACTCATGATTTTTGTTGCGTTTATTTTCTATTTCCTTCACAGAACTGCCGTTTATAACTCGAATATGTTTCGTGAGTATGCCAATGCGCAGCAACTCAACGATTTTATTCTCCGCGCAAATCGCGGGGCTGTTTTTGACCGCAACGGCGAACTCTTAGCCCAAAGCACCCCTGTGTGGGACGTGATTCTGTCACCTTTTGATGTCATTGAGAATGAGGATTGCCCCGACGCAATCGCAACAATGCTCCACGAAATTCTCGGCGTAGATAAGCAAGATGTCCTTGACAAAGTTGACAAAATTCAGCGTCGCTATGAAGTTATTGCACGTCGTGTTGACCGTTCTGTGTATGAGAAAATCAACGAGCAAAAAGCAGAAAAAGGAATCGGGCTTTTCTCGATTTATTTAGTCGAAACCTCTGAGCGTTCCTATCCTAACAATCGCTTGGCTTCTAACTTGATTGGCTTCACTAACTATGACAACAAGGGGCAATACGGGGTTGAGGCATATTATAACCAATATCTGCAAGGCACCGACGGGCGTGTAGTCATGCTCCGGGACGGTGTAGGGCGAACTATGTCTCGGGAGTTTGAACGCAGATTCGAAGCCACCGACGGCAATAATGTTCACATGACTATTGACGTGGTTCTTCAGCACTATTTAGAAAAGCAGTTGGAAGAAGTCGTTATTCAGCATAAAGTTGCTAATCGTGCCACAGGGATTATGATGGAGCCGAATACCGGCGCAATTCTCGCAATGGCGACTACTTTCGGGTATGACCCTAACGCCCCCGCCGCACTCAGCGAAGCTGACGAAGCTTATTTAGAAAAAGAACGCGAACGCCTCATTGATGCGGCGCGAAGCGAATCTACCCTTCCCGGGGGAGTAATCTCTCAGGAGCGTATGGACAGCATTGATGAGCAAATCCAAAAACGCCGCCATGAACTTTGGGAACTTCAGTGGCGCAACAAAGCTGTTACAGAGCTTTATTTCCCCGGCTCGGTATTTAAGACAATCACTGCGGCTATGGCTCTCGAAGAGCGTGTCGCTACACTTGACTCGACGTTTTCTTGCGGGCCGGGTTACGTCGAAGTCGCTGATACCCGCATTCACTGCTGGGCTTACGGCAGAACAAATCACGGGACTATGTGCATGACACAGTCCATTACTACTTCTTGTAACCCTGCTTTCATCAACATAGGTTCAAGAGTCGGCGTTCGGCGGTTCTATGACTATCTCGAAGCTTTCGGGCTGACTGCCCGCACGGGAATCGACGCCCCCGCAGAGGCGCGTTCAATCGTAGTCCGCCGCGACCGTATGAGCAGTGTTGACTTGGCTATGTCCTCAATCGGGCAGACCAACAAAATCACACCGCTGCAGATGATTACCGCATACGCCGCTTGTATCAACGGCGGTTATCTCGTAACTCCGCACTTGGTTGACAGAATCAGCGACGCAGACGGCAACGTCGTTCGCGGGAATACTGCTGTTACTCGTCGGCAAATCCTCAGCTCGGAAACATCTGCCCAGATGCGCAAGATGATGGAAGATGTTGTTCAAGCTAATGGCGGCTCTAACGCTTACATCTCGGGTTATCGAATCGGCGGCAAATCCGGTACCAGTGAAAAAATCGACGAATACGCCCCTGACGATATGCGCTATGTCGCTTCTTTTGCGGCGTTCGCCCCTGCTGATAATCCGAAGGTAATCATGCTTGTAGTCGTTGATGAACCCATGGGCGGGCTGTTCTACGGAAGCCAAATCGCTGCCCCGGTAGTGTCTGCCGTGTTCCGTGACAGTTTTGCACACTTAGAAATATTCCCGCAGTTCACCGCTGAAGAACAAGCACTCCAAGATACGCTGACACCTTATCTTGTCGGGCTTTCCCCCGACGCGGCGAGGGAACGCCTCAATCGCGACGGGTTAAATTTCACAAGCGTCGGCGAAGGAAGCCGCGTTCTCTCGACAATTCCCACAGCAGGAACGCCAATCGGAAGCAGTTCTTCTGTAATGCTAATCTACTGCGAGGAAACTGCGGCAAATCTGCCCCTTTCCACCGTTCCGAATGTTCTGGGAATGGGGGTGTCGGCCGCTAATCAGGCAATCACCAACGCGGGGTTGAATATCCGCTTCAGCGGCGGCGCAGTCGCGAACACCAATGCCCGCGCCGCTCATATGAGCTTAGAGCCGGGCGAACAAGTTCCGCCGGGAACGGTAGTCGAAGTCCGCTTCACCGTTGACGTCGGACACGGGGGCTGATGACAGTTGACAATTGACAGTTGACAGTTATTTTGATTGATAGGAGGGGCGGCTTTTGAAAGTATTCGGGGTTGAAGTTTCGGGCATTACAGACGACACGCGCAGTGTCTGTGCGGGCAGCTTATTTGTCGCAATCAAAGGCGCGAACTTTGACGGCGAAGCCGCCGCCGCCGATATGCTCGGGCGTGGCGCAGCTGCGGTTCTTACTCAACGGGATTTAGGGCTCGGGGAACAGCAAATTCTCGTCCCGAACGTCCGCTTAGCTTACGCTCAGGCGGCAAGTGAGTTCTACGGGCGACCCGCTGACAAGCTCAAACTAATCGCTGTTACGGGAACTAACGGGAAAACCACAGTCGCGACTTTAATCAAAGGGATTCTCGAGGGCAACGGGCATAAATGCGGGTTCATCGGAACGACGGGTTATGACACCGGCGACGGAATGCGCGAAATTCCCGGCGGGCTGACTACCCCGAAACAAGACGAGCTTTACAGGCTCTTCGCCGAAATGGCGGAAAATCGCCTTCCTTACTGTGTTATGGAAGCCTCAAGCCAAGCTTTGGAGCAGTTTCGCATTGCCGGTATTTCCTTCGAAATCGGCGTGTTTACTAATCTTACTCAAGACCATCTCGATTGGCACGGAACAATGGAAAACTATTACCAAGCCAAGAAACGGCTGTTTTCCATGTGTAAAGCGGCACTCATTTGCATTGACGATGATTGGGGCAAGCGGCTCTCCCGCGAATTGGCGGAGGAAAGCCTGCCTGTTAAAACTTACAGCATTGGCGAGGTCGCGGATTATTATGCAGTCAACATCAAAACTTTCAGCGACTGTGTGTCATTCTGGCTGTCGGACGAGTCGGCGCAGAAAACTTACCCTGTTCGATTCAATATGCCCGGGGCTTTTAATGTAGCGAACTCAATCGCGGCGATTGCCGCAACTGCTATGCTCAGCGAAAGGGGACTCGATGCAGACAACGCAGTCGCCGCACTCGAGAACTGCAAAGGCGTTCGCGGACGGTGTGAGGTGATTTACAGCGGCGAATTTACGGTAATCACGGACTATGCACACACCTCCGACGCTCTTGAAAAAATCCTCACTTGTATTCGCAGTTTCGCGCAGGCGCGTATAATCTGCCTTTTTGGTGCAGCAGGAGAGCGGGACTCAGACAAACGCCCTCTCATGGGGAAAATCGCAGCAAAGTATGCGGACTATCTTGTGATTACCTCAGACAATCCGCGATTTGAAAATCCGCAGAGCATTATTGACAATGTTGTCGCGGGAATAGGCATTGCCGTTCCTTATTCGGCGTTTGTGAAGCGTGAAGAAGCAATAGCTTTCGCGCTGTCTGAAGCCCGTGAGGGCGATATAATTCTGCTTGCGGGAAAAGGGCACGAAACAACGCAGGTAATCGGCGCTCTCGAAGAGCCTTTCGATGAGCGAAAAATAGTGCAAGAAATAGTACGGGGGGGGGTGTCTAAATGAACATCTGGACACTTTCTGTCACGGCAGCCGTCGCACTGCTGATTGCTTTTGCTATTGGATTCCCGCTGATTCCTGTACTGCGCAAGCTTAAATTCGGGCAGACAATACTCGACATCGGGCCTGCGTGGCACAAGGCGCAAAAGCAGGGAACGCCGACAATGGGCGGCTTTATGTTCATCATCGGGATTGCCGCCGCATTCGCACTCGGGCTGTTTATGTTGTGGCGGGGCGGCTATATCAACTTCGGCGAATTTGCGGGGCGATTGCGCTTCTTCAACGCTGTTGCGGGGATTTTGCTCGCCATAAGTATGGGGTTCATGGGATTCTTGGACGACTGGCTCAAAGTTCGCCGCAAGAAGAACGAGGGTCTGTCTGTCACACAGAAGCTCTTTATGCAGACGCTAATCGTCGCGGCTTATTTCACATCACGGGTTCTTGCAGGTGATACGGGGACTTCGGTGATTTTCCCCATTGTCGGTTGGGAACTTCCTCTCGGGTATTTCTACTACGTCGTCATGGGGCTTGGGATTATCTACATCGTCAACGCTGTGAACTTCACCGACGGGATTGACGGGCTCTGCGGTTCTGTAACAGTCGTCTACAGTGCTGTGTTCATGGTGATTTGCGGGCTGCTCGCCCAGCATGAACTCGGCATACTTGCAGCGGCGACTGCCGGAGGCTGTATCGGATTTCTGATTTGGAACTTCAACCCTGCGAAAGTTTTCATGGGCGACACGGGTTCTATGTTTCTCGGCGGATTGGTCTGCGCCTTAGGGCTCGGTGCAAAGGTCGAGTTCGTCATGGTAATCGCGGCGGCGGTGTATATCTGGGAAGCACTGACGGTTATGATTCAAACGACGTATTTCAAAGCAACGGGCGGGAAACGCCTCTTCAAAATGACGCCTATTCACCACTCTTTCGAAATGCGCGGCTGGAGTGAGAGCAAAATCGTGTTCTTTTTCTGCACAATCGGCGTGGTATTCGGGGCAGCTGCGATTGCTTTAGTTCATTTCGATATTTCTTAAACCCATACAAAGTAGGAGGTATAGCCATGCAGACACCGGTACAGACACCGCCGCGCATTCCCCCGCACGCCCCTCAGCGAGTGCCGGAGAATAAGCCTTCTCGCCCCGGGCGCCCCGCACGCCCTGAGCGTCCCGCACGAAAAGCTAAAATCAAGGCAAATTCGCCTCCTCCGCAATTTCGGCGATTGCTCAAGTTTGATATTCCTCTGTTTTTTATCACCCTTGTGCTGTGCGTGTTCGGGTTGATTATGCTCCTTTCGGCGAGTTACTTCGCCGCGTATCGCGAATACGGCGACACTTACCACTTTTTCAGCAATCAGCTCTTTTTCGTGGCAGTCGGATTTGCGGTGATGATTGGGCTTTCGCTGTTCCCTTATGAAAAGTTGAAGAACCGCCTCATATTGTTTGGGTTGATTGTCAGTTCCCTTGCTATGATGCTTGCGACTTATATCGGCGGCGCGGCAGTCAGCCAAGGTGGCGCGGGGCGGTGGATTGACCTCGGATTCGTAACTTTCCAGCCCTCAGAAATCCTCAAATTTGCGCTGATTATCACATTAGCGGCATTCGCGCATAAATACAGCGACTTGATTAAAACATGGAAAGGCGCGCTTTGGGTCGTCGGCATCACAGTGGTTGCTTGCGGATTGACTTTCTTCCAGCCTCACTTGTCGGGAACGGTAATCATGTTCGTCATCGGGTTGACTATCATGTTCGTCGGCGGGCTTCGCAAACGATATGTCGCACTCATGGGTGCGGGGCTTGCGGTATTAGGGGTGTTTTCCCCTGTGCTTCTCCCGCTTATGGGGCATACCTACTCGGGCTCACGTTTTCAAAGTTGGCTCGACCCCTTCTCGGATATAACAGGCGACACTTTCCAGACATACCAGTCGCTCATGTCAATCGGTTCGGGGGGGTGGTTCGGGCTTGGGCTCGGGAACTCTCGCCAAAAATTCTCTTACCTGCCTATGGCTCATAACGACTTTATCTTCCCCGTAATTGTCGAAGAACTCGGCTTTTTAGGCGGTTCGCTGATTATCCTGCTGTTCGTGCTTTTCATCATGCGCGGAATTTACATCTCGACTCGCGCCCCGGACCGCTTCGGAATGTTGGTTGCCGCAGGGATTACTGTGCAAATCGGGATTCAGGCTCTGCTGAATATCGGTGTCGCGACTAACACTGTCCCTAACACCGGGATTTCACTGCCGTTTTTCAGCTACGGCGGAACTGCGATTGTTATGCAGTTAGCGCAAATAGGTGTTCTGCTGAATATCTCGCGGAAAGCAAGGATAGAGTAGGTAAAACAAGAGCGACCCAAAGGGGCAATTCATTTGCCCCTTGGGGTGCTTGACGGAAGGAGCGTAGCGACAATGAATATCTTATTAGCCGCAGGAGGGTCTGCGGGACACATTAACCCCGCCCTCGCGATTGCGGATAAGGTTCGCGACATTTTCGCTGAAAGCCGTGTGCTTTTCGTGGGGACTCAAAAAGGTTTGGAATCAAAGCTTGTTACTCGGGCAGGGTATGAGTTTACGGCGATAAAAGCGTCGGGATTTCAGCGCAAAATCACGGCAGGGAATATAGCGCGTAACGCTAAGTCGGCTTATTACTTCATCGCGGCTAACGGCGCGGCGCGTAAGATTATTGAAGAGTTCAAGCCTGATGTTGTTGTCGGGACGGGGGGGTATGTGACTGCTCCTGTGCTTCGGACGGCGGCTAAGATGGGAATACCGACGGCTACTCATGAGAGCAATTCCCTCCCGGGGATGGCGACGAAAATGCTTGCGCGGACGGCGAATAAAGTCTTCGTCGCGAGTGCGGATACACTCGTGCATTTCGGTGATTACGGTAAAGCTTCCGGTAAATATGTGATTACGGGCAATCCTCTTCGAACTCTTGCGGATATGAACAGAGAGCGTGCATTACGTTCGCTGAACCTTAAAGACGGTATGACGATTTTGTCTTTCGGCGGAAGCCTCGGCGCGAATAAGATTACCCGGGCGGTCGTCGAACTGCTCAAGTGGGAGCGTGAGGGGAACAAAGAAATCAACCATATTCATGCTTATGGTGGCAACGGGCGGGAACTTTTTGCGAAACTTCTCGAACAAAAAGGGTTTGAAACGCTTTCTAATCGCAACATCTTCGCGGAATATCTGCACAATATGTACACCTGTATCGCGGCGGCAGATTTAGTCATATGCCGTGCGGGTTCAATGTCCCAGACGGAGCTGAAGGCTTTCGGGAGGGCGAGTATTCAAATCCCTTGGGCGGGTGCGGCGGAAAATCACCAGTATTTCAATGCGCTGACTATGCAGGAGGCGGGGGCGGCTGTGCTGATTCCCGATAACGAAATCAGTGGTGCAAAGCTGATTGACACAGTGTCGCGGTTGTATTCTGACAGGTTGCAGATTCGCCTCATGGAAGAAGCGGCTGCGCGAATGTCTTCCCCTGACGCGGCGGGTTTAATTGTGAGTGAACTGCTCGACCTGAAAAAATCATAAAATATTGTCAAGATTCGCCCGTCGGACGGGTAAAGCCCGCCCTTTGGGCTTATCTCTTCTCAGACTAACACATTTTGGTTCTAAAGCATATAGTAAGGTAAAAATGCTTAAAGAACGAGGTGTGTTATGAATCATCAAAAACTAATCATCGAGGGGGGGCGGCGGTTGCAGGGCGAAATCGCTGTTCAAGGGGCGAAGAACTCTCTGCTCCCTCTGCTTGCGGCGACGGTTCTGTGCGACGGAGTTGCTACCCTGCACAACTGCCCGCGAATCACCGATGCAGACGCGGCTTTTCGTATTCTCGATTGCCTTGGTTGTAAATGCTGTCGCGAATGCTCCGTTGTTACTGTTGACGCGGCGAAAATGGCGAACAACCAAGTCCCCGAAGCTCTTATGCAGGAGATGCGTTCGTCCATTGTGTTTCTCGGCGCGATTCTCGGGCGATGCGGAAGCTGTCGCTGGTCTACTCCCGGGGGGTGTGAACTCGGGCCGCGTCCTATTGACTACCATGTAGAGTCTCTCAAGCAGATGGGGGTAGAAGTCGTGCAGGAAGCGGGGTATATGAACTTCACTGCGCCGAAAGGCATTCGCGGGGCGAAAATCGCGCTGCCTTTTCCGTCGGTAGGGGCTACCGAAAACGTAATGCTCGCGGCGACTACCGCAGAGGGCGTTACCGAAATTCACAATGCGGCGCGAGAACCCGAAATCACGGATTTGGCAGAGTTCTTGAACAAGTGCGGTGCAAGAATCGCGGGGGCAGGCGGCTCGACTGTGGTGGTAGAGGGTGTGCCGAAACTCTCGGGTGCGGAACATACGGTTATTTCTGACAGAATTGTTACTGCTACATATATGTGCTGCGCCGCAATCACGCGAGGTGAATTGCTGCTTTCGCGGACTAAGCAAGATGACCTTTCGCCGATTTTGCCGCTGTTCCGAAAGATGGGTTGCAGTGTGTACACATATGATAAAGACAAAATTTACATCAATGCGCGAAAAGCCCTCCGCGCACCCGGGAAAATCGTTACACACGTACACCCGGGGTTTCCCACAGACGCTCAAGCCCCGTTAATGGCACTGACTACCGTGCTTCCCGGGACGACGATTTTTGAAGAGAACATCTTCGAGAGCCGCTATAAGCACGCGGCAGAACTCGGGCGGCTCGGTGCGAAAATCAACGTGCGGGAACGTATTGCAGTGGTAGAGGGAGTGCCGCGGCTGTCCGGCGCGAAAGTAAGCTCTACCGATTTGCGCGGAGGCGCGGCTCTTGTAACTGCAGGGCTCGCCTGTGAAGGGATTACCACAGTCGGCGAAATTCAACACATAGACAGAGGATATGAGGCAATAGAAGACGCTCTGCGCAGTGTCGGCGCGAAAATAATAAGGAAGTAAGCAAAACAAGAGCTGTAGGATTGGCTCTGCCAATCCTAAGCTTGACGACAAGCAAAACAAGAGCTGTAGGATTGGCTCTGCCAATCCTAAGCTTAAAACAAAGGAAGTGATAACAATGCCGCAGATTCATTCGCGTTCGCGCAGACGCTCACACTCGCGTCCACGCACGCGCAAGCAAGAGCCGACACGAAGTAACACGCGGCGCAGAGTCAAGCAGAATAACATTTTATACATTCTGCCTGTGTGTGTAATGGCGATAGTGCTGATTGCCGTGCTTTCATCGACGGTGTTCTTCAACGCTAAGACGATTGTTGTTACAGCAAGTTCTTCCCCTGAGCTGTATACAGATGAGGAAATTCTCGAAGCAGGGGGGATTGAAACGGGCGTGAACCTCATGCGGTTTGACATAAGCCGCGCCGAGGCTGAGATTACCGAAAAACTCGTGAAGTTAGACGGTGTGGAAATCAAGCGGGTTTTCCCCTCCACACTCGAAGTTAATGTAATTAACGGCGAGAGGATTCTCAGCGTGCTGTCAGGGGGCGAATATTGGGGAGTCAGCGGCGGTCATCGTGTGATTAACACTCTGCCGACACGCCCGACGGGTCTGGTGATAACCGGGCTTGAACTCGAGGAGCTGTACTTAGGCGGCGCGTTCAAAAGCAGCGACGATGCGACAACGGGGGAAAAGCTCCGCATTGTGTTAGCCCTGTATGAGCTTGTGGCGCAGCGGGAAATGCCCATCACGCGAATCGACATAACCAACCGCTTTGAGGTTGTGCTGTTCTACGGCGAGGAAGCCGCCTCGGCTGTTGGCGGCGAACGGATTGAAATTCGCATGGGTTCGGCAACGCAACTGCCGCAGAAACTCACGATTGCGCAGGCAATCATCGACGAGCAGATTGCGCCGAATGAATCGGGGGTTCTGCGGGTGTCGTCCCTTTCGCGAGTCGGTTTTTTTCCCAACTTGCAATAAAGGCAAAAGGCATTGAGTTCAAAATGTAGCGGTTTTCGCGACGGCTATGTACTTTTATATCTACCCATAGCGACAAATTTTTCAAAAAATACAAAATATAAAAACTTTTTTCAAAAAGCTCTTGCAAAAGTAAAAAGAAAATGGTATAATTAAAATAATGTGAACTTCAAACATCGGAGGAATTAGAAATGTCAAAAATAGCATTTGAGACAAACGTCGAAAAAACCATGGAGTTAGAGCCTGATGATTTCGAAATGGGGGCGGTGGATAATGACTACACCGTGCCTATTAAAGTTATCGGTGTGGGCGGCGGGGGCGGAAACGCTCTCGAACATATCGCACGTAATACCATTTTCGGTAACGTGAAATACTTAGCCGTTAATACCGACGTTCCCGCTCTGCGAAGCAAAGACGGGAAGATTATGAAACGTATGCAAATCGGCAAGAAGCGGACTAAAGGTCGTGGTGCGGGGGGAGACCCTATGGTGGGCTGCGAGTCTGCGAATGAGGACCGCCAAGCAATCGAGGCCGCTCTTGACGGAATTGACATGGTGTTCATCTCGTCGGGAATGGGCGGTGGCACAGGAACGGGTGCCGCTCCTATAATCGCGGAAATTGCCAAAGGCATGGGTATTCTCACAATCGGTGTTGTTACCAAACCTTTTGATTTCGAACGCCAGCAGCGAATGAACACCGCTCTCAAGGGTATTGCCGAAATGCGCAAGTTCGTTGACGCGCTGATTATTATTCCTAACCAGAAGCTTCTCGAAATAAATGAGAAGAGCCTCAACATGAAGGCCGCCTTCGATATGGTCAACGATGTTCTTTACAAAGTTGTTAAGAGCATTTCTGAAGTCCTTAACAAAACCTCTGACATTAACATTGACTTTGCGGACCTCACCACAATCATGAAAGACTCCGGGGACGCGCATATTGCAATCGGCATGGGAACAGGCGACAACAAGGTCGATGAGGCGGTTCAGCAAATCATCAACAGCCCGCTTCTCGAAACGTCAATCAATAATGCCAGCAAGATGATGGTGCATATCAGTATGTCTTCTGATGCGATTCTCAGCGATATTGACCAAATCATAGACAAGCTCACTGCGGCGGCTCACCCCGATGTTTTTGTAAAGTCCGGCTGTAACATGACGGACGAGCAACTCAAAGACACTGTCGTAGTCACCGTAGTCGCGACTTCCTTTACAGACGCGCCGCGCCGCCAGCAAGTTACTCGCCCGCCTCTCACTGAACCGATTAACGCAGGTAACACGCAACAGCTGCAAGACGCTCAGTCGCTCTTTGAAACTCCGCGTGGCGAACCCCAATCCCTTGACTCTTTCATCACCGGTTCTTTCAGCCCGATTTCCGGCGGCCACGATGATGACAGCTATAATGACTTAGAGAAGATTTTCGGCAGCAAATTTTGATACAAACACAAACTTCCCCCCGCCCGTCATCAAGACAGGCGGGGGATTTTTCGCCCTCATATGCGCTAATAAGCGATTTCCGACACCCTCAAAACCGCTCACAGCGGTTATTTGCGAAATCTTGCACAACCCCCCCCGAAAAAGAGGCTGTTCTTTGTGCAAATCGCTGAATTTCAAAAAGTTTCCGA
>Ga0123356_10002640_pt1 | contig 19065 bp, 14 predicted proteins | sample TergutEmb28metaG_2_FD_92546 | JGI IMG/M metagenome (GOLD analysis project Ga0123356, IMG submission 92546) | Embiratermes neotenicus P3 segment gut microbial communities from Petit-Saut dam, French Guiana - Emb289 P3 | ecosystem: Host-associated > Arthropoda: Insects > Digestive system > Gut ...
AGATATACGCCGTTGGCATTTTCAACAGAAGCCGCGAGTTCATCGCATCTTGGAGCAGACTCGACGAGTTTCAACTCATCGCGCAGCCATTGAATCACCGAGCCGGCATTAAACGCGCTGCCCTCGATGCAGTATTCGACTTCGTTGCCCAAACCCCACGCCACACCCGTAAGGAGATTATTCTGGCTCTTGACCCGTTCTTTACCGGTGTTCATGAGCAGGAAGCAGCCGGTGCCGTAGGTGTTCTTCGCCTGGCCGGGCGTGAAGCAGCATTGCCCGAAGAGCGCCGCCGGCTGGTCGCCGATGGCCCCGGTGATGGGCATGCCCGCGATTTCGTGCAGGCCGATGAGCCCCGGCGCGACATCTCCGTGGAACGCGCCGCAAGGCACGGGCTTTGGCAGGATATTCATCGGGATACCAAGAATATCGCAGAGTTCTTCGTCCCAGCAGAGATTGTCGACGTCGAAGAGCAGCGTGCGGCTGGCGTTGGAGTAATCCGTCACATGGCTTTTGCCGCCGGTAAAATTCCAGATGAGCCAGGTCTCCACTGTCCCGAACAAAAGGCGATCCTGTTCGGCCAATGTCCTCGCGGCAGGCACATTGTCCAATATCCATTTGATCTTCGTGCCTGAAAAATAGGCGTCCACCACGAGGCCCGTTTTCGCTTTGATGAGCGTCTCGTGGCCCCTCGCTTTGAGGTCCTCGCAGATATCCGCCGTACGGCGGCATTGCCAGACGATTGCGTGATGCACCGGCCGCCCGGTTTTTTTGTCCCACAGGATAGTGGTTTCCCGCTGATTGGTCACACCCATGCAGGCGATTTCGGAAAGCCCCACGCCAGTGGCCTCGGCGGCGGCAAGCACCGATTCCAGGGCGTTCATCTGGCTGTAAAGAATCTCCATGGGGTCGTGCTCCACCCAGCCCGCGCGGGGGTAGTGCTGCTCGAATTCCTTCTGCGCTTTGGCCACGATTTTGCCCGCTTTGTCGAACAGAATCGCCCGGGAGCTGGTGGTGCCCTGGTCGAGCGCGAGTACGTATTTTTTATCCATGATGAGGCTCCTTCATCGAATATTTTACTTATTATAGCATGGTTTTTTTGGAAAGGCAAGGGCGGGCGGAAAAAATAAAAGCCTCCCGGGGAGGGGAGGCGGGGCTTTCGTGAATCAGGGCTGCCATGGGGTGCCTTGCTCCCAGAGGAGTTCGATTTGGTTTTTGTAGAAATCGTACCAATCCGCGTCGTTGGGGGTTAAATGCACACAGGGTGACCTAACTCCAAACTCTCCGAAATAACGATATATGATTTGTATGTATCCTTTACTTGTACACATATCTCTGGCGATGACCACCAATGGTGGCGGGAATTTCAAAACGCGAATTTCAAGATTTTTGGAAGAAAAATCTTCTAAATGCTTTAGTGACATTAACCTTGGAAACCGCCCATAGATAGTTTTACAATTATTGCAAACTGTTTCATCTTCGACATCCATCACAAGCAACCGGATATGCACTGTATTAGGTAATGCATAAAGTGCTTCATCTTGCGCGATAAATCTTGATAGAGACCATCCACCAATAAAGAGTTCTTCTTTTGCCTCTGCAATTTGATTTCCTGTTATGCTATCATTTGGCTTTGTAAGGAGCACACCCTTGGATGCGCCTTTTTTGATTTGCTGTATGGCGTTTTGTATCTTATCCAAATGCTTGATGATGGCAAAAAAGAATCCCGCGATAAGGGCGATTGCCATACTCAGCGCCCTGCCGGACATTTTGTCGTCAGGCACGAAAAGGCTGTATAAAGATAAACATATTGCGGGGGCCAATGTAATGAGGCTGAGCCAGTATTCTTTCAGGAAACGCCCAAATTTTTTCATGATACACCTCCATTTCGATTTTTCCCAGTTACAAATCATCCGCACGCGGCGAGGAGCTTGATTAGGGTTGCCATGGGATGCCTTGTTCCCATAAGAGTTCGATTTGGTTTTTGTAGAAATCGTACCAGTCCGCGTCGTTGGGGGTTAATGCCACGCAGGCGCTGTCGCCGCTCTCGCCGTAGCTGGGAAACGCGACATGGATATCGCCTGCTGATGTATTCATGTCCTTTGCGGAAATGACCAGTGGTATTAAATGCTTTGCGGTGCGAATTTCGATATTTGTTTTTCTTTCAAAATTGGTCAACGGCTCCAAAGAAAATACGCCGGGACGCCGGCCGAACGTAGCGGTATGACTTTCCAGAATTGTTTTGTCATCTACGTTTTCCGCAAGCAACCGGATACGGATTTTATCCGGCAACGCAAATATTTTACGGCGAATCGGTATTAATCTAGCCAAAGTGGTGCCGCTAAAGAATAACTCCTCTTTTGCCGCGGAAATAATAGCTTCTATTTCGCTGCGTTCCCATTTGGTAAGCTGCGGGCCTGCGGCGCTGGATACGATAATAGGCGGATTCGCGGTGATTGGCGCAGTCTTCTTCGCTTTATTTCCTTTGTTAATCAGCGTGATAGCAATCGTCATTAAGCCGCCAATAATAGCGGCAAGAACCGTACTGCTTAAAATCGTTTTCAAAGTTTCACTCACATGCTTTTCCCCCTTAACCGGCTGATATTCCCATTATACACCACCCATCTCCAAAATGCAAGCAAAATTCACCATGCCTCTCAAGCCTCCACGCATGATCCGCAAATTTCCGCGCAAACTATCTTAATGGCATTAATCACGAAAGGGTGGTTGCGCATGCGAGTGGTCATCACGGCGGACAGCGCCGCCGATTTGCCGCCCGGTATCCGGCAGGAATTCGGGATTCATTTTATCCCGCTGTATGTTACCCTGGGCGAAAACCAGGGCCGCGACTGCGTGGATATCTTCCCCGAGGATATTTACAAGGCCTACACGCGGCAAGGGATTTATCCCAAAACGGCGGCCCCATCCATCGGCGATTACGAGGCGTTTTTCGAGGAATACCGGGGCTGCGCCATTGTGCATATCTCTATGGGCGCGGCATATTCCTCCGGTTTTCAGGTGGCGCAAATAGCCGCGCGGGGCCTCCCGCAGGAGGAAATCCATGTGTTGGACAGCGGCCTGATTAGCACAGCGATGGGCGTGCTTTGCGTCCAGGCGGCAAGGCTGCGGGACGACGGGCTCCCGGCCCATGAAATCGTCGCGCGCCTGGAGGAATGCAAGGGGCAAGTCGTCGGGCATGTTTATTTGGACACGCTTGACATGATCGCCAAGGGCGGGCGCGTGCCGGCGTTTTCGGCCATGGCCGCGAATGTGCTGCGCATTCACCCTTCCGTCGTGACGGACGGGATCACCGGGTCGCTGAAGATAGGGAAAAAATACCGTGGAAAAACCGAACAGGCGCAAAAGGCCTGGCTGGAGGATACCCTCTTCGCGCTGCGCGGCAAAATTGACCCTGCACTTGTGTTTTTTATGCGCACGCCGGGCATCCCGCCGGAACAATACGAGGAACTGGAGCATATGGTGAAAACGCGGCTGCCGGAGATCGAACGCCTCATATACGACTCCATTGGCTGCATGTGCCTTTCCCACTGCGGGTTTAACTGTGTTGAATTGGCCAGTTTAAAAAAATAGTTGGCATTTTCGCAATAAACTATTGCAAAAAATGTTGGATTGCAGTATAATGATTAGATGTTAGATATTAGACTTTAGATGTTAGATGCTTTTGGTTTTAGGCATGTCTAATATCTAAAATCTAACGTCTAAGGTCTATTTTGGAGGTTTTGGTTTTGGATATTTTGGTGATCAACGCGGGTAGTTCGTCGCTCAAGTTTCAGTTAATTGATATGAACGCCGAGGCCGTGCGGGCAAGCGGCGGATGCGAGCGCATCGGCATCGACGGCAAGGTGGAAGTGAAGCTTTCCGGCGGGCAGAAATTCTCATATGAATTGCCCATGAAGGACCACGCCCAGGCCTTTTTGGCCGTGAAAAAAGCGCTGACCGAGGGCGGAACGAAGGTGATTGACTCCTTTGACCAGGTGCATGCCGTGGGGCATCGCGTCGTGCAAGGGGGGCCGAAGCTCCTCGAAAGCGTCATCATCACAGACGAAGTGCTGGCCGAAATCGTGCGCAGCGCCGAGTTCGCGCCGCTGCACAACCCACCGGCAGCGGAGGGCATCCGCGCCTGCAAACAGGTGATGGGTGGCGTACCGCAGGCCGCTGTGTTCGACACCGCGTTCCATTCCTCCATGCCGCCGGAGGCCTATATTTTCCCTTTGCCCTACGAATATTACGAAACATACAACCTGCGGCGCTTCGGATATCACGGAACTTCGCATAAATTTGTCAGCCGCCGTTGCGCTAAGATCATGGGCGTCCCCCTGCGGGAGTTCAAAGTCATTACCTGCCACCTGGGCAACGGCTCCTCCATCACCGCCGTGAAGCACGGGAAATCCATCGACACCTCCATGGGCCTCACTCCCCTGGACGGCTTTTTGATGGGCACCCGCTGCGGCGGCGTGGATCCCTCGGCGGTTCTTTACCTGATGGAAAAAGAGGGCTGGGATGTACAGACGGCCAGTAGCGTGCTCAACAAAAAGAGCGGCGCGCTGGGGGTTTCCGGCGTTTCCAGCGACGACCGGGATGTGAAGGCCGCAGCCGATGACCCGGATCATCCCATGCGCGCGCGCTCTAAGCTCTCACGGGAGATTCAGCGCTACCAGGTGCGCAAATTCATCGGCGCCTACGCCGCCGCCATGGACGGCGTGGACGCGATTGTCTTCACTGGCGGAATTGGGGAAAATACCAAGGATTTGCGGGCGCATATCTGCGCGAACCTGACATATCTCGGCGTGAAATTCGACGCGGAGGCAAATGACCGCTGCGTCGCCGGGGTGGAGGGGGAGATTTCTGCCCCCGGCTCCCGGGTGCGCGTGTTCGTCATACCAACAAACGAGGAGCTCATGATTGCCCGCGAAACCCGCGCGCTGGTGGAGGAATGAGTACGCTCCTTCTCCGCGAAATATCCGTGCCGCTGGACGCTAATCAGCAAGAATACTTGACCCGGGCCGCCCGCAAGCTGCTGCGCTGCCCGGGCGATGCCATTTTGGAGCTGCGGGTGCTGCGCCGCGCCATCGACAGCCGCAAAAAAAGCGATGTGCATTTTGTCTGCCATGCACTCGTCACCCTTGCGCATCAGCCGAAATTTTTGCCGCAGGGCGTTTCAGCATATTTTAAATCGGAAATTCATCCGCCGGAATGCACGCGAATAAGCACAATCCGGCCGGTTGTGATTGGCTTTGGCCCGGCGGGGATATTCGCGGCGCTGGAACTCGCCCGGGCAGGGCTGCGGCCCATCGTGCTGGAGCGCGGCTATGATGTGGAAACCCGTCGTGCTGCCGTGGAACGCTTTCACAGAACACGCCAAATGGAATACAATTTAAATGTGCAGTTTGGGGAGGGCGGCGCGGGCGCGTTTTCCGATGGCAAGCTGAATACCGGCATCAAGCATCCTCTGTGCCGCCGGGTGCTGGAGGACTTTATTTTCCACGGCGCCCCGGAGGATATCTTGATCAACGCCAAGCCCCATATCGGCACCGACCTGCTGGGACCTGTGATCGCGAGTGTCCGCCGGGAGATCATCCGGCTGGGCGGGGAGGTCCGCTTCGGCTGCCAGCTATGCGATATCGTCATGGAGCAAGATCAAGTTGCCGGCGTGAAATATTCCCATGACAGTTGCGTGAAGGAATTGCCGGCGGATGCCGTGCTGCTTTGCGTCGGGCATTCCGCAAGGGATACCATCGAGCTGCTGCACCGGCGCGGCGTTGCGATGGAGCAAAAAGCCTTCGCCATCGGCGCGCGCATCGAGCACCCCCGGGAATGGATTGACCGGGCGCAATACGGCGATTTTGCCGGACACCCGGCCCTTGGTTCCGCTGAATATAAGCTGGCCGTTCATTTGCCGGACGGGCGAAGCGCCTACACATTCTGCATGTGCCCCGGCGGCATGGTGGTATGCGCGGCCTCGGAGCCGGGCGGTGTGGCCACCAACGGCATGAGTTACCACGCCCGCGATGCTGAAAACTCCAATGCCGCGCTTTTGGTTGGCATCCATCCCGCGATGGAAGGCACTGATGCCCTTGCGGGCATTCGCCTGCAGCGCAATATCGAACAAGCCGCGTTCGACTACGCGGGCGGAAATTACGCCACCCCCGCGCAGACAGTGGGAGATTTTCTTGCGGAACGGGCCAGTACGCGCTTTCATTCTGTGAAGCCAAGCATCGCGACGGAGGCCGTGCCAGGGGATCTGCACCGCATCCTGCCAGCCGAGACATGCGAAACATTAGCTGCCGCCTTGCCCCAATTCGGCAGGCAGCTGCGGGGATTCGACCACAGCGAAGCCGTGCTCACCGGACCCGAAACGCGAAGTTCCTCCCCGGTGCGCATGCTGCGGGGCAGGGATTATCAGTCCGCCGGCCTGCGCGGGCTATATCCCTGCGGCGAAGGCGCGGGATATGCAGGCGGCATCGTATCCGCCGCCGTAGACGGCATCCGCGCGGCGTGGAAGGTGTTGTCTAACGTCTAAAATCTAAAGTCTGATATCTAAAACACGAGCGGCGCGACCGATTGGCCACGCCACTCTTTTCCACATCCATCTCTCATTCCCCATATGGGATTTCATTCAAACGCCTTGAGCGGGATATTTCTATTAATATCCATATTATACCATGCATTTCGTCATATTGCAAGTGTTTTTTTGTGTTTCAGAAAAATAGCTAGCGATTTACACCGATAAAACAATTTCGGTTATTTCTCGGCAAGGCATGCGATGCCGGGCAGTTCCTTGCCCTCCAGGAATTCCAGCGAAGCGCCGCCGCCTGTGGAAATGTGGCTCATCTTTTGTTCGAAGCCGAGCTTTTTCACCGCCGCCGCACTGTCGCCGCCGCCAATGATGGAAACAGCGCCGCTTTCCGCCACGGCAGTGGCCACCGCGATGGTGCCCGCCGCGAAATTCTCCCACTCGCTCACGCCCATGGGACCGTTCCAGATCACGGTGCCGCTGCCCCGGATTGCTTCGGCAAACAGCCGCCGGGTTTGCTCGCCGATGTCCAGGCCCATCCAGCCAAAGGGAATCGAATCGGAGCAAACGGTTTTGTGATCCGTCGCCGGGTCGAATCGATCGCCGACAACATTATCCAACGGCAGCAGGAATTTGACGCCCCTGGCCTTCGCTTTTTCCAGCATAGCGATCGCCATGCGAATCTTGTCCAGCTCGCAAATGGAGGATCCCACGCTGCGGCCCTGCGCGGCGAAGAAAGTGTATGCCATGCCGCCGCCGATAATCAGCGTATCGGCCTTGTCCAGCAAATGGTCGATGACGCCGATTTTGTCCGAGACCTTGGCGCCGCCGAGGATCGCCGTGAGCGGCCGCCTGGGATTCTCGAACGCGCCGCCAAGGAAATCAATTTCTTTCTGGATTAGGTAGCCGCACACGGCGGGGAGATACTCCGCCACGCCCGCGGTGGAACTGTGCGCCCGGTGCGCGGAACCGAAAGCGTCGCTCACGAAAATATCCGCAAGCGCGGCGAATTTGCGGCTGAGCGCCGGGTCGTTTTTGGTTTCTCCCGGCTCGAAGCGCACGTTTTCCAGCAGCAGCGCTTCACCCGGCTGCAACTTTTCCGCCAAACCCACAGCGCTTTCGCCCACCACATCCTCCGCCATGGTTACCTCAAGCTCCAGCAACTCCGATAGCCTTACCGCCACGGGCTTCAGCGAAAACTCGGGCAGGAACTCTCCCTTGGGCCGGCCAAGGTGGGAACACAGGATCACCGCCGCACCCTGCCCCAGCAGGTACCGGATCGTTGGCAGCGAAGCGACGATGCGTTTGTCGCTGGTAATTTTGCCGCCCTCCAGCGGCACATTGAAGTCGCAGCGTACCAGCACGCATTTGCCCCGTACATCAATATCCTCCACGGATTTTTTGTTCAGCGCGTTCATTTGGATCATCCCTTCCTTACGAAAAATACATCCCATTATATCACACGCATTTCAATTTTGCAAGAAAAATTTCATTTTAATCCGCACAAAAGTATATTTTCTTGACTTGGGAAGCGGCACGAGAGTTTGCCTTGATTCACATATCATGATAACTTCGCCGCGACAAGCGTGCGCGCGTCCTCGAATTCATAGGAGCATGTGGATAGAATCAGCACATGGTCTTGGATGCCGACGCCGATGTCGCGGTAATGCATGGCGCTCTCTTTGATGTAATCGAGATAGTCCTCTCGCTGCCCTGGCGTCAGGATATCATAGCGATAATACTGCGCATAGGGATCCGTGAGGGCCACGGCAAAGATTTCGAAGGGGATAGTGCGCGCGGGGGTGTATAGCGTGCCCGTGCGGTACCAGTCAAAGAAGGCCTTGTCCTTAAAGAGCACCAGGTCATGGAACATGCGGGTGTTGTTGCGGATGTGGTGGCCGTAAATCACGCTGTTGAAATCGCTGAAGTCGGCGCGCACGCGGAAATCCAAAAACAGCGCGCCGAATTTGCTGGCGCGGCGGTTCACGTCGGTGCCCAGATAGTAGTCGTTGTCCCGCCCCTGCACGACGGGATGGTCGATGCCGGTGCCGCCGATCTCAAGCCAGGCGACGATGTCCTCATTGCGCATGCGCAACTCGTCAAAATCAATCACCCGCTCGCCGTCCGGGATGCTGGGCTTGATGGCGACGCCCGCCTGCGCCTCCCGCTGATTGGCCAGGTAATTTTGCACGCCATACCAGGCGCAGGCCGCGATGCCGCAAACAACCACGGCCAATGATATGCGCCGTATCCATTTTCTCATGCCGCTTCGTACCTTTCTATGATGACAAAATCAAGGGAGCGCCCTCGCGAGCACTCCCTGGTCTATGCGAAACACTTACCGCTCCAGCGGCCACTCGATTTTACTCGCCCGCAGAATATTGCTTTCCTTCATCGGCGCGAACGTGATCGCCACAGCGTCGCCCCTGCTCAGCAGCACCACGTTGGGGTGCAGGGCGGCTGTTAACACATAATAATCGACACCGCCCTCCAGCTGGATATAATACGTCGTGTTGCCATTAATGACCGCCGTGCGGATGTCCGAAATCGCGCCCTTCGCTACTTGTTCCTGATCCAGGGCGGGCTGATCGTCAGGCTGCTCCGAGGTATCAGGCTGTTCGTCCGGCGACTGGATGCCTTCGGCCGTAATGGCCGCGAGATACAGCTCCTTGCACGCGGCCACGGTTTCGGCCCATACCTTGATCTTATTGTAGTCCTTCACGTTGATCATGGAATAGCCCTGTAGCACGCCGGAGTTGTCCTTGAGGGAAAGGAAGTACGTGGGCTGACCGGACACGTTGATGAGCAGCGGGAAGGTAGTCGTCCAGCCCTGCGCCTGCACCAGGCCCTTTGCCGTTGTTTCGGCGGAGCTTTCCGTCGCGCCGTTCACGCGGTAGAAGTGGGCTTCCTTCGTGCGCTGGTTGATGATGGTGAAGCCGATGATGGACTGGTCGGCGGTGACGGAGGAAACGCCCGTGTATTTGAACACGTCGTCGTCCTTGGCGATATATGCATAGCCCTCCGTGGCGGCCCGCACGTCCTTCTGGCCCAGAAGCGAGTTCCAGAACCCGTGGACATATTTGCCGAAGAAGTTGAACTGCGCGGTCAGCAGGTCCGCCGTGAAGACGCGGTCGATCCACTGCAGCTCGGTGAGGGTCCTCACCTGTTCCATGTTATATTCCACGCATTCGCCGGTCACGGCATCCACCAGGATGATACCGATGACATCCTCGCCGCCCAGCAGCCCGATGGTTTTGTCCATGCGCGGGACGACCCAGTACGGGTTGCCGTCGTCGTCGATCTCAAAGTTCATGGCGCTGAAGAGGTACGTGGGGTACTCAAAGCGCAGGTGGCGCTTGAGCAGTTTCCCGAAGTGCTCCTCATCGGAATAGCGGATGCGGTGCTCGAGCTTGACGAACTTGGAGACCTCGTTTGCCATATCCACGATGATGTAGCCGGGCAGGCCCTCCCGCGTATTGACAAACCACTTGATCAAATCGGCGTACGCCAGGGGCACCACCCGCACGGGTTTGTTCTGGTAGTTGATCTGCGTGTTGCTGTCGCTGATGGTGAACTGGGACACATAGTCCGCAAGGTCGCCCAGGGCGCGATCGGCCACGATCATCGCGGCGTCCGCGTCAAGGCGGGGGATAGCCGAAAAATCCGCCTCCGCAAGGTAGTGGTCGAAGCTTGCGTCGGTCTGCACGGGCATGAGCTCATGGTAGCGCCTCGCCTGGAAAAACGGCGAGGAAATAGCCCACGCCGCCCCGAAAAACAGCGCGATGACCACGATCAGCGCGATGGGGATGCGCGCGGTTTTGCGCACGAAGGGCACGTATTCCGGCTTGCTGCTTGCCCCGCACAGCAAAAACAGCAGCGCGACGAAGGAGCCGATGCAAATGCCGAGATAGAGATAGAATTCTTGCGCCTTGAAGTTCAGCGGCGGCAGCATGACATAAAATGCCACCAGCGCTGTGATCACGGCGCCGATCGCGCTCAGCAATATCCGCAGCCCCGCCCGCTCCGGCGGGATCACGCTGATCCGTTTCACTTCTTTTTTTCTGCCGTTGTCGCCTCTGCCTGAAAAATCCACCTGGATGGGTTCCGCCATGGTTGTTCCTCCCCTTAATCTGGATATTTAGATATTAGATTTTAGACTTGCGCCCGGGTTATTTTTCTGCTATAATATTATGAGTATCGCCATGAAAAAGCATGGCAAATCATGGACAGACATAATTATATCATAAGATTGTTAAAAAAACAAGAACATTTTTCATGAAATAAATGACGAGGGGGCGCGCATGCAAGAGCAAAACCCATTCGACGCGGCGGCGGCGCCGCATTACCGGCTTTGGCAGCAAAGGGAGATGCGGGACCTGCGGCGCATTTCCCGGGCGGCCGGGTGCGCGCTGCTGTTTATCTGCACCATGCAGCTGGTGTTGTCCATCGGGCTGGATATGCTGCAGGAGCCAACGGTAAGGCTCATCGCGCGGTACATCCCAGGCAGCGCGGAGCTCTTCTGGAACGGCATGACCGCCCTTCTTATCGGGCTGCTGGCCGTGATGCCCGGGGCGCTGCTGGGCCTGCGCATGCTTACGCCCGCGGAACACAACCTGAGCCTGCCATTCAAACAGGAGGCAGGGATCAGGGAGCAGAAAGCAGGGGGGCGGTTCAAGACAGCCAAGGTAGTCTTTGCCGGGGCGTTTTTGTGCTTTGCGGGGAATATCGCCTCGTCGTTCATCGGCGCGTTTGCCGCGCGGTTCGGCTACGGCTTCGCGGGCCCGGAGGAAATGCCCAGCGAAACCACGGCGGAGTTTTTGTTCATGATGGTCGCGGTGGCGGTCGTCCCGGCTGTGGGGGAGGAACTGTTTTTTCGCGGCCTGGTGATGCAGCCGCTGCGGCGTTACGGCGACGGCTTTGCGCTGGTTTGCTCGGCGCTGCTGTTTTCCGTGCTGCATCAGAATATGGTGCAGGCCCCCATGGCGTTCTTCGCGGGCCTGGCGCTGGGCTGGGCCGCGCTCAAAACCGGCGCGCTATGGGCGCCCATCCTCATCCATTTATGGAACAACGGCGCCTCGCTGGTCCTTCTGGCGCTGGAGAAACCCCTGGGGGACCGCGCGGATATTGCCATGCCGGCTTATATCGTCTTGATGGCGGCGCTGGGGCTTGGCAGCCTGCTGAGCCTCATGCCGCGCGGAGATAAACGGCCAAAGGCCCCGTACCCCGTCAGGGCGGGCACGCGGGCGGTCAATTATTTGCTCGGCAGCCCCGCCATGATCATAGCGCTCCTTTATATGGCCGCGATTTTAATGCTGGGCATCCAGGCAAACGGATGACAAACTGTCATATTTAATTTACATTCTTGTATCATGAAAGTAAAAAACAAGTGATATATTAGGCTATGGACTTTTAAATATTCGATGTTAGATATTCGGAGGACGCCATGGAAGAACAAGCGAGCCTGCGGCGCGAAATACGTAGGCGCAACCGGCGGCGGGCCGTCATCATTGCCGTGATTGCCGCCGTGCTGCTGGCGTATGCTGGATGGTATGTGTACGACGATTTGCTGGGGGACCTTGGCTGGAGCCCCGGCCACCACGTGCCGGAATATGTGCCGAGCCTGGAAGACGGGGAGCCGGACCCGAATTTCGCGGCGCTCTACGACATCACGGACGCCGCGAGTCTCAACGAATATATGCGGGAATGGTGGCACAGCGGCGACGATACCATCCGCTACAGCAAGGACGTGGTCAATGTCCTGCTCATCGGGGAGGACGACCGCGAGGAGGGAGGCATCGCCCGCTCGGACACGATGATGCTGGTCTCCGTCAATAAAAAAAAGCGCATGATCACTTTGATTTCGTTCCTACGGGATAGCTACGCCTATTTAAAAATCGGCGAAGACGAATATTATCACCGGCTCAACTCATCGCTTGCCTACGGCGGCCCGGCGGCCGTGATGGACAACATCAGCCACCTATTTAAAATCCGCGTGGACAAATACGCCATCGTGGATTTCCGCTCCTTCCCGAAGATCATCGACGCTCTGGGCGGCGTCGTCGTGGACGTGGAGGAAAAGGAGGCCCGCTATATCAACCGCACGGCGCCCTCCATGAACAACGAGTTCCCCTTCGGCGAGCGCGTGCGGCTGGGCGGCAAGCAGGCGCTGGTCTATTCGCGCATCCGCAAGCTGGATTCCGACGTGGAGCGCACCCAGCGCCAGCAAAAAATAATCGAAAGCCTGATTAGAGGTGCGAAGGGCGCGGGGCCAAGGCAGCTTTATCGCTTCCTGGACCAGCTCATACCATATATCACAACGAATTACAGCAAGGGGCAGCTCGTAGGGCTTGTGCCCCAGGCCCTTGGCTGGATGAATTACGGCATGGCCAAGGCGAGCTTCCCAATCCTGGAGGGAGAGGCAGCCAACGCCGTCACAGGCACGCTGCGGGGAATGTTTCTGGTGATCGCGGACTACCCCCTTGCGGCATACCAACTGCAAATGACCCTTTACGGCGAAAGCAACATCAATATTGAACAAGACGCCGAGCGGGACGAATACATCCAGTCGCTGTTCCGCCGCCTGCAGGGCCGACCGCAATACAGCCAGCCCCAATATACGCAGGCGCCCCGCCCGGACAACCCCGCCGAGGGGAGCAATGGCAGCGGCCTGGAATTCAAGTGGCCATGGCGGAACAATCCATCGCCGACGGAACCGCCCACGCAGCCGCCAACGGAAGCGCCGGTTTGGGACCCTCCCGCAGAAGTAGACCCGCAGGAAAACCCGGAACCGGAAACGCCCAATTGGAACGATATCATCAATAATATACAATGAATACAATTAACAATTAAATTTCAATATTGCAGTGTTGTTGCAAATGATTTATTGGAAAGGGGTGTGCCGCATCGCAGATGATGTAACGGTCCCGCAGGATGACGCCGCGCGGGATCAGGTCCGGCAGGACCAGGCCTCGCAAAGCCGTACAATGGCGGCCAAGCGCCTCATGCGCCGGCGGCTGCATACACTGAACCTTGCGGCGGCGCTGCTGCTGGCGGTGGGGTTGATCTTCCTTTATGCCTCTTACCGCAGCCTGACCAATAAAATCCAGCAGGACGACGGGTATTATTATCCCGGGGAAACCGCCGCGCAAGAGGAAATCACGGGCCTCGCGGTGGATATCCCCAATGCGGACGCCCACGCTTTGAACGCCATTTTACGCGAATGGGCCAAAAATGACGTGGAACTAAAACAAGACAAGGCTGTGATGAACATCCTGCTTTGCGGCGTGGACAGCGATAGCGGCGAGGCCCTGGGCGGGCGTTCGGACGCCATTATCCTGGCGACCATCAACCGGCGGGAAAAGGCCATCACCCTCACTTCGATTCTCCGCGACAGCTACTCCTATATCGACCTGAGCCGCGACACGGATCATCCCCGCATCCTTATGGACCGGGTCAACGCGGCTTACTCCCTGGGGGGCCCCGCCACGCTAATGGATACCCTGGAGGCCAATTACAAAATCGTCATCGACAATTATATCTCCGTGGATTTCAAAACCTTCCCGCGTATAATCGACGATCTCAAGGGCGTGCGCGTGAATGTGACGCAGGAGGAAGCGGATTACATCAATCGCGCCTCCCCGCGCATGGAGGGGAAGTTCCCGGCGGGCCGGCAGGTGCGGCTGGACGGCGAGCAGGCGCTGGTGTTCACGCGCATCCGAATGGGCGATGCCCGCGAGCAGGATTCCCGGCGCACGGCAAGGCAGCGGCAGGTAATTTCTGCCATTATCCGGCGTGCGAAGGACGCGTCGCCCGGGGAACTCCTTGATACGATGCGACGGGCGCTGCGGCATGTGGTCACGGATCTTAATAGCGACGACATCGACCGCTTGTCGAAGGAAGCCATTCTGCAGGGCTGGTTCAAGTACGAACTGCGGCAACTCAGTGCTCCATGCGTGGGAAACGACGGCGCCGCCACCGGCGTTTCCACCTACATCGGCAGCAAGTGGCTCTGGATTGTGGATTACCCCCGGGACGCCCAGCGGCTGCAGTTGGCGCTGTATGGCGATGCCGCCGTCGGCGACGAGCAGACCCGCCGGGAGGATTATTTGTCGCGGTTGGTGCGGGAGCGGGTAGGGAACGCAAAATAATTCCGTTACAACTTGCCTTTTCTGGAATATTTTGCGAGCGATTGTAAAAAACGCTTGACAAGCAGGACGTCTCCAGTGTATAATGATATAAAGTTCAAATAATATAATGGGAGGTGTTTTTTGTGAAAGAAAAGCAGGAAATAAACTATCTTTATATAGACTACCCAAAAGCGAGGCCGTTGGTTACGAAAAACAAAGAACCAAATAGGCAGATAAGAGGAAGCGTGCGGCTTTATAACAATATGTTCCGCACAGAAAAAGAGCAGGAAAAGTATATCGCGGCATCGCTGAAGCGCAAATTGCCTTAAATGAAGGGGGGAGTTCGTGATCATATCCAAAGAAGAGTGGATGGAAGCCATTCAGCTGTACAACGATTTCAAAGAGCTTTATATCACTTGCGAACAAGTTGATCCGAAACAGCAAGCGGTTTGGCAGTCGCTCAATGAACTGCGCAATGCGCTGGATCACTTGATGCGCGTGATGGATATCCAATTTAACGGCAGTTCCTCTCACGATGCACAGCATGAATTCGTAAGGATGCGCGGCCATCTTCGCAGGGCTTTCTTTGATATATGCGATCTGCTTTCTATTCATTTATACAATAAAATCATTAATACGTTAGAGCCATTTGCACCCGAAACCATCAAAGAAGCCATTCCAAATTATTATACGGAGCTGCGGCCTGAAATCGAAAAAATTCAGATGCAAATTTCAGAGTATCGACGAACGAAAGGAAGTAGCGGCGAACCCGAAGCGGTGCAAAGCTACAAAGCAGACGTTAAAAAACTGCGTGATATTTATAAAAATGATCTTCTTCCCAAAATGCCTGGAATGCGGCATATACATATGAAAAGGCGATTGTCAAAATGGATACCATACATAGTGGGAGTCGGGGGATTCATGATCGCGGCAGTTACCCTTTTACTTAAGCTATTCGAACAATAAAAGCAAGAGTTAGGTCAAACCCTAACTCTTGCTCAATATTAGGAGGCACTCATGCAAGCCTACCTCTTCGTCCACTTCACCGGCACGGAAGAAAGCGAAAGCGACGAGCAGGTGTACTTCGCCGTGAGCCGGGACGGCATAGCCTGGAAGGACCTGCGGCGACGGCCGGTCCTCCGCTCCGGCATCGGCGACAAAGGCGTGCGCGACCCCTTTATCATTCGAGCGCCGGAAGGCGACAAGTTTTACATCCTCGCCACCGATCTCAGTATCTGCCGGCGTGGCGGCTGGGCCAATTCCGGCTGGCAAAACAGTTCCACGAACATGCTTGTATGGGAGTCCGCCGACCTTATAAGCTGGGGCGAACCCCGCCTGGTTGACCTTGCGGGGGCTATCCCGGGCGCGGGGAATCTTTGGGCGCCGGAGGCGATTTTCGATGAGGCCACCGGCGACTATTTCGTTTTTTGGGCGACATATACCGAAGCGAGCGGCCAAAATGACATGTATCGCGCCCGCACCCGGGATTTCAGATCATTTACAAAACCCAAGCTCTGGATGAAAGAAAAAGGCGGCGTGATTGACACAACTGTCATCCGGGTTGGGGAGTTATATTATCGCGCGTCCCGGGCGGATGACGGAATTCGCATAGACCGCAGCACTTCCCTCGCAGGGAACTGGGAAACGCTTGGCACATTGGAAAGCATATTGCCAGAGTGGAGTTACGGCGCGGTAGAAGGTCCGGAGTTGTTTCTCTATAACAAAAGCGACTGGCTGGACGACCGGCCGACATGGGGGCTGTTCGTGGACCAATACCAGAATCGTGCGGGTTACAGGGCCTTCCGCACGACGGACTTCGGCGATATGTCGCAAAATAGCTGGTCCGCGGTAGAGGGCGTCGATTTCGGGCCGCTGAAAAAACGCCACGGCAGCATTCTCCCCATCACAAGCGAAGAATATGACAGGCTCACGGCGTCATTTCAACACAATAATCCCATCCTGCCCGTCCATGCCGACCCTGATGTGATCATCGCGGGGGGTAGGTATTATCTCTACCCTACCACGGATGGTTTTCCCGGCTGGGGCGGCTGGCAATTTCGTGCGTTTTCTTCCGAAGATATGATTGTATGGCGGGACGAGGGCGTCATCCTGGACCTGAAGGCCGACGTCCCCTGGTCAGATGGGAATGCCTGGGCCCCTGCGATGGAAGAAAAAAACGGCAGGTTCTTCTTTTACTTTTGCGGCAATGACATCACCAATCCGGATGGCCAGAAGAAAGCCATCGGGGTCGCTGTCGCGGAGTCTCCGGTCGGGCCGTTCAAAGCCATGCCGAAGCCTTTATTGACTTTTGATGACTGCGAGCGGGCGGGGATCCGCATGTGGCAGGCGATTGACCCGCAGGTCTACACCGAGGACGGCGTGAGTTATCTGCTCTTCGGCAACGGCGCCGCCGCCATCGCGCGGCTGGGGGAGGACATGGTCAGTTGGTTGCCGGGTACGCTGCGCAACATCGAGGGCGCGCATGACATCCGCGAGGCCCCCGCCGTGTGTAAAATCGAAGGCACATACCACTTTACCTGGTCGTGCAACGACACGGGCAGCGAGGATTATCTGGTGCGCTACGGCACGGCGGAACGCCTCTTCGGGCCGATCCGCCACGAGGGCGTTTTGCTGCAAAAAGACACGGCGGCCGGCATCCTGGGCACCGGCCACCATGGGATTTTGCGCCACCCCGCGCGGGACGAATACTATATTTATTATCACCGGTTCCTCACGCCCCTGGGCCAGGAATTACCCGGCGGTCCTGGTTGCCATCGCGAGATATGCATCGACAAACTGGAATACAGGCATGGAAAGCTTCAGCCGGTGAAGCCAACGAATACGGGGATCCGTGAGGCGATATACGTATCATAGAATGTTTCACTCAACATCATAGACAATCGGCACCAGAACCGTTACCACATTGATGTGCCTGCTCAGGCGGTTTTCGATGTACAGCGACGTGTGGTTGTGGAACATCCGGTAGCGCCAGTTGCCGATGAATTTCGTCAGCACCACGGTGAGACAGTCGCCCTCGGGCAATTCCGCCTCCTTGGCGGCGATGTATTCTTCCAGCGGCTGCAGGATATCCCGGTGCGGCGCGGGGACGACGGTCAGCGGGATGCCGATGCCCATTTCCTCCCACTGCTGCCGCAGTCGGCAAGTGTGCTTCGGCGTGCGCGACACATGCAGCGCCGTGATGTTGGACGAAATATCCAGGGCATAATCTATAGTCTTGAGCGTCCCGGTATTCATATGATGGATGAGAACAATGCAGGGCTTTTGGTTATTGCTGGCGCTGGGCGTATATTCATAATCAAAGCCCTCCGTGCTGATGGCATCCTCGTACCTGTGATAATTCTTGTGGGTGAAGTGCATGAAATACATGATCGCCGGGATGAGGATGCCGATGAACCACGCCCCGGACGAGAACTTCATGGCGAAGACCACGATGGAAGCAGCCAGCGTCACCAGAGCGCCGAAGCCGTTGACCAGGCTCTTGTACTGCCAGCCCCGATCTTTTTCCCGCAGCCATTTGACGAACATCCCCGCCTGGGACAGCGTGAACGAAACCAGCACGCCCACCGCGTAAAACGGGATAAGCGCGTGGGTGTCGGCCCGGAACATCACCAGCAGAATGGCGCTGATGACGGAAATAATCAGAATGCCGTTGGAAAAGCTCAGCTTGGCCCCCCGGTGGGAAAATTGCTTGGGCACGTAGCGGTCGTGGGCCAAAATGGAAAGCAGCACCGGCATGCCGTTGTACGCCGTGTTCGCGGCGAGCACCAGGATCAAGGCGGTGGCCGCCTGCAAGGAATAGAACATAATCCCCTTGCCGAACACCGCCTCCGCCAGTTGCGACATCACGGTGGTGCCCTCTACGGGGACGACCTTCAGCGCGCCTGCCAAAAAACTGGTTCCCCCAAAGAGGAACACGATAATCGCCGCCAGCATATATAGCACGTGCTTGGCGGTTTTCGTGGCCGGAGGGCGGAACTGGGGCACGGTATTGCTGATGGCTTCCACGCCGGTGAGGCCCGCGCAGCCGGAAGCGAAGGCGCGCATGAACAGCAGCAGCGTCAGGCTGGAGAGCGTCTCCTTTGGCAGCAAACCTGGGTTTCCGCTGTAATCGATGGGGGCTAGGCCCCCCGTAAAATAGCGGGCGAATCCGGTGACGATCAGCACGCCCAGCACCGCGATAAACACATAAGTCGGCACGCCGAAGATCTTCGAGGATTCCGACATGCCGCGCAAATTGCCCAGGGTCAGCAGCAACACGCAGCCCACGCTGATGGCCACCTTATAGGGCGCCAGTGCAGGGAGGGCCGCCGTGATAGCGGCGCAGGCGGAGGCCACGCTAACCGCCACCGTCCAGATGTACCCAACGATCAGGCAGGCGGCGGCGGC
>Ga0123356_10002641_pt1 | contig 19042 bp, 10 predicted proteins | sample TergutEmb28metaG_2_FD_92546 | JGI IMG/M metagenome (GOLD analysis project Ga0123356, IMG submission 92546) | Embiratermes neotenicus P3 segment gut microbial communities from Petit-Saut dam, French Guiana - Emb289 P3 | ecosystem: Host-associated > Arthropoda: Insects > Digestive system > Gut ...
GCGAATACACCCGCAATCTGAACAATGTGGAGAGCCCCATCCAGCAGGTGCGGGACGTGTTTGACCTGATGCCCAAGCAGACCACCGAAGACTGGGCCTCCATCACCCGCCGCCTGGCCGCCATACCCGCCTCACTGGACTCTTACCGCCGATCCCTGCAACTCAGCCAGCGCCACGGCATACTGCCTGCGGCTCGCCAAGTCAGGGTCGGCATTGAACAATGCGAGGACCTGACCGGCCCGAAAGGCACCCTAGCCCAACTGGCCGCGCTCGGTGCCGCGATTGTGGACACGCCCCTAGCCAAAGACCTGGCGGTGGCCACTAGTCAGGCTCAGCAGGCCTATGCCGATCTGGCCGAATACTTGGCCAGCTCCCTGGGCCGGGCGGCGCCCGAGCAAGACGGCGTGGGCCGCGAGCGCTACCAACTGTTGTCACGCTCGTTTATTGGCAGCGTTCTGGATTTAGACCAGACCTACCACTGGGGTTTGGAGCAGCTGGACGCCATCATTGCCGAGCAAGAGGAGCTGGCGGCCACCCTTTACGGTCCAGGTACCACCGTGCAACAGGCCTACCTGCAACTGGACCAGGATCCCCGCTACTTAATCGATTCCAAGGCAGGCTTGGAAAAATACATGAATGAGGTGTCAGGGCAGGCCATGGCCGCCTTGGACGGCCAGCACTTTGACATTCCCGAACCGATCAAGCACCTGGTGGGCCGGATTGCCCCCAGCGCCACCGGTGGCATCTACTACACCGCACCCACCGAAGACTTCTCCCGGCCTGGCACCATGTGGTGGTCGGTGCCGCCCGGCGTGGACCGGTTCCACACCTGGCGTGAGCGCACCACCGTCTACCACGAAGGCGTGCCGGGCCACCACCTTCAGCTAGGCGTGGCAACGTACGTGGCAGACCTGCTCAACCGCTGGCGGCGCATGGGTATCTGGGTGTCTGGGCACGGCGAGGGTTGGGCGCTGTACGCCGAGGCCCTGATGGGTGAACTAGGTTTCCTGGATGATCCAGGGGACCGCATGGGCATGCTGGACGCCATGCGGCTGCGCGCCACCCGGGTGGCCCTGGACATTGGTGTGCATTTGGGTAAGACCTTCCCCAAGCGCTGGGGTGGTCAGGGTGAGACTTGGAACGCCCAGAACGCCCACCATTTCTTGCGCTCCAATGTGGCCATGGACGCTTCGTTTGTGGACTTTGAGCTGGATCGATACCTGGGTTGGCCGGGGCAGGCCCCCAGCTACCTGGTGGGCATGCGTCACTGGCAGTCCCTGCGGGCGGCGGCGGAAAGCCGGCCCGGCTTTGACCTGAAGACCTTCCACGACCGGGCCCTACGGTTGGGTGCCCTGCCGCTGGCCGTCCTTGACCAGGCCATCTTGGAGGTGGACGATGCCGGACAGTGACCCAGGCGCTTCCGCCGGGGAGGCGCCATCGGGCAACTGCCAAAGTGGGCGCGTTCTGGTCTTGTTGCGACACGCCAAGGCAGAGCGCGGCGATTGGGGTTCAGACAAGGACCGGTCGTTGTCTAGCCGGGGCCGGGCCCAGTCGGCGGCGGTGGGACGGGACCTGGCTGCCCAGGGTTTTGCGCCCGACGTGGCTCTGGTCAGCTCCGCTAGGCGCACCAAACAGACCTTCAACACGGTGGCGGCCAACGCCGACTGGGACCTGCAAGCTCACCTGGTGGACGAGCTGTACCAGGCCTGGATCGAAGAGGTGATTGAGCTGGTCAGCCGGGTTGATTCGGCGGCCAACGCCGTCTTGGTGGTGGGCCACCAGCCAACCATGTCAGCCACCGCTGCGGCCTTGGCCGACGGGAGTTCACGGCCTGACGCGCTGGCTCGCCTGGGTGGCGGTCTGCCAACCGCGGGCCGGGCGGTGTTGCGGGTGGACCGGCCTTGGGCAGAGCTGACCCCGGCTAGCGCGACGCTGGTGTCGGTGGTCACCCCCTTGGCGTGACCACCGGATCTGGGGGGCTTGATCTGCCGGTGGCTGAGGCCTTTGTGAGGGCCATTGCCCTCAGTTGAAATGCACTAACCGCGCCGCACTGCAGGGCAGAAGCGCAAGTCAAAAACGCATCCCCTGCGGCGAATGCAGTTCGTTTCGAGCCGGGCCAGTCCAGCCAGCGCTTGTCTACCAGGAGTAGGGGGCGGCGGGCTCTATCTGGGACTTGAAGGCTTGGCTGACCAGGGCAGCCGAGCCTGGCGTCAGCTCGGTGACCAGGCCGGCTGCCACCAGCGAAGCGAGCGCCGGTCCACCTAGATAGACGGCGCCCAGGTCACGGATGGTCATGGCCAGGTCGGCTGGCTGGCCGTCGGCCCGCACCACCTGAGGTGTTTGGCCAGGCTGGGCGGTCAACCGCCAGCGCCCGGCGTTGGCTGAGAAATGCCTGTCGGTGACCTCTAGCACCACATCGATGGGTAAGGCGTAGCCGCGGGCCGCCAGGGCGGCGGGCAAATCCAGAATGCGCACATGCAGGGTGTCTATCACCTGACCCCCGGCGTCACGGGGGTTTTCCAGCAGGGTCACTACTGGGTCGTCCAGCGCTCGGTAATTAGCCTTGACCTTGGCCTGCAGGTCCATGTTCAGCATGGTGAACCACAGTTGGTGATGGCTGGCCGGGTCCAGGGCTACCAGTCCCAGGACCTCGAGAGTGCCGTCTGGCTTGCCGTCTTGCCACTTGCATTCCCGCTTGAACAAGGCATAGCCGCTGGGTTGACCATCCTTGACGGCCAGGGCAATACGTACGGGTTCTTGCTTGGGATAGGGCTCTTCCCGGTTGTAGAAGAATTCCCGGTAAATGGCCTGGTTAGGGGGTGTGGTCCAACCTGGCGGGGCCAAGGGCGTCTGGCCGGCCGCCTCTGCGATCTGCTGGACGGCCTGTCCGTGAGCCTCAAAGGTGGCGTTTTCAATCTTGATGGCTACTTGATTGCTACCAGGCACGTCGCGCAGGGTGGCGGCTTTCGGCAGGGTCAGCATGTAGGCCCGTCCAGCCATGCCGTAGCCAAACCGGGAGTAGATGGCCGTCTCGCTGGCCCAAAGCATTGACACTGGCTCGCCCCGCTCCAGGGCATCTTCAAAGTGTCTGGCTAGCAGAGCCTTGAGCAGGCCGCGCCGCCGGTAGCCCGGATGAACCCCCACCCAGGTCAGGCCGGAGGTAGCCACGCGCCGGCCGCCAGGCACCGGCACCTCAAAACCCCATGCCGAGCCGAAGCCAACCATCTGACCGTCGGCTTCAAGCGCGAAGCTCCGGCCCCAATCCATGCATTCAGCCGGGTAGCCGTAGGTCCAAGCACTCTCCGGATCTCCCCAAGCGAGCGATTCGACTGCCATGATCTGGGGCAAGTGCTCGGGCCGGCAGTCCACCACCCGGGCTGGGGCAATGGCCGCGATGGCGTCAGATACAAAGCTCATGGCCCCATCCTACGTGGCCATCGGCACCGGGCAGGCAGGGGAGCGACCAGCCCAACTAGCCCATTAGCCTTCGAGTTGGTCAGACCAAGTAACGTACTGTGGGGGCATGCAAGCTGATCCCCGAGTTGTCCGGGACTGGAACCGTCCAGGGGCTTGGGTGGTGCAGATTGACGGGATGGATCAGTCCTACGTGGACCCGCGTGACCCGACCTACCTGGCCTTCGAGTATGCCCAGCGGATTGGCAGCGTGATTGACACGGCCTTCGCCCCTGGGGTGCGGATTACAGCCATCCATGTCGGTGGAGCCGGCCTGACTCTGGCTCGCTACATTACTCACACCCGGCCAACCTCAGCCCAGCTTGTCTTCGAACCCGACCAATCCCTCACCGCCGCGGTGCGGCAGGCCATTCCTCTGCCGCGCCAATCCGGCATCAAGATCCGCCCACAAGACGGCCGCACCGGGCTGCGCGCCTTGAACGACAACCACGCCGACCTGGTGATTATTGACGCGTTCAAGGGCGGCTCAGTCCCAGGCGACCTGGTCACCACTGAGTTTTTCAGTGACGTACGCAGGGTGCTACGGCCCAGCGGCACCTTGGCGGTCAACGTCACCGACCTGGCAGCTTTGACTTTCTCCCGGCGTCTGGTGGCTGGGGTGGCCGCCCATCTTCAACCCGTGACCGTGGCGGCCGAGCGGTCCACCCTGACCGGCCGGCGATTTGGCAACCTGGTGGTGGCAGCGGGTGGCGGCATGGATCCAGGGGGATTGACCCGGCAGGCGGCGGCGGCCGCCTTTCCGTACCGCGTGGTCTACGGCGCAGAACTGAAGCGCTGGCTGGGCCACGCCAAGCCGTTCACGGACGCCGACACCCAACCGTCGCCGCCACCCCCCAGCGGCTTGACCGCCTTCACCTAGGCTAGGGCTTGCCTATTGGCCAGTGTCGTCGGGATCTGGCACAAACCAGACGGCGCCAAGTGGCGGAATCCGGACTGAGGCCGAGAAGTCCTTGCCGTGCCACGGCAGGGCCTCTGATTCGACCGCACCCAGGTTGCCCACCCCGGACCCGCCGTACTCCTCGGCGTCGGTGTTAAGCACCTCAAGCCAGCGCCCACCGCTGGGCAGGGCCAGCCGGTAGTTCTCGTGTGGCACACCGGCAAAGTTGATCACGGCCGCCAAAGGCGATCCATCTTTAGCGAACCGCAGGAAAGCCAAGACGTTGTGGGACGAATCATCGGCGTCAATCCACATGAAACCGGCTGGGTCAGAGTCTTGTTCCCACAGCGCCGGATATTGCCGGTACACCTTGTTGAGCTGCCGCACACAGGATGCCACCCCGGCGTGGTCGGGGTAGTCCATCACCCACCAGTCCAAGGAATGGTCCGAAGCCCACTCAGCCTCTTGGCCAAACTCTGAGCCCATGAACAGCAACTGCTTGCCCGGATGGGACCACTGGTAGGCGTAAAGGGCCCGCAGCCCGGCCATCTTCTGCCAGCGGTCACCCGGTAGCTTGCCAACTAACGAGCCCTTGCCGTGGACCACTTCATCATGCGACAAGGGCAGCACAAAGTGCTCGGAGAAGGCGTAGACCAGCGAGAACGTCAGCTCACCGTGGTGCCAGCGGCGGTTGATGGGGTCCTCGGACATGTAGCGCAGGGTGTCATTCATCCAGCCCATGTTCCACTTGAGCCCAAAGCCCAACCCGGCACCGCCAGTGGTTGGCGCGGTCACCCCTGGCCAGGCGGTGGACTCCTCGGCAATCATCATGATCCCGGGGTAGCGCTTGTAGGTGGTGGCTGTGGTCTCTTGCAAGAAGTCGATCGCCTCTAGGTACTCCCGGCCACCGTCCTTGTTGGGAGCCCACTGTCCGTCTTGACGCGAATAATCCAGGTAGAGCATCGAGGCCACCGCGTCCACCCGGAGGCCATCGACGTGGAATTCCTCACACCAGTAGCCAGCGTTGGCCACCAGGAAGTTGCGCACTTCGCGCCGGCCAAAGTTGAACACCAATGTGCCCCAGTCCGGATGCTCGCCTAGCTTGGGGTCGGGATGCTCGTACAACGCCGAGCCATCAAACTTAGCCAGAGCAAAGGAGTCCTTGGGGAAGTGCGCCGGCACCCAGTCCATGATCACGCCGATGCCGGCATGGTGCAGTTGGTCAATCAGGTAGCGTAGGTCGTCCGGTGCGCCAAAGCGGGAGGTGGGCGCGAAGTAACCGGTCACCTGGTAGCCCCAAGAGGGGGCGTAGGGGTGTTCGGCTAGGGGCATGAACTCCACGTGGGTGAAGCCCATGGTCTTGACGTATTCGACCAGTTCGGTGGCCGCGTCACGGTAGGACAAGCCCTCTTGCCAAGAACCCAGATGCACCTCGTAGATGCTGAGCGGACCGGCGTGGGGGTCGGTGTTGACGCGAGCCTCCATCCAGGCGCTGTCGCTCCAGGTGTAGTTCGACTCTTCGACCACCGAGCCGGTGGCTGGCGGCACCTCGCAGCGCCGAGCCATTGGGTCGGCCTTTTGGATCCAGTGTCCCTCACGGGTCTGTAGTTCGTACTTGTAGCAGCAGCCCGGACCCACGCCAGGCACAAAGATCTCCCAGACACCGGAAGACCCGAGCGAGCGCATGGCGGTGGCACCAGAGGTCCACGAGTTGAAATCGCCAATCACGCGAACCGCTTGGGCCTCAGGCGCCCAGACGGCGAACGAGGTGCCCTTGACCTCGCCCATCACCGAAGGGAAGGTCCGTACCTGGGAACCCAAGGCTCGCCACAGTTCCTCGTGGCGGCCCTCAAGGATCAACTGGATGTCAAGTTCACCCAGGGTTGGGTAGAAGCGGTACGGGTCGTCGGTCACGTCGGTGTGATCAACGTAGGCGGTTTCCACCCGGTAGTCGGGCACTTCGCTACCAGGCAGGACGGCCACCCAAATCCCGTCTTGCTCATGGATGGCATCCACCCTGGTGTCGGGGGTGCAGATCACTACCGAATCGGCCAAAGGCCGCAGGGTCCGGATGGTGACGGTGTCTCCATTGACATGAGGCCCCAAGACGGCGTGGGGGTCGTGGTTCAAGCCGTGGGCTACTGTCCACAACACTGACGAATCAACAGGCAGGCGCTCCAGGATCATGATTCAACCTAACCACATTCCGGCACCCTGGAGCCGGTCCGGCCGAAGGTGATGTTAAGAAGCCATCTTGACCAGGCCAAGGTCAGCCGCCGCCACCAGATGCTGGTGTTTGGGCACCACCCGCACGGTGTAGCCAAAGGGGCCTGACATGTCCAACGTGACATCGCCAACAAAGGCAAAGCGGCCGGCATCGTAAGACTGGGCCGCCTCCAGGGACTGGGTCGAATAGCCAGCCTTCAGGCTGTCGCCCTCGGTGGCCCGGCCGTAAACCACCTGCACGTCAACGTCTTCGGGGCGCAACTGGCCCAGCGAAACATAGGCGGTGACGGTCAGGGGATCACCCACCTGGACCACCTCGTCCACGCCGCCGGACTCAACGTGGTCCACCTTGACGTGGGACCACTGCGCCCGCACCCGGGCTTTCCAGGCGCCCAACTCCTTGGCGGCGGCCGCACCGTCGGCCACCAGGGCTTGGCCCATAGCCGCCGCTGGGGCGTACAGCCGCTCCACGTATTCGGCCACCATGCGGGTGGCTTGGACCTTGGGGCCCAACCGGGCCAAGGTGTGGCGCACCATTTCCAGCCAGGTGACGGGCAGGCCGCGCTCGTCCATGGAGTAGAAACGCGGTGCCACCTGGCGTTCTAGCAGGTCATACAGGGCGGCGGCTTCTAGGTCGTCGCGCCGGTCGGGGTCGGTCACGCCGTCGGCGGTGGGAATGGCCCAGCCGTCCGAACCGTCAAACCACTCATCCCACCAGCCGTCGCGGATTGACAGGTTCAACGCGCCGTTCAGGGCCGCTTTCATACCGCTGGTGCCGCAGGCCTCTAGGGGCCGCAGGGGGTTGTTCAGCCAGACGTCGCAGCCGGGGAAAAGGGTGCGGGCCATCTCCATGTCGTAGTTTGGCAGGAAGACAATCTTGCCGCGAATGGTTGGATCGTCGGTGAAACGGACCATCTCTTGGATCAGCGACTTGCCTTGCTCATCGGCCGGGTGGGCCTTGCCGGCAATGACAATCTGGATGGGTTTGGCTGGATCGTCCAGCAATTGGCGCAGCCGGTCAGGGTCGCGCATCATCAAGGTCAGGCGCTTATAGGTGGGCACCCGCCGGGCAAAACCAATGGTCAGCTTGTCGGGCGAGAGGGCTTGGTCAACCCAACCTAGTTCCGCGGGGCTGGCACCGCGGCGCAGCTCAGAGAGCCGCAACCGCTCGCGGGCATAGTGGACCAACCGCTCGCGGGCGGCGCGGCGCATTTGCCACAACTGTTCGTCGCTTACCAGGGACGGGTCAAGCCACCGGGCCAAGCCGGCCTCACCGGAGGCCGGACCCAGGCCTTCGCCATCGTCAATGCCACCGAATTGGGCAAAGGCGCTTCTGACCCAGGTGGGCGAGTGCACGCCGTTTGTCACCGAGGTGATTGGCACCTCTTCGGCATCAAAGCCAGGCCACAGCCCGGCAAACATCTTGCGCGAGACTTCACCGTGCAGCAGCGACACACCGTTGGCCCGCCCAGCTAGGCGAAGGCCCATCACGGCCATGTTGAAGCGTTCGGGGTTGCCCCCTTCGTAGTCTTCCTGGCCTAGGGCCAACACCTTGCCCACCGGCAGGCCGGGGGTAGCCAGTTCATTGTCGAAGTAGCGGGCCACCATGGCAGCGTCGAACCGGTCGATGCCGGCTGGCACTGGGGTGTGGGTGGTGAAGATGGTGGCGCCGCGCGTGGCCTCTAGCGCCTGGTCAAACGACAGTCCGCTAGCCACGTGTTCCTTGATGCGTTCTATCCCCAAGAAACCGGCGTGGCCCTCGTTGGTGTGGTAGACCTCCGGGTCTGGGGCTCCGCTAAGGCGCGAGAAGGCGCGCACGGCCTTGACCCCGCCCATACCCAGCAGCAGTTCTTGCTGCAGCCGGTGGTCCCCACCGCCGCCGTACAGCCGGTCGGTTACCCCGCGGGCACGGTCGTCGTTGACCGGCACGTTGGAGTCCAGCAGCAGCAACGGCACCCGGCCAACCTGCGCCTTCCACACATGGGCCCGCAGCATGCGGCGTTCGGGCAGGTTCAGTGAGACCACCACCGGGCTGCCGTCAGCTTCGCGCAGCAGCGCCAATGGCAAGCCGTCCGGGTCCACCACGGGGTAGGTCTCTGATTGCCAGCCGTCACGGGTCAGCGCTTGTTTGAAGTAGCCGGCCGAATAGAGCAAGCCCACGCCCACCAGTGGCACACCCAGGTCAGAGGCGGACTTGAGGTGGTCGCCGGCCAGAATGCCCAACCCACCGGAGTACTGCGGCAGCGCCGCGGTAATACCAAACTCGGGTGAGAAATAGGCAATGGCGGCGGGCAGCCGACCGGTTTGTTGCTGGTACCAACGCGGCTCGGTCATGTAAGCCTGGAGGTCACGGGCGGCTTCATCGACTTTTGCAATGAAGGCTTGGTCGGTGGCCAACTGGGCTAGGCGGGTCGGGTTGAGGGCGCCTAGCAGGGCTACCGGATCACCGTGGACGGCGGCCCAAATCTCCGGGTCGATCGACTCAAACAGGTCACGGGTGGGGTGGTGCCAGGACCAACGCAGGTTGGTGGCAAGTTGATCAAGGGGTGCGATTGGGGCGGGCAGGACGGTTCTAACCGTGAAGCGTCGGATCAGTCTCACGCGGAGAGCCTATCTGTTACAGGGCTCAGCTTGAACCGGCGGGCCGAATTGGGGGCCACAAGGCGCCGCTTGGCCCGGGGCAATTGACCCGGACCACCGCGACTTGTCACGCCGATTGGTGGCGGGAAATTGCGGCCTGAAATTTGCCGCTGACCGGCATCTAACCGGGCCAGGCGCGCTAGGTTTGAGGGGTGAATTCCCAGCCGCCATCACCAGTTCCATCAGTCCGTTCTCTTATCAAAACTCCCCGCGCCGCCGCCCCCGCTGGCACTGGCCGCGTCCAAGTAGTAGAGGTCGCGCCAGTCCAAGAGGGCGGGCGTTGGCCGGCCAAGGCGGTGGTGGGTGAAGCCGTGCCTATCCACGCCACGGTCTTCATGGAAGGCCACGGCAAGGTGGGGGCTACCGCAGTTCTCACTAGCCCCGGAGGTCAGCAGAGCCGTTGGCCGATGGCGGAGGCGGGCGTTGGCTTGGCCCGTCGCAGTGGGTCTGTGGTCCCCAATGCCACTGGTGAGTGGACCTTCCACGTGGAGGGTTGGGCAGACCCGTATGCCACGTGGCACCACGATGCGGTGATCAAGGTGACCGCCGGGATAGACGTGGACCTGATGATGGAGATTGGGGCCCGGTTGCTAGAGGAGGCCGCCGAGCAGATCAAACCCGGCCGGAAAGCCAGCGCAGCTGCGGCGGCGGGCGGTCAACCAACGGCCGTAGACCGCGACCGGCTGATCGAGGCGGCTGAGACCATGCGGCAAGGTCCCTTGGCAACCGGTGAGCGGCTGGCGGTCGGTACCGAGGGCTGGGTCTTCGATTACCTGACGGCCCACCCGATCCGTCGTTTCGTCACCAAATCAGCCACCTACCGGCTGTTGGTGCAGCGCGAACTTGCCTTGATTGGCTCGTGGTACGAGGTCTTCCCACGCTCAGTGGGGGCAACCTTCAGCGCCGGCTCGGGCTGGATTTCTGGCAACTTCCAGACCCTGGCCGATGGCCTGGACCGGATTGCCGACATGGGCTTCGACGTGCTTTATCTGACGCCGATCCACCCCATTGGCCGGACCTTCCGCAAGGGCCGGAACAACTCGCTGGCGGCCCGAGCTGACGACCCAGGCTCGCCCTACGCCATTGGCGCTGCCGAGGGTGGTCACGACGCGATTCACCCGGATTTGGGGACCTTCGCAGACTTTGACGCTCTGGTAGCCAAAGCCAAGGAGAAGGGCCTGGAGGTGGCCCTGGATGTGGCGCTGCAGTGCTCACCAGACCACCCTTGGGTGAAAGAACACCCGGAATGGTTTGATCACCGGCCCGACGGGACCATTGCCTACGCCGAAAATCCACCCAAGAAATACCAGGACATCTACCCGCTGAACTTTGATCAAGACCCGGAGGGCATCTACCAAGAGATTCTGCGGGTGATTCGCCTCTGGGTCAGCCACGGCGTGACCCTGTTCAGGGTGGACAACCCGCACACCAAGCCACTGGCTTTCTGGGAGAGGCTGATTGCTCAGATCGCTCTGGAGTCTCCGGACGTGATTTTCTTGTCCGAGGCCTTCACCAAGCCGCCCATGATGCACACCTTGGCGCTGATTGGTTTCCATCAGTCTTACTGCTACTTCGCCTGGCGCAACACCAAAGAAGAGGTGGCCGAGTACATCGAAGAGCTGGGTGGCGAGTGGGGCAGCTTCATGCGGCCGGCGTTATGGCCCACCACGCACGACATTCTGACGCCCTACATGCAGCAAGGCGGTGTGGCAGCCCATAAGATCCGGGCCATTTTGGCGGCCACGGCGGCGCCCACCTGGGGCATCTACACCGGATATGAGTTGATTGAGGACGTGGCACGTCCCGGTAGCGAAGAAGCCATAGACAACGAGAAGTACCAGTACAAGACGCGGGACTTTGGCCTGCCGGTGGCAGTGGAAATGTCGATGCTGCTGGGCCAGCTCAACGCGATCAAGAAAAACCATGTGGCCTTGCGCCGGCTGCGTAACGTTCACGTTCACGAAACCACCGATGACGCCACGGTGTGCTTCTCCAAGCACGTACCGGCCCATTTGTCGCCCAATGGCCAGGCCGACACGGTGATTGTGCTGCTGAACCTAGATCCGCACACGGTGCGCGAGGGTGTGGCTCACTTGGATTTGGAGGCGCTGGGGTTGCCGGAGGGTCATGGCGCATTCCAAGCCCACGACTTGCTGACAGGTCAAATCTTCAACTGGGGTGAGCAGGTCTTCTTCCGTCTTGACCCGAACTCGGCGCCGGGCCACGTGGCACACATCAACACCTCTTGGTGAGAGACGGTCTGGTACCTGGCGGTCAACCCTAAACGGTGGAGAGGTATAGGCGGGTTGACAGCAGGTGGACTGGGACTGCGCTAGCCCCAGGGGCAACCGTTTGCGGGCCTTCACCGGAATCTGCGTAGGTGCTCTCATCAGGGTGTTCCCACGTTGAATCCCAGATCAACTCCCAATGGCGGCCTTGTTTGGCCAGCGGCAGTACCGCGTCGGTGTTGTCCAGATTGCCGTTGATTAGCACCAGTGCGTCCCGCAGGTTGGTCTCAGGGCTGTGACGTAGCATCTGCACGGCCCGGAAATCGGCCTGGTGCCACCGCTCGTGTGAGACTTCTCTGCCGGACATTTTGTACCAGCCCAGGTCTGGCAAGCCCAGACGGGACCGCCGTCCGGTGAGGTATTCGGCTGGGCGTAGCACTGGGTGATCGCGGCGCAGGGACAGCAGGAACTGCATGGTAGCCCACAGATCGTGCTGCCACGGGGCCAAATTCCAGTTGACCCAGGAAATGGCATTGTCCTGGCAGTAGGCGTTGTTGTTGCCTTGCTGGGTGCGGCCCGATTCGTCACCGGCCCCAAACATGGGAATGCCAGCCGAAAAACTGAGCGTGGCCATCAGGTTTCGAATGGTTCGTAGCCGCAGCCGCTCAATCGCGTCGGTGCCCAGGTCAAGGCTGGCCAGATGGTGACCCGATCCACCGTTCAGCGGCTCGGGCCCTGGGCCTTCTATCCCGTGGTTCCAAGAACGGTTGTCGTTCGAGCCATCACGGTTGTCCTCGCCGTTGGCTTGGTTGTGTTTGTGTTCGTAGGTGACTAGGTCCCGCAACGTGAAACCGTCGTGGGCAGCAATGAAATTGACCGAGCCACATGGTCCGTGATTACCCATTGGTTCTTGGCGGCCAAACAGATCAGCGCTACCAGACAGGCGGGTGGCCAGGTCACGGGCGTTGCCACAAGGCCGGGCAGCCGCCATCTCTTTGGGCCCACTGAGCCAGAAAGACCGGACATCGCCCCTGAAGTGATCATTCCAAGCGGCAATCGGCACGGGGAAACCGTCTGTCTGCCAGCCTCCAGGCCCCAGGTCCCACGGCTCAGCGATGTGTTTCAGACCGCGCAATTCAGGGTCAGTCATCAAGCCCATCAAGAAAGGATGGTCCGGGTCAAAGCCGGAGTAGCCTCGGGCCAAAGTCACCGCCAGGTCGTAGCGGAAGCCGTCAATCTGGTACTCGCCTGCCCAGTAACGCAGCGAGTCAAGGGCCATGGCTACGGTTTGGGGCCGGCGGAAGTCCAGGGTGTTGCCGGTGCCGGTCACATCGGCGTACCGGGCCGGCACCGAGCCGTCATGGAGGTACCACACCAGGTTGTCCAGGCCGCGCCAGCACACCGTGGGCCCGCCCAGCCCAACCTCACAGGTGTGGTTGTAGACCACATCTAGCACCACTTCCAGACCGGCTTGATGCAGTAACCGGATCATGCCCTTGAGCTCCCTGGCCACGGCGAGTGGCCCCTCGGCTTGGGCCTGGGCGGTGGCATAGCGGGCATTGGGGGCAAAGAAGCTGAGCGTGCTGTAGCCCCAATAGTTAGACAAGCCCATGCCCTCGAGGTGAGGTTCGGTCATGGTGGCGTGAATGGGCAGCAATTCGATGGTGGTCACGCCCAGCGTCTTGAGATAGTCAATCATGGCTGGATGGGCTAAGCCGGCGTAGGTACCGCGCAGCTCAGCCGGCAGGTCATGGCGTAGTTTGGTCAGACCTCGCAGATGGGCTTCGTAGATAACCGTCTTATCCCAAGGCACGTCAGGCCGGCCGACCCCACCCCAGTCAAAATCGTCCACCGGCGCCACCACGCCATAGGCCATATACGAGGCCGAATCGATCCGGCTGGGGTGCCATGGGTCAGAGGCCGGCGCCAGTCCCATGGTCACCTCATGCGAATGCAGGGCACGAGACAGTTGCGGCAACCCGTCCAGCAGCTTGGCATAGGGGTCAAGCAGCAATTTTGCCGGGTTGTAGAGATGGCCAGCCGCCGGGTCCCAGGGACCGTCAGCTCTGATCCCATAACGCTGTCCCGCGCTGACTCCGGGTATGTGGGCATGCCAGACGCCGCTCAACGGGCCAAACAGTGGGATCTTGGTTTCGCGTTGCTGCGGTGTGTGCGGCTGGTCTATCAGACAAAACTCCAGCGCCGTGGCGTGGGAAGCCTCGATCACCACGTCAATGCCGTCACCTCTAAGACGCACACCGGGTTGCCTGGTGGCGTGGTAGGGGAGTGGCGCTGGGTGAGGCACCGCTCTATTGTGCCAGCTTAGGCTTGGCTGGTCATGCCCGATTGGCCGGTTTGGACTAACTCTGTTCCGGGGCGGTCCGGTCCGCAGCCCTGGTGGGCCCGGGGTGCTGCGCCGTCCAGCTAGAAGCAGAAACACTATGGAAATGACAACGGTTTGCAAATCATTGGTTAAGATGGACCGAGAATCCGTCAATAAACACTGAACTAGTAGATAGAGATACGCGTGACGCTTCCCCAAAAAAGTATGTCGCGGCGTGCGCCCAAAGCCGCACTGATGTTGATCGGAGTGGCTGCCCTGGCAATGGGTGGTGCCCCGCCGGCAATGGCCGCTCCAGCCCGAGCGCTGCCAATGGCAGTGAGCGATGCGGACTTAACTACACCTGACCAAGTGGCTGCCCTGGTGGAAGACCAATTGGCCAGCCAAGGTAGTGGCATTGCCTTGGGTGACAACCATGCCGAGCCTGCCACCGAGGCCGTGGTAGACCCGGCCTCGCCGGCTGAGGTAGACAACCTGGACATGACCAGCACCCCAGCCGCAGAAGTGTCGCTGGATGACCCGGCTGGTGAGGTCACAGCTTGGGTCAGTCCGGCCCTGGCCACCGAAGACTTCAACCTGGCCGGCATTAGCTGGGAAGGTGGCACCCCACCCAGCCGGGTGTTGGCCCGCACGGCTGACCAGGACGGTTGGAGCGACTGGCTTGACCTGGACTTGGCTCTAGATGATGGTCCCGATGCCGGCAGCCCGGAGGCCATCACGGCCAAACAGGCGACCGCCCCCTTAGTGGCTCCAGAGGCCAGTGGCCTGCAGCTTCAGGTATTCTCCCAGCCAGGGGCCGATCTACCGGCCGAGATCACGCCAGTCTTGGTAGCAGCCCAGACCACCAGCGGCATAGTGCCCATGGCGGTGGCTAAACCAGCCTCGGGCAGTTTGGATGTCAACAAGCCAGCCATCAACCCACGGTCGGCCTGGAAAGCCAAGCCAGCCAGGGCCAACGATTTCGCTAAAACCCCAGCCTCGCTAAATGGCGCAATTGTCCACCATACGGTGAATTCCAATACCTATTCCGCCGCCCAGGTACCCACATTGCTGTACAACATTCAGAGCTACCACATGGGCGCCAACGGGTGGGCCGACATCGGCTACAACTTTGTGATTGACCGTTTTGGCGGTATCTGGGAAGCCCGCCAAGGATCCCTGAATGAGTTTGTGGTGGGTGCCCACGCCAACCCCTTCAACTCCGGTTCGATCGGCGTGTCCTTCTTAGGGGATCACACCTCCACCGAACCGTCTCCGGCATCGGTGGCCTCAGCCGGGCGTCTGATTGCCTGGCGGTTGGCCACCGCGGGGATTACCAACCTGAAGGGCACCACGGTCTACTCGGGTGACCCGGCCAAGAAGCCACGCGACGTGGTTAGCGGCCACCGCCAGGTCAACGCCACTTCCTGCCCTGGGGACAAGCTCATGACAAAGCTCCCCACCATTCGTGCGTATAGCGTGGCGCCGTTCAAAGTGACCACACCATTCAAGCAGATTGTCCTGTCCCCGAGCCTTGCTGGTGGGCCATTCGGTGATGTACTGGCTGTTGACTCCATGGGTTACTTAGTCCGTTACCCGTACACTGCAGCCGGCAGACTAGCGCCAGTGCAGGTGATTGGACAAAAATGGCAAAGTGTTAGGCTTTTCGCGCCAGGCAAGTGGGATGCTGACGACCACGCGGACTTAGTTGGCATCAACGCCCTAGGGCAGATGTTTCTCTATAGTGGGAACGGCGCTGGCGGGATAAAGAGCGTCAGGCAGATTGGTCGCGGCTGGACCAACTACACGGTCATCCCAGCCGGAGACCTCAATGGGGATGGTTGCTCCGACATGCTGGCCATACACAAGCAAACAGGAGTGTTGTTGATGTATTCCGGCAATGGTCAAGGAGGCTTCAAGCCCGGCTATCAACAAGTGGGTCACGGATGGAAGAGTATGCAGTTGTTTGCCGCCGGGGACCTAAACAGGGACGACAGAATCGACATACTGGGCGTTAAGGCCGACGGCACTTTGTTGTTCTACGCCGGCAAGGGCACCGGTTTCTTCAAGACCGCTGTCCAGGTAGGCCGCGGTTGGACTGGCATGGTCCTGGCGGCTGGGGCCGATCTAGACGGTGACGCCATGGCTGACATTGTCGGCAGGACCCGGGACCGTCGACTGTTCTTCTACCGGGGCAAGGGGATTGGCACCTTCCAACAGCCGGTGCAAATTGGCAGTGGCTGGTAGGCCATCGGCCGGTCTGGCAACATGGCTTTGTGAGCCCTGAACACAACGTAGGAGCCGTCAACGATCATTGGGGCACTGCAGTCTGGCCCGCAGGCTATGGTGCCACTACGCCGGTGCGTCGCACCACCTTGGCTAGCAGGCAAGGACCAAAGACATGAAGGTACTGGCCGCCTTGTCTGGCGGGGTTGATTCGGCCGTGGCCGCGGCCGCCGCCCTGGAAGCTGGCCATCAAGTTACCGGGGTGCACCTGGCGCTACGGCCCAAAACTGCCAGCGCCACCGACGGCTGCAACGCGCCAGAAGCCCTGATCGACGCCCACGAAGCCGCCACTGCGCTGGGCATTGGCCTGCAGGTGTGGGACTTGTCCCAGCGTTTCGAAGAGCTGGTGGTGCGAGACTTCCTGGACCAATACGCCGCTGGCCGCACGCCCAACCCTTGTGTGCGCTGCAACCAGTTCATCAAGTTCCAGCTGCTGCAGCGCCGCGCTTGGGACTTGGGTTTTGACGCGGTCTGCACTGGGCACTACGCCCGCCTTGAAGTGACAGGCGGCGTCCCCAAACTGCGCCGCGCCAGGGACTTTGAAAAAGACCAGTCTTACGTGCTAGCCGCGGCTGGTGCTTCAGCCCTGACCCGGAGCTGGTTCCCGCTGGGTGAGTTTGCATCGAAGACAGAGGTGCGGGCTAAGGCGGCTAGCGTGGGGTTGCCCATGGCAGACAAGCCGGATTCGGTTGACATCTGCTTTGTGCCCGATGGCGACACCAAAGGCTTCCTGCGGGCGCGCCTGGGTGAGAGGCCTGGGGTGTTGGTCGATTCGGGTGGTCAGGTGGTTGGCCGGCATAGGGGAGCCCACCAATTCACGGTGGGTCAGCGCCGCGGTCTGCACCTGGGCGAACCAGCACCCGATGGTGAGCCGCGCTACGTCACGGCCATTGACACCGCCACCGGCCGGGTCACGGTCGGTTCAGCGGCGGACCTGTTGGTGCGGCGTTTCGCCGTCTCTGCCCTGGAGTGGCTGGTGCCACAGCAACAGTTGGCGCCAGGGCCTCCCAATGGCAGGCTAGGCCAAGGCTCGGTGCCGCCAGGCAGCCAGTGTTTGGTCCAGGTCCGGGCGCACGGCGCGGCGGTGGCCTGCCAGGTGACGCCGCATCGCGGTGACCACTTGGTTCAGCTGGACCAACCGATCCGCGGCTTAGCGGCCGGGCAACTGGCCGTGTTCTATGACGACGACCTGGTGATTGGTCACGGCACCATCGAGTTGCTGAGCCACTGACATCGAGCCCTTGGCACCCGGCGTTGAGCGACGAATCCCAAGGTCATCCTGCGTTTTCCGCAAGGAATATCGCAGGATCTAGGTAGCGGTGAATGGCACTGGATCGACGGAGCCTGTGCTGCGCGCAGTCGCAGTGCGCAGGATGACGTGGTTGCGCGGCGCAAAAGGACAGGGGTGTTCTAGAGCCAAGCCGGTTTGGCGCGAGTTGGCGGTGGGGTGGGTGCCGGCATGGCCGGTGGGCGAGGCAGGTGTCCGCGCAAGGCCCTGCCAGCCACGGCCGCCGCCTCGGCAATGGCCGCAGCGTCTAATACACCCACTCGGCCGGAGGCGTCACGGGCTAGGTCGCGCAGGCCGTCGATCTGACCGGCGGTGGTGTTAATGTCCAGGTCACTGGGCCAGAGCCAGCCATCGAGTTCAAACCGGGAAACCAGCAGGCGCCACGATTCCACCGACGAGGCGAAGTGCCTCAACTGCCCAGCCGCCTCGATGGCTTCTTTGGTCAGACGGGTCAATGCGGCGCCGGTCCGGGCGGTTTCCATGGCAAAAGTCTGAAGTTGGGCAATCAGCGAAGCCGCCAACGCCTCGTAGAACCGCGGGTCAAGCGTTGGCTTGCCGGCACTCGACGCCTCGGTCTCAGCCAACTGGTCGTCAACTAGCGCCAGACGTAGGGCTTCGAGCACTGCCTCGCTGACAACGGCCAAACCTGCCAAGGCTCGGCGTTGGCCAATAATGAGCCCGTGCGCCCGCAAGACACCATTGGTCAAGGTCCGCAGCTTCACGGTGGCCTCACCCGCCGCTGCCCGCATCCGGTGGGCGGCGGTCAGGAGGGTGGCAGTGGCGCCCTCTTGCTCAACCGCGCTACTCACGGCCTGCCCAGCGGCTTGGTTCATGGGCTCGGCCTGTTCTTCAATGGTCTGGGCGGCGGCGACCATCACCTGCGAAGCTTCGTACAGTTTGTTGTACCTGTCCCTGGCCTCACCCAACAGTTGGTGCAGGCGAATGGCCAGTTCCCACACCGGCGCCAAGCGCCCCTCGACTTGCCCTGTGACCTGGGGGCGGCCGGCCACCTCGGTGGGCAGCGCGCTGAAGACTAGATCGGCGTAGTCAGCAAAACCAAGCTCATTCAGGCTCTTTAGCAAGGACTGCGCGCCAAGGGTGGTGGCGGCATCGCGCGACAAACCGGCCTCCAAAGCCCGCCTCTCGGCTTCGGTGGCCGTCCGGTACATCCGCTGGGCCTGCAGCTGGCGGTCTTCTAGGTGAGGGACAAAGCCAACGTGCACGGTGCCACTAGGCCAGGTGCAAGCCAGCGACATCAACCAAACCGAACCACCGTGCCGGTTAGCCAAGTGTTGGTAAGAGGCTGCCATCAGCCCGGCCGTCAATTCGGCGGACAGCCAGGTGGCCAACCCGGTGGGCTGTTCGGGGTGCAACAGCATGGCCAGAGGCGAGCCAACCACCTCAGTGGCGCTGCGGCCAGTCAAGGATTCAAGGCCAGGACAAAGGGCAATGATCACACCCTCGGCGTCCGTCAGCACCATGGTGACGGCGCCCCGGGTGCGACCTCGCTCCGGGCTGTCCATTAGACAAACCTAGCCGAAAACGGCGGGGGACCTGTCAGTAGAACCAACTGACCGGGCCTGGCGGACCAGGTTGTGCCATGGATCATCTGGTGCACTGGCCACGCTTGGGGCGACTGGCTTGGGGCTAAGCAGCGGCACAGCGGGGATGGGCAGGGCAATGGTGACGTCGCTGCCGCGGCC
>Ga0123356_10002642_pt1 | contig 19037 bp, 8 predicted proteins | sample TergutEmb28metaG_2_FD_92546 | JGI IMG/M metagenome (GOLD analysis project Ga0123356, IMG submission 92546) | Embiratermes neotenicus P3 segment gut microbial communities from Petit-Saut dam, French Guiana - Emb289 P3 | ecosystem: Host-associated > Arthropoda: Insects > Digestive system > Gut ...
AATGGTATGCTGGGCGCCGGCCCTGTGGCAAAAGCAGGGGAAACCGACCCGAATCTGATCAATGCCTCGCGTGAGAAGATCACGCAAACGCCCGGTTGCTCTTATTTCGACAGCGCGCTCTCCTTTGCCATGATCAATGGCAAACATATCGACATCACCGTGCTGGGCGCATTTGAGGTGGATGAGCAGGGCAGCGTGGCCAACTGGATCATCCCGAATGGCAAGCAATTGGGCGTGGGCGGCGCGATGGATCTGGTCAATGGCTGTTCCAAGCTGATCATCGCCATGCAGCATCGGGACAGCAAAGGCCAATCGCGTATCAAAAAACGCTGTACCCTGCCCTTGACCGCGATCAGCGAGGTGGATATTCTGGTTACGGAATACGCGGTGTTCCATTTTCAGGAGGGGCGGATGATATTGAGGGAAATCGCGCCGGAAATAAGCGTGGCAGAATTAAAAATGGTTACGGAAGGCCATTTTGAAATAAGCCCGGAGCTGCAAAATTATTTATTTTAGGCGATTGCGAAATGCACGGGCGATTGGTAATCGCCCGCAAATGTGGGATTTCGCAATCGGCGAAAAAATATTATACGAGGAGGAATTGGCATGAAGCTGGTGACGTATGAGTTGTTTCAAGCGGATGGCAGAGCGGAGAAGGTGGGAATACTTCACGGTGAGGGGCAATATGTGCTGGATGCTCTAGCGGTTGCGGCTCTCTATCTGACGCAAACTGAGGAGGTTGGCCATCCGTATCAAGTTGCCCGGGCTTATCTGGGCAGCACAATGCTGGAGCTGATCGAAGGAGGCAAGGGCGCTTTAAATCTGCTGAAGAAAGCCCTGGCCCATGTGGCGCCATTGCTGGAAAAAGATATCGCCTTAAAGGGCGTAAAAGAAGATACGCTCGCCTTTAAGCTGGCGGATATACGTCTTTTGGCGCCTTTGAAGCCGCCTTCCATGCGCGATGGTTTGAACTGCTACGAGCATTTTAAGAACCTCCTGAAAGTAAAGAATCTGGATACGGTGCCGGAACTGTTTTCTAAGCGGCCCTTCTATTACCGCGGCAACCAATTCAGCATTTCCGGTCCGGATAGCATCGTACCCTGGCCTTCCTATGGCACACGTATGGATTTTGAACTGGAGATATTTGCCATTTTGGGCAAAGCGGGCGAGAGTATCCCGGTCAGCGAAGCGATGGATCATGTTTTCGGTTACACGATTTTCAATGATTTTACCGCGCGCAATCAGCAACCGGAGGATTCGGCTACCACGCTAGGACCGTCCAAGTGCAAATGCTTTACCGGCGGCAATGCCATAGGCCCTTGTATCGTTACAGCCGATGAAATCAAGGATCCCGGTAATCTGCGTATGCAAGCGCGGATCAATGGCGAAAAGTGGTCCGATAACAGTACGAAAGAAATGCTGTTCAATTTCGCGGAAATGATCTCCTATATTTCGCAGGATGAGAAGCTTTACCCCGGTGAATGCATCGCCTCCGGCACGATGAGCTTCGGCGCCGGCCAGGAGATGGGCAAATTCCTGGAAGACGGCGCGCTGGTGGAGCTGGAAGTGGAAGGTCTTGGTATTTTGCGCAATGTGATCAAGCGCATTTAGTTGCGGCAGCGGTGATTTTAACTTGTTAATGCAAATACGGAGGAATAATATGGCTAAGAGATTTATTGACTTGGCGGTAGCCATTAAAAACAATTCTTATGAGCCGGTACCACCGGTCATTGAATACCGTGATCATGACATGGGCGCGATCAGCTTTGGCAAAAAGTATAATATCAAGCCGGAGGATTTTAAAAACGGCCAATACTGTGCGGTGGAGCAAATCAATCTTGGTACGCATAGCGGCACGCATGTGGATGCGCCCTGGCATTATGGCCCGCAAAGCGGCGGCAAAAAGGCGCGCACCATTGACGAGATGCCGCTGGACTGGTTCTTCCATGACGGTGTGGTACTGGATTTTTCCAGCCGCGGCGCCGGCGAACGGATCGAGGCGGAAGATTTGCAGCAAGAGGTCAAGCGTATTGGCTACACGATCAAACCGATGGATATCGTGCTGATCCGCACGGATAATCTGCGCAAATATGGCGCTCAACCGGACAACTGGGATCTTCAGCCGGGGATGACGCGCGGCTCGACCCTGTGGCTGATCGAACAAGGCGTAAAAGTGATGGGGATAGATGCATATAGCTGGGATAGGCCCAGTAAATTCATGCGCGAGGAAATGAAACAGGGCGCGCAGTTCTGGGAGGCGCATTATCTGGGCCAGGATATCGAATACTGCCATATTGAGAAATTGTATAACTTGCATCTGCTTCCTCCTTTCGGCTTTACGGTTGCGGCCTTCCCCGTGAAGATCGAAAAAGGCAGCGCGGGTTGGGCCCGTCCGGTAGCGATAATTGAAGACTAGCGGTCTGCTTCGCAGCCCGAGTTTTGAGTTGTGAGTTGTGAGTTTTGAGTTATAAAGAAAACGGCAAATTTCTTTAAGGAGGGATCATAGTGGAACGTTTGCCTAGTTTTGCATATGTTCTACCTGCCAGTATCGGCGAGGCCGGGCAATTTTTGGCCGCGCATGCAGGCGTGGTGAAAATTCTTGCCGGCGGTACGGATTTACTGGTGGGCATGAAAGAAGGTATAAACAACTATAAGTATTTGCTGGATCTGAAACAATTGGCGGAGTTGACGGGCATCAAGGAAACAGCGGCCGGGGTGGAGATCGGCGCGATGACCACTTTACATGAGATTGCGGAAAGCGCGCTGATCAAGCAGGATTGGCCTGCTTTGGCACAAGCGGCGGGTATGATAGGTTCGCCGCAGATCCGGGTTCGGGCGACGATAGGCGGTAATATCAGCAATGCTTCGCCATCCGCGGATTCCGCGCCACCTTTGCTGGTATATCAGGCAACGGTTATTATCTGGAGTATAGACGGCAAGCGCGAATTGCCGTTAGCGGATTTCTTTACCGGGCCGGGCGCAACTGTGTTAAGACCCGGAGAAATCCTTTATGCGATAAGCATTCCCAAACCAGGCGCGAATGCGTCCGGCGCTTATTTCAAGCATGGCCCCCGACGGGCCATGGATATTGCGGTGGTCAATGTAGCAGCGCTGATCGAGACGGATGACGACGGTATTTGCCGCCAAGCGCGGATAGCGCTGGGTGCGGTGGCGCCCACCGTATTGCTGGCAGAGCAGGCAGGCGCAATCCTGAGCGGCAAGAAACTGGATGCCGCCCTGCTGGAAGAGGCTGCGTTAGCGGCTCAGGCTATTGCCGCGCCGGTCACGGATATACGCGGCAGCGCCGGATACCGTAAGGATATGGTCAAGGTATTCACGCTTAGAGCGCTAAAAAAAGCGGCGGGAATCAATTGATACAAATTGATGAATGATAGGAGGAGATGTAATGGGCATTCATGAGGAAAAAATCATCAGCGTGAGCGTGAATGGCAAAATTTTCAAGAAAACCGTTGCGGCCAACCGTACCTTGCTTGATTTCCTCCGCTATGATTTAGCCTTGACAGGTACCAAGGAGGGCTGTGATACCGGGGATTGCGGCGCGTGTACGGTGTTGTTCGACGGTAAAGCGGTGGATTCTTGCCTGGTATTGGCTATTGAGAGTGATGGGCATGAAATCATTACCATCGAAGGATTAAATGCCGGCGGCGGGGTCGATCCTTTACAGAAAGCTTTTATTGAGGCAGGCGCGGTACAATGCGGCTTTTGCACGCCGGGTATGATCATGTCCATAAAAGGGCTGCTGAATGAGAATTCCAACCCCAGCCGCCGGGAAATCAAACGCGCGATTGCCGGCAATCTTTGCCGCTGCACCGGTTATGAAAGAATTGTTGATGCTGTAGAGCTTGTGATTAATCATTAGAAGGAGTTGAGGCAAGATGACATCTGTTATTGGCAGTCCGGCGCCACGCGTCGATGCTTTTGATAAAGTGACCGGTTTAGCCTTGTTCGGAGCGGATATAAAACTGCCCCATATGATGTATGGCTGCCTGCATTTAAGCACGCAAGCCCATGCCAAAATCCTCAATGTGAACATTGAAAAAGCCAAAGCCGTACCCGGTGTAAAGGCGGTAATTACAGGTCAGGACATAGCCTTAAGGCATGGCGGCATGTTGCAGGATGAGCCCTTTTTAGCTGTGGGTAAAGTCCGCTATTTTGGTGAACCTGTGGCCGCGGTACTGGCAGAGGATTATCCGAGCGCGCGGGAAGCGGCCGCTTTGGTGGAGGTGGAATACGAGCCTTTGCCGGCGCTTTTAGACGTGCTGGAAGCCTGGAAGCAGGGCGCGGTACTGATACATGAAAACATGATGGATTATCCCCGCGCCAATGCCTGGCCGATAGCGGGACGCAATATCCCCACTTATACCAAGGTGCGCAGAGGCGATACCGAAGCCGGTTTCGCCGATTCCTACCACATTGAGGAAAACTGGTTCGAGACGCCCATGATACAGCATACACCCATCGAAACCCACTGCGCGATAGCTAAATACGATCCAAGCGGACATCTGACGGTGTGGACGCCCGCTCAATCGCCATTCTATACCCGTTCCGAATTAGCGCGTTCTTTAAATATGAGCCAAGCCAAATTGCGCGTGATCGGCACGAAGGTAGGCGCGGGCTTCGGTTCCAAGCATGAGGTGGTGACCGAACCCTGGGCTATACTATTGGCTCAATACGCCAATTACAGGCCCGTTATGCTTAATATGACCCGCGAGGAGGAATTCACAACTACTGTGGTGCGTGGCGTTACCAAATTCCATATGCGTACCGGCGTTAGCAAAGAGGGTTTGCTGCTGGCGCAAGAGGTTGAAGCATTCTGGGATTGCGGAGCGTATGCGGGCTGGGCGCCGTTTATCTCGCGCAATGCCGGTTTTGGCAGCGGCGGCCCCTATGTGATCCCCAATGTGAAGATCGATTCCTATTGTGTCTACACAAATAAGCCGCACCGCGGGCCATACCGCACCTTTGGTTTCGGCGAAGCCTCGTGGGCGCATGATTCGCAAATGGATGCGGTCGCCAAGAGCCTGGGCATGGATACCTATGAGATCAAACTTAAAAATGCGCTGGAAGACGGTCAACGCAGCCTGCTCAATGAACCAATATTCAGTTGCGGTTTAAAGGACTGCTTAAAAACGGCGGCCCAGGATATCGGCTGGGATCAGAAAAAGCAGCAGCCCTCCGCGGCCCATAAACGCCGCGGCCGCGGCATAGCCTGCATGTGGAAGATGACTGGCACGCCCAGTTCATCACTGGCCATTGTCCGTTTGAATGAGGATGGTTCGGCAATGCTGCATCAAAGTTTGGTGGATATGGGGCAGGGCAGTGAGACGATATTCGCGCAAATCGTTGCCCAGGAGCTTACCATACCCCTGGACAATGTAATGGTGACGACGGTGGATACGGAATTTACCCCCTATGAACGCTCCACTACTTCCAGCCGCGGCACCTTTCATACCGGTAATGCGGTTTTAAACGCCGCCCGTGATGTGAAGCAGATCATGCTGGAAGCAGTGGCGAAAAAATGGCAGGTGGATGTTTCTACATTGGATGTTGGCGAAGGCGATGTATTTGAAAAGGGAGGTGAGAAAAGAAGAGTTCCGGTCAAAGGCTTATGGGGCCAAGGCTTCCTGGAAGTGCCGATCATCGGCCGCGGGACATTTAAAACAAATGATATTTTTGTTCCTGTGGATTATGAAACCGGTCAATCAGAACGCCCGACAGCATTCTGGATGTGGGGCGCGCAGGCTGTTGAGTTGGAAGTGGATATGGAAACCGGCCAACTGGAAATTATTAAAGTTTCCGCTGCCCATGATGTTGGCAAGGCATTGAACCCCTTAAATGTTAAGGGGCAGATCGAAGGCTCCGTGATGCAGGGGATCGGAACTGTGTTTGAAGAGGTGAAATTTGACGGTAATGGTAAAGCGTTGAACACAAACTTCCATACCTATCAATTGCCAACCGCCATGGATGTGGAATACGAGAATAAAGCAATCATCCTTGAGCATAGCCACCGTGAAGGGCCATACGGGGCAAAAGGTATCGGCGAAGGCGCATTGGCGCCTACCGCCTGCGCTGTGGCGAACGCTGTGTTTGACGCGCTAGGCGTGCAGATCAAGAATTTACCGTTAACGATGGAAAACATCCACAGAGTTATCAAAGAGCATGACATCAAATAATAAAAGATAGGAGTGATAAATATGGATCTTGTGCAGCAGGAACAGAAAAAAATGGTTGCCAGGCGGCGTTGGCTGTTGCTGGTTATCCTGTGGTTATTGTATATCATCAACTATTTTGACCGCACCTCCGTATTGACCTTCCTGCCCTTGATTCGTGAGGATTTGGGCTTGAACCATGTGCAGGCCGGGGCGATTTCCTCTTTGTTCTTCTTTGCCTATGCTTTGGCGCAGTTCTCCGCCGGCTTTCTTTCCGATAAAATCGGCCCCAAGCGCGTGATGAACGTGGCCATCTGGACATTTACCGGTATCACCTTCCTTACCGGATTGATGCGGAACTTCTGGCAGTTCGCGCTGCTGCGCGTCGGTTTAGGTTTGGGCGAAGGCCATCATTTTTCTCCCGCCAATAAAACAATAGCTGAATGGTTCCCCAAACATGAACGCGGCCGGGCGGCGGCCTTTTTCACCAGTACTTCCGCCGTCGCGCCGGCGATTATCCCGGTTACCGTTACCATGCTGGCCGCCGCCTTCAATGGCTGGCGCCCGGTATTCTTCATCCTGGCGATCCCCGGCGTAGTGGGCGTTTTGCTGCTCAATTACTTTATCCATGATACGCCGAAAAAAGCCTTGGAGAAGAAAAAACTGAGCAAAGATGAATATGACTACATCATCAGCGGCCAGACCGAAGCGAAAAGCGCTGATGAAAACGTATCGGAAAAGGTCTATACCACGAAAGAAAGAAACGCGATATTGCTGAAAGACCGCAGCTTCTGGTGCTATGCCCTGATGATGTTCTGTTTGCTGGGCATCTATTGGGGCAACACAACCTGGATATCCTCCTTCCTGCTTGAGCAACACGGTTTCAGTATTAAGACGATGGGCTTATTAGCCTCGCTGCCTTATCTTCTGGCTTTCCTGGCGCAAAACGGCGGCGGGTTCGCGATGGATAAGATATTCAAGGGCAAGGCGAAGCCCGTACTATGCATCTCTTTTCTTTCCGGCATTCCCTGCCTGCTATTCATCGCCCGCATCGCCACCGGCAATATTGCCGCGCTGATCGCCATGCTGATGCTCACGGGCTTTTGTACCAATATCGCCTTCGGCGCTTGCTACGGCTATCCGCTGGTACGCTATCCAAAGCAGATCGCCGGTTCCGCGGTCGGCTTTTCCAATGGCATCGGCCAATTCGGCTCCTTCACCGCCCCCCTGATCGCAGGCGCGCTGGTGGTTGCCAACGCCAACGGTTCCTTCAATTATTCGGTGGCTTTCGGCTTCTTCGCCTGCTTATCCGCGGTTGCATTTGTACTGGCGCTAACGCTGACGGATAAACCCTGGGCGCCCAAAGCAGCAAAATAATTATGCGGTCTTTATTACCGACTCTTGATGAGCTACCCCGCATATGCGAGGTAGCTCGTCAGCAAGTAAAAGTTTTTTTTCACTATTTCCACCAGTGCATTCTGAGTAATATGGGAGGGTTTTACCATAAAAAAGACAACTTTATTGAAAAAGATGATCCTTGACCAGGAAATTTTGGTAATGCCGGGCGTGCATGACGCCTTAAGCGCCAAAATTGCCGAAAAAGCCGGGGTCAAGGCGGTACAGGCATCCGGTTATGGTTTGGCCGGAAGCTATTTGGCTATGCCGGATATGGGTATACTGACGCTGACGCAAATGGTGGAGTTGACGCGCAATATTTGCCGGGCGGTGGATATTCCGGTGATGGCGGACGGCGATACAGGTTTTGGCAATGCCATCAACCTTTATTATGCGGTAAAAGAATTCGAGGCCGCCGGCGCCGCCGGCATCAATTTGGAGGATCAGATATTCCCCAAACGTTGCGGCCATATGCAGGGCAAGCAAATCGTTTCTTGTGAAGAAGGGGTCAAAAAAATCGAGGCTGCCGTAGCCGCCAGGACGGATGCGGATTTCATCATCAATGCCCGCACAGACGCCATCGCCGTTTATGGCGTGGATGAGGCTATCCGGCGCGGTAATGCTTATGCCAAGGCCGGCGCGGATCTGATTTTTGTGGAAGCGCCGGCTACAGAGGAAGATATCAAACGTGTTATCCAATCCATTGATGCGCCGGTAAGCATAAATATGCTATATGGCAAGAAAACGCCCGCAGTATCAATCAAACAACTGGCCGCCTGGGGAGCGGCCAGGGTGAGCGTGCCTATAGCCTCCGTGATGGTCACCGCTTATGCCCTGGAACGGCTCTATAAACATATTATGGAACAAGGGGAAATCACCACGATTCAAGATATTTCATATAATTTCGATGATTTTACCGCTTTGCTTGGCCTGCCAAACATTCTTGAACTGGAACAAAAGTTTTTGGATATCGGCGAATTGGACGCGCGCTATAGTAATACAGAAAGGACAAGCTTATGACAGATAGACGGATTTATTGCGTGATCATGCGTGGCGGCACGAGTAAAGCGGTTTTTTTACACGATAATGACCTGCCGCAAGATGAAAAAGAGCGCGAACAAATAATATTGCGCGCTTTTGGCAGCCCGGATCCGCGTCAGATCGACGGTTTAGGCGGCGCTAATTCTTCCACCAGCAAAGTGGCTGTGATCAGTGTCAGTAAACGCGCGGACGCGGATATAGATTATGATTTTGGCCAGGTGAGCGTGGACAGCGCTTATGTGGGCAGGAAAATGAATTGCGGCAATATCTCCGCCGCCGCCGGCCCCTTTGCCATAGATGAGGGCTTGGTAAAAGCCGTGGAACCCTATACCACGGTGCGCATCTTTAATGTCAATACGCAAAAACGGATCATCGCTAAAGTGCCGGTCAAGAATGGTAAAACCCTTTATACCGGCGATTACGCTATCAGCGGCGTGCCCAAAACAGCCAGCCGTATTGATTTGGAATTTATAGACCCCATCGGGGCAGTGAGCGGCAAGGCTTTGCCGACCGGCCAAGCGCGGGATGAAATCACCCTGGCTGACGGACGCAAATTCACAGTTTCTTTGGTAGACGCCGCGAATCCGGTGGTTTTTGTGCGCGCGGAGGAATTGGGTTTAAAGGGCACAGAACTGCCTGGGGAATATGAGTCTTTGCCCCATCACCAGGAGATAAGCGCGACGATTGAACAAATCCGCTGCTGGGCCGCCTATAAACTACAATTTGTGGACGACCCGCAAAAAGCCACATTCGCCTGCCCGGAATTGCCCAAGATAGCATTTTGCACCGGCTCGATTGGCTATACTGACGCCACGGGTAGAGCGATAAAAGCGGATGATTATGATGTAACGGCGCGGCTGTTCTCCATGGGTAAGATGATACAAGCCTATATGGTAACCGGCACGGTATGCACGATGGCAGCCGCGAACTGCCGGGGTTCGCTGATCCATGAACTGGTATCCCCACGGTTGGGGGATGCTGTTTCTTCTTTGAGAATCGGTCATCCTTTCGGCATTATAGACGTGGGCGCCAGGCTGGAAAATGGGGAGATAGAAAGTGTTACTGTTGGTAGAACTGCGCGGCGATTGATGGAGGGATGGGTGTATGTGGATTGAACGGGAAATTATAACAACACATTTTCTGTTATTCCTGCTATGAAACGGTTGGACGTTTAAATAATCAAGCGGCAGTTTTGTGTTCATTTAAAAAAGTTACATTATTTTCATTTTATCCAGTCACGTGGCCATCAATGATAGCCACGTTTTTGTAACTTTTCATAACCACTACCGTCCGCACAGGCGGAAAAGGCCACTTACGCTGGGTGAAAAAAATAATTTCTATGCGATTCTGAAAGTACAGAAAATTTTCCCATTTGTAGCCGGAAATGTAACTTTATGAATGTATAATTTTTATAAGAATATGTGGCATTGTTATTATGTAGAATAACCGCCATAATAAAATCATTTATCAATAAAACATAACAATAAATTTTACATCAGGAGGTAACGAAAATGAATAACAGAACCTTGAAAATCTTTAATAGGGTGATATCAATTGTATTGATAATCTGTCTGCTGGTTAGCACAGTACCAGTATCCCCCCCATATGCTTATGCGCAACCCGCGCCATATCCCTATCAAGCATATCCGCAATTAATCGACGATTATTCAAACCACTGGGCTGCAAAAGAGATTGATTATCTAAAAAGCAGAGGTATTGTCGTCGGTTATGAGGATGGCTCTATACGTCCGGAGAACCGGATTACCAGAGCCGAGTTTATTACTCTTGTGAACCGGGCCTTCAACCATACCGAGGAAAGCGATGATAATTTTCCCGATATTGATAACAATGCCTGGTATGCCAGTCAGTTCAAGATAGCAAAAAAAGCTGGGTATTTGGTGGGCTATAATGATGGAAAAGCCTACCCGGCGAAGAATATTATACGGGCTGAAGTTGTAGAGCTTTTTACGAAAATGTTGAAGCTTAAAGCAACTTTAGAATCCACAGGATTCATTGATAATGACGAAATACCAGATTGGGCACTGAAAAGCACTATAGCAATGGTTGAAATGAAATACATCTTTGGCTATCCGGATAAAACATTCCGGCCCATGAGGGATTTAACAAGAGCGGAAGCTATAGCTATTATCGCCAGACTGCGGATGATTGTTATTGATGGTGTTGATCCAGGCGATGGTTCAGGTACGGAGATAGATAATGGCGAAACCCCGCTGGGTGAAAACCCGGTAATACCCCCTTCAAGATCAGGTTCCGGGTCACGACAGGTTACCCCCGCTCTCATTATTTCTGTTCTAGGCGAGCCAAAGGAAAACCGCAAGCTGACTATTCTAGGGGACTCTACCACAGCTTTGAGAGCAGATTATGAAAGGCTTATCGGCGGCGGAGTGGTATCCCTGCAAATCAAACCGGTGGATGAGGAAATACCGCTAGCGGTTATTTGTATTGACGATGAAACCGCGCTGGCAGATTACAACGAGCTGATAATCAAGCAAGCCGGGGACTATGAAATCACTCTGACTATCGAAAGACCGTCTGGTGTGCAGACTATCACAAAGACCATAACCATTGAGCCGGATCTACCTCCAGTGGCTGACTTTACGCTGTACACGGAATACTACCGTGATCAGACAGGGCAAGCCAGTATTTCTATAGGTAATAACTCATATTCGCCGGATAATGATATTATTGGGAATTATCAATGGACTATATCCCATGATAAAAATAATAACGGCAACTTTTTAGATGATGAAGAAAACCTGATCGAAGGTACACCGGATCAGCTGTTCGCATATTTGGCGGAGGATGTAGGTTTTTACCAGGTTAAACTGACTGTTACAGAGACTTATGACAATACCATACCCAAGTTCCTGTTTGAAGATGATTATTTACGCGCCACCAGTGAACCTATGGTATTTGAAGTTCAAAACCGCGCTCCATCTGTTTCAGGAGAAGTGGAAAGAGCCAAAATTATTGACATAGTAGCCACTTTTGGCGGGCTAAGCAATGAAAGATTCCAACCTATAGGGGCGGCATTCATCCGCTATGACGGCGCAATACAACTTACAGCGCCTCAACCATGGCAAGCCGGCGGCTATTGGATGCAAACCCCTATTGACACAACAGATGGATTTACTTTGGAATTTGATTTTTATATGGGGGAAGGAAACGGAGCTGACGGAATAACGGTATCATTTGCACCCAACTTACCGCAAGATTTTGACCTTGACCTAGCCTATAAAGGCGAAAATATGGGGTTTTACGGAAACGGCGCTTTCGGCATTGAATTCGATACATGGTATAACGGTGATATTGACGATTTTCCAGACCATCACATTGCTGTTATTCAAGACAGTGTCGCGAATCATCTGGAAACGGTTGCTGCAAAGCAATTGGATGACAAGCAGTGGCATTCGGCAAAAATACATTATTTAAATGACACTGTAACGGTATATTTGGACGGTGACATGGCCCTTGAATATTCCGGCATCTATGAGTTCGATTCCGCATATATAGGAATATCGGCTGCCACAGGTGATTATCACAACTGCCACATAATAAAAAACATCAAATATGAAGATATCCGCGACTATCGCAGGATGGTTTTCAAAGACGCCCTAAATCAGGTTAAACAAAACCTGGAGGCAAAAGGCGCCGAGGTAGTACTCAGCGGGGTTGATACGGCTATTTATCTTGCGGGTGATACTTTTAACTGGGACATTTATGAACATACAAATTATATAGCGGGGTATGGTGCTCCAGGAATATGGCCAAGGCCTCATAGTATCGTTTTGGATGGAAACGATATACGAATGCTTGGGTTTACATCTCAAGCGTACAAAGACTTTTTATATTTGTCGGACGATTTTTCTGGTGAAAAAACATTCACTTTTGATTTGATCAGAGACCGTACGAATTGGCACAGTATTGAAGGCGGGGGTTTCCTCTTTAACACGGTTATTGAGAACAATACAATTGAGGGTTACTGCATTTTAACAACTGAAACAGGGTTAAAACTTGTCAGGATCAACAGGGTGAATCTGACAAATTTCCGCAATGGCAGCTATAACTTGGTGCAAAATGCCGGGCAGCTTTTGAGCACAGTAAACATAGGAGACCCCTACGCCAAGCACGCTTTTAAAATAAATGTATCACCGACGGAAGTAAGCGTATGGCATAACAATAATTTGGTAATTGATAGTTTCCGATTGCCAATAGAAAGCAAGTCCTACGGTTTCGGGCCGATTACAAGCCATTCTTCGCATGGATGTGCTCAACTGTCATATTACACATTCTCAAATATCCGTATGGAATCCGACCAGAAAATAACGTTCACGGAAGCATTGAATAAATACGAATGGAAAACCGGCGCGCGCGCCTTGATACATATCAGCGACGAAGAATTATATGTCTTTGATGAAGAGATTTCCATCGGCTCGGCAGCTGAAATCATAAACAAAAAAGATCTGAACTACATTGCTGTAGGCAATGAGGACAACTATGAGCAGTTCCTTGCCTTGAAAAGAAATACCGTGAAAGGCGGTATTTACGACGGAGATGATATAGACGCCTTTATAGAAGGCTTAACTGAACAGCTGTGGGCCGAGCTGATGGCTATTGAACACCCGGATCCCTCTTTATTTACCACCGGGGATATTGCCCATTATGTATATGAATATACTGATCCGGAGAATGATCCTGTTTTGGCGGAACAAGGCCGTTATGAGCATGATATTAGCCGGTTGAAAAATCATTTAGGCTTAATAGACAATAATGGCGTATTTGGCGCTAAAAGAATCAGCTTTGAAAAACCGGGAGATTATGATATTTATTTCAGGGCAAGCGACGCCCCCAGTAAAATTGCTGAACTAACCAGAGCATATAGCATTTGGTCGGATGAGAAGTTTTTTGGCAGCATTACAGTTCACCGGCGACCGCTAGCCCTGATTGATGTTGCTTTATCCGCTGATCCCAAAAATATTGAATACGCCGACCTGGCGCTGACCGATCACAGTTATGACCCTGACTTTGTTGACCTGCCTTATGACGGTATCGTCGCGCGCGAGTGGAAATGGAAAAACATGGCGGATGAAAAATGGACAGTGGGAGAACCGCCGCAAGCATTGCCATACGAAGCTGAATACCTGATTTATTACCGTGTAAAAGGCGAAAAAGATATCTGGAGCTACCCGGCTTGCTTCTACCTGAGTACGATGGGCATGACGCCATTTATCGACACGGAACCGCCTGAAATCTTCATTGAAGTCGAAAAGCTGATTTGGGAGGTAGGCGAGCAAATAAAATTTGAAGCCTATGCCACGGACAACGATGAGGTCAAAGTGTTTGAGGTATATGTAGACGATGAACTGATTGCGACAACTTACGGCAGGCAGTTTATAATGCCGCGCATACCCGGCTATATAACAATTGAAGTTATGGCGCAAGATTTCTCCGGCAATGAAGCGCGGAAGTCTCTGAAACTAACTATTATCGGCACAGATCGTACTCCACCGGAAATAGTGATACATCAACCAAAAGCGGGCGAAATCTTTTATACAAAATCCGACATCATTGTTTCGATTACCGATAATGTAGCGGTAGCTTCCTGGCTTATGGAATATAAATACTCGGCGGATAGTGAATATACCCTTATCAATCAAGGGGATGAGGCTATTTACTACAAGGTTGTCGGTGAAATTGATCCCGAGAACATGAGAGAAGGTATTTATGAGTACCACATTATCGCCACAGATACTTCGGGGAATAACTCGCAGCTAACAGCATATATCTACGTAAACGTAATAACCACGGACACAACGCCGCCGTTGGCGCAAATACTTAATCCTCAACATGGCGACATATTAAATGGTGTTGTAAATATTACGGGTACAGCCAAAGATGAAACTGAGTTAGCCTCATATGAGTTAAAACTGATAGCTCCGGATAATAAAGATACGGTGCTGGCAAGCGGTAGTGAACCTATAGAAGCGGGGTTGATGACTGCCTGGAACTCAAGCTCTGTAACCGATGGCATTTATCAATTGGAACTCACCGCCGTGGATGCCGCCGGCAATAAGAGCATACACCGCATAGGCGTTTATGTGAAAAACACGATATACGATACCGAACCGCCGCGCCTGGAGTTTGTTAATCCCAAGCATGGCGATAAGGTCGAAGATGAAGTGTCAGTTAAGGTAAATATCACTGATAACCGGGATATTGCCGCCTATGAATTAGGCATAAAAGCAGCTAATGATGAAAATTTTGAAATTGTGGCTACCGGTAGCGGCATAGTTAATAATGAGGAAATCTATCTCTGGGACACCGGTTCTTTGCCGGACGGAGTATATGCCCTGCGCCTATCGGCCAGAGACAGCGCCGGCAACCGCTCATCGCTGACGATTTTTGTAACCGTGGGAACCGCAGCCGGCGCCGGCGCGCCCTTGCTGGAGTTCATATCACCGCAACATTTGGATACAGTAAGCGGTAATGTATCCGTGAAAGCAAATATTATTGATGACCTAGACATTTACTCCTATGAACTAGGCATTAAGGCGGACAGCGCAACCGATTATGAAGTTGTGACAACTGGAAGCGGCAGCGTTGCCGGCGCGGAAATATATGTTTGGGATACAGGTTCTTTGCCGGAAGGCGCATATAATATCCGCTTATCCGCGAAAAATAGCGCCGGCGGGAATTCCTCCCTGACGATAACGGTTGTACTGAAAACCACGGAAGACGATACTCAACCCCCCCGTTTGGAGTTCGTTAATCCAAAGCATGGCGATACTGTCAAAGGCGAGGTATCCATAAAAGCAAATATAACCGATAACCGTGATATTGCCGCCTATGAATTAGGCATAAAAGCAGCCAATGACGATGACTTTAAGATCGTGGCTACCAGCAGCGGCATGGTCAATAATAAGGAAATATATCTCTGGGACACGGAACCATTACCGGACGGAACATACGCCCTGCGCCTATCGGCCAGCGATAGTGCCGGTAATCGCTCTTCGCTGACAATCTTTGTATACGTGGGAACCGAAGGCGGCGCCGGCGCTCCTTTCCTGGAATTTTTATCGCCACAACATACGGATATGGTAAGCGGTAATGTATCGATAAAGGCAAATATTACCGATAATCTGGGAATAGCCTCCTATGAACTTGGCATTAAGGCGGACGATGCCAGCAATTATGACATTGTGGCAACCGGAAGCGGCACAGTTAACGGCGGGGAACTATATGTTTGGAATACGGATTCTTTGCCAGCGGGCGTATATAATATCCGCCTATCGGCGAAAAACAGCGTAGGCAACGGTTCTTCGCTGATGATTTCTGTAATATTAAGAGACGACGTATCTATCCCAGGCGGTATAGAGCTTATAGTAAACAACGGCAAAGGTACGGCAATTATAGGGGATGTTGTTCCTGTGCAGGTTATAGGCCATAGCTTTGTTCCGGACACCTTAAGCCTGACTGTAAATGGCCAAAATATCAACCTGGATAGCAGCAACAAAGGCGTCTTCACGCCTGCCGCAATTGGCCTGTATGAATTCGTGGCTATGGCCAAAGATAGAGAAGGGAAAACCCTGAACGCCAAGGCGCAACTGATAGTATTCAACCCCGACAGCACCGGAACACCGCCGACAGTAGCCATTACTTCCCCGCAAGACGGGGATGAAGTTACCGCGCCCACGGATATTACCGGTACCGCATCCGGCAATAACATGGCATATTATGAACTGGCTTATGCCGAGACGGGCAGCACAGCTTTCACGGTATTCCACAGAAGCGGCAATCAGGTTACCGCGGGGAAACTGGGGCAATTTGATCCAACCCTTCTGAATAACGGTTATTATACTATTCGCTTGAGTGCCTATAATGCCGATGGCAGCGGCATGAGTTGCGAGATCATAGTTAATGTTCAAGGAGCAATGAAAATCGGCAATTTCTCTATCGCCTTCAATGATATGACTTTCCCCATAAGGAATTTCCCCATGACTGTAACCAGAAGCTATGACAGCAGGGACAGGAGTAAGCAAGGCGACTTTGGATACGGCTGGAGCCTAGCGCTTTCCGGCGCGAAACTTTCAAAAAGCGGCGTGATAGGGGCAAATTGGAATACTTACTCGACAGGCCCGGTTTATTACCCCACGTACCATCTGGTTGAAACCAAGCCTCATGAAATTACTATTGACTGGGGCAACGGACATAAAGAAGTGTTTATAGCTAAAGCTTATCCGGAAACATCTCCTCTAGTGCCAATTCGCTACGATATAGTGGTTAGTTTTGTGCCTAAAAATAAGCAGACTACATCGAAACTAGAAGCGGTTGGTGGCAATATATATCTGATTTATCATGCGTTTGCGCTCGTTGACATGGATGATTTGCGCCCGTTTGACCCAAAGCAGTATAGGCTCACCACAGAAGACGGAACGGTCTATGTGTTTAATGAAAACGGCGATGTTGAGAGCATAAAAGATACCTTTGGCGATATCATAACGATCAACAGAAACGGCATCCATCATTCCGATGGTAAATCTATCGTATTTACACGGGACAGCCAAAATAGGATTATTAAAATCACCGGGCCGACAGGTAAAGCAGTCTCTTATATCTATGATGAGGCGGGGGATTTAAAAGAGGTAATCGACATAGCCGGCGAATCCGTTAAATTCACTTATGACCGGAACCATTATCTGACGGAAATTATTGACCCCAGAGGGGTTAAGGCGGCGCGAAATGAGTATGATGATAATGGCAGGCTGATTGCTGTGGTTGATGCTTCCGGGAAGCGGATGGAATTCGATAATGATATCGCTGGTAGAAGGCAGGCGGTTACTGACAGACTGGGTAATACTACGCTTTATGTTTATGATAACGGCGGGCGTGTGCTTTCCAAGACGGATGCTCTAGGTAATACGACTTACAATGAATATGACGCGAACGGAAATCTATCTAGTGAGAAGGATGCTTTGGGGAATGTTACGCAGTTTGAGTATACGCCGGATGGGAAGCTGATAACAATTGTGGACGCGTTAGGAAACAAAACTCAAAACACATATAATGAAAAAGGTCAGATTGTTTCTGCCGTTATGGCAGACAATAGTTCACTTTCATTTGTTTATGACAGCTATGGAAACATGACGGAATTAGTAGGTGGTGAAGGTAGTGAGTCAGAATTCAATTATGATAGCAAAGGACAGCTATTAGGCATTACAGACGCTATTGGAGTTTTCTCACGAATAACCTATGATAGCAACGGCAACATTGCCACTATCGGAAAAGGAGATGGGTCATCAACCACGTATGCATATGATCAAGATGGCAGATGTACTAGCAGCACAGAAACTCGGTATCAAAACGGTGTGCTGGAAACTATCACAACAAGCTTTGTCTACAACAATGCGGGCAATCTGACCAGGATTATCAATCCCGATCAGTCATCTGTTGCAATTGAATGTAATAATATAGGAAAAATATCTGCTAAAACGGATGAAAAAGGCAGAAGAACAACTTACAGTTATGATCTGTTTGGAAATCTAGATAAGGTTAACTACAGCGATGGCACGTTTGAGAGTTTTGAATATGACGCTGAAGGCAGGAACACAAAAGCTGTAGATCGTGTCGGCAGAGTAGTATCAATGTCGTATAACGCTGTAGGTCTTCTCATTTCTAAAGTATATCCAAGCGGCATATCACAAGAATATAAATACGACAATAATTACAGAATGATTGAGGCAAAAGGTTTTAATGGCGAAGTCACAAAATATGAATACGATGCTATCGGCAACAATACCGCAGTTATTGATGCTATGGATAATCGTTCTGAATATGTCTACGATGCTATGTCAAGAAATATATCCTTTAAGGATGCGCTTGGAAATGTTTATAGCTATGAATACGATGAATTGGGACGCAACATTAGAAAAATAATGCCTGACGGTACAAATGTAACCATGGAATATGATGCCAGAGATCGAATGATAGCTCAAACGGACGCGAATGGCTATAAAACACATTACATGTACGATTCTGCTAATCATTTGATATCTGTTGTGGATAGCATGAATAGCAAGTGGGAATATAGTTATGATGAAACGGGAAACTTGATTAAGATTAAAGACCCCCTCGAAAACGAAATTAATTATGAGTACGATCTACGAGGTAGAATAACAAAAGAGATCAATGCCGCCGGACTGTCATCATCTAATACGTATGATGTATCTGGCAATATACTCAATCATACAGATTTTTCCGGAATAGTTACACAATTTGTATACAATGAATTGAACCGCTTAGTTAGAAGAGAGACAGGTAATATAAAAGTCGAGTTTGAATACGATATAGAGGGCAAGCTAATTTCTGCCATAGACAGTAAGGGAAAGACCGAATACACTTATAGTTTGATAG
>Ga0123356_10002643_pt1 | contig 19035 bp, 14 predicted proteins | sample TergutEmb28metaG_2_FD_92546 | JGI IMG/M metagenome (GOLD analysis project Ga0123356, IMG submission 92546) | Embiratermes neotenicus P3 segment gut microbial communities from Petit-Saut dam, French Guiana - Emb289 P3 | ecosystem: Host-associated > Arthropoda: Insects > Digestive system > Gut ...
AAAAGAAAGAATACCATTATGGAAGGGAACCGCTAAAACATGAACAAAAAATGAGCCAATACAGATCTTTTCTTAAAAAAAGAAAAAATCTTTTGGAAATAGCTTGACTTTTATCATAGACGCGGAGCTGTAGTTCGATTATTTTATTTTAATTCCTAGAAATCTCTGTAGTTATCTGAGATTTCTTAGGTTAAAGATAGATATTTCGAACAATAACTCTGCGTCTCTGCGTCTCTGCGAGAGTTATTTATAAAATATTTCAGATGTTTTAAAGTACTAGACATATTATACTGGTAAATACTAAAATGTAATATGAAGAAAATCATTTTTTTATTGGTTATTTTTACCCTTTTTTTAACATCTTGTGTCAGGCATGAGGAGTTTGCGGCGGATGAATTTGGAGATCCGGAGGGACTTGCGGAACTTTTAGCAAAAACTGTTAGTAAGCCGTGGCGGGGACAGGCTTTCCTTCCGGGAAAATTGGGAGGTACATGGTACGATATCTTAAATGAAGATCCTAAAAGTTTTAATCACCTTATCGCTGAGCAGGATTCCAATACTTCCTTTGTAGTAAACAGATTGACTGATTATTTACTTGATTATGATTTTATCAAAAAAGAATTTAAACCCAATATAGCCACACCGCAGTTAATTATTGATGAAGAAAATGACAGAATGAGAGTTATTTATACTCTTAGGGATGATCTTTACTGGAGTTATTATAATTCAAATCAAAAAGTAAAAGTAACAAGTGATGATGTTATTTTCTGGTATAATGAAATAGAAGGTGATAGAGCCTACGGAAGTTCCGGTTATTTTGGGCAATTTTTAGTGATGCCGGATGGAACTGAAGCTAAAATCACAATCAGTAAAATAGATGAACTGCGTTTTTCTTTTAACTTTCCAAGAATTATCGCTGAACCTCTTTTATCTACAAATATGAACTTTGGTCCCCGGCATATATATGAACCCGCGAAAAGACGAGGCGGTGTTGAAGCTGTCAGGAATCTTTATAATATATCGGTTAATCCCCAGACAATTCCATCTATGGGAGAATGGTTTTTGGTTGAATATTCCCCCGGACAAAGGCTTGTTTATAAACGTAATCCTGATTACTGGAATAAAGATAAAAACTCTGTTTCTATACCTTATAAAGAGGAATTAATTGTCAGAATTATCCCGGAGGAAAATACCCAATTGCTTCTTTTCAGAAGGGGAGAAATTGAATCATACCGGCTTCGTCCTGAAGATATCGATACACTTGTAAACAGAGGTGATGACAGTTATACTGTTTTTAATTCCGATGCAGCCCTTAGCGCGAGTTTTTGGACTTTTAATCAAAACCCGGTAAATGATAATAAACCTCAGTATGGATGGTTTACACAAAAAGAATTCAGGCAGGCAATGAGCTGTTTATTAAACCGTGCCAGAATAAATACTCAGGCTCACAGAGGTTTAGCGGAACCTAAATTAAGTATTTTTCCGGATGCGAATCCATTTTATAATCCGAAAATAACTCTGCGATACCTTTATGATACTGAACGCGCTATTTCTCTTCTCTCCTCTATTGGCATAAGAAGAGATGTCAGAGGAACAATGCGTGACAGTAAAAATCGTCCAATAGAATTTGATCTTACAATCAGATCCGACAGTACAGTTAACCAGGATATAGCCAATATAATAATGCAGGAATTATCAAATGTTGGCATAAAAGTTAATATTCGCGTTCTTGAATTCCAAAAAATGGTACAAATGTTATTTGAAACTTATGAATGGGAATCAATGTTGATGGGATTATCCGGATCAGGTATTTTCCCAAGTCAGGGAAGTAATGTTTGGCCATCGTCAGCTAATTTGCATTTATGGTATCCTGAACAGGAAACTCCGGCAACAGACTGGGAAGCCCGCATTGATTATCTTTACAACGAGGGTAAGTTTACGATTGATCCTGTTAAAGCTCAGGTAATATGGGATGAGTTTCAGTCTATACTGCTTGAGCAATGTCCGTTAATTTATTTAATGCGCCCAAGAGGTTTTTGGGCTTTAAATAACCGCTGGGATTTTACAAATGTATATTTTGATAATATGAATGGCGGAGAAACCAGATATATATATTTAGAATGAGTTTATGGAGTAAATAATTATGAAATCCTCAAAAGAATTAAGTATTGATATTACATTAATAGATTTTATTGAATCGCTGAATCTTTCCGCGTTTATCATGCAAGCTTTAAAATTAATGCTTGCCAGTGAAGAAATTCAGGCAACGCAGGAGTATGGCAATACAGTATCCATAATAAGGCTTGGGTTTAATGATCATGGCCCTGTTCATATGAGAAAAGTAACAAATAACGCCGCTTTAATGCTTGATTTACTGAGAAAAGCAGGGATAAAAACATCTCTGGAAACTGACGGCTGCGGAACTTTCGAAGACAGTTTGTTAGGTGTAATGATGGCAGCTATGCTTCATGACATTGGCATGATTATGGGAAGGCAAAACCATGAGTCCAACAGCGCGCTTCTTGCCTATCCTATCATTACCGGTATTCTAAATCAGGTTTTTAATGATGATATAAAAAAAATAGTTATGATTAGAGGTATCGCCCTTGAAGGAATTGCCGGGCATATGGGTACATTGACAGTTTCATCTCTTGAAGCCGGTATTGTTCAGGTAGCGGATGGATGCGATATGACCAAAGGCCGGGCGCGTATTCCGATTGCTTTAAGTCATTCCGGCAAAATGGGGCAGATTCATCAGTATTCAGCTAACTCAATTGAAGAAGTTTTAATTTCTGCAGGTAGTGAAAAACCAATACGTATAAATGTTAACATGTCCAGCGAAGTAGGTCTCTTTCAGGTTGAAGAAGTTTTAATGCATAAGATTTCTTTAAGCCCGGCAAAAAAACATATAGAATTATACGCTAAAGTCTGCGATAAAGAAGAAAAAAGGTATTTGTAATATATGTCCGGAAATTCTTTTGGTAAAATTTTCAGGGTAACAACTTTTGGTGAATCGCATGGGCCGGCGATGGGATGTATAATAGACGGATGTCCATCCGGTATAGAATTATCTGTTACGGATATAGAAAAAGATCTAATCCGGCGCAGGCCATCCAAAGAATACGGTTCCCGTGATGAGAAAGATATACCGGAAATTCTTTCCGGCATCTATGAAGGTAAAACACTTGGAAGCCCTATTGCAATTATTGTCCGCAATACAAATCAAAACAGTTCTGATTATAATGAATTAAAAGATATTTACAGGCCGGGGCATGCGGATTATACCTGGGATAAAAAATACGGTTTTAGAGATCATAGGGGCGGAGGCAGAAGTTCCGGCAGGGAAACATTATGCAGAGTCGCGGCGGGTGCTGTCGCCAAAAAATTATTGGTCTTATATGGAATTACAATTAATGCTAAACAGGAAAATAAAGTTGATTTAGAAGAATTATCCAATACCGGAGACAGCGCGGGAGGTATTATTTCCTGTTCCATTACAGGAGTTCCAACAGGACTTGGAGAACCTGTCTTTGATAAATTGGACGCGCGTCTTTCCTCTGCCATATTATCAATTGGAGCGTGTAAGGGTATTGAATTTGGCGCCGGCTTCTCCGCTGCGGAAAAAACAGGAAGCCTGAATAATGACGGACCGGATTTATCCGGAGGCGGTAAATTCGCCTCAAATAATAACGGCGGAGTTTTAGGCGGGATTTCTTCCGGTCAGGATATAATATTCAGGGCTGCTTTTAAACCAACACCTTCGATAAAAAAACCGCAAAAGGCTTATGATAAAGACGGTAACATTAAAGAAATATCCATTAATGGCAGACATGATGTGTGCATTGTTCCAAGAGCTGTACCTGTTGTAGAAGCAATGGCTGCTTTAGTACTCGCCGATTTTATTTTATTGTCCCGTTCTTCAAAGATTTAATCTTTAGAGATTACCTTAACCCTTTCTTATATATAGTGGAACTGTATCGATTTCTTTATCATCAATAAATAAAACAAAATTTATAAGACCGGGATTTTTGAAATGCAGGTTTGATATGCTGAAAACAAGGTGTGATACTGCTGAAGCATTACCAACTCCCCTTACTTCTATATTTCCACTGATGGTTTCAAGGCTCATTTCGCCTTCAAGATCCCGCGTTTCTATGCGGAAAGTATGGGTTCCAAATTCCCAAAGGTCAAATCGTACGCGTATAACTACGGACAACTGGGGATGTATACATGGAAAATTGCGGGATATGATCGTGTCAAAAGTCCCTACGATAGTGAGTTTTCCGCCGTTTTCCTGGGCGAAATCACAGAATGTAAAAAGTTCAATTTTAATAATCTACCTCGTAATGTATTTTTCTTTTTATTGTAATACATATATTTTATTGCTGCAATATGATATATGTGTTATAATTAATTAAAAATTAAAGGCGGTTATTATGAAAAATTCATTGGAAAAGTTTTTATCTTTTCCTCCTGTAAATGGTTTTGTATCATTGCTTATTTACGCTTTTTACAGTATTCCCATAGGAATTTCCTTATTACCTCCGGCAGCTATTATTTTTTATTCCTACAATTGGCTTTTTTATTCATTCAGCTTTCTAAATTTATTTTTATTCTGTTTAATTACCGCATTTTCCATATTTGTTTTCTTTATTTCCGCTCTTATTGTCCTTGGCATAACATCCAGGCTTTTAACGCTTGGAATAAAACCAGGAAGATACAGTATTGGTTCCGTAACTTTTATCAGGTGGCTAATTAATGCCGGCCTGCATACAATTTCATTAAACATGATTCTTCCTTTTATGGTAGGCTCCGGCTGGATTAAACTCCATTTCAGGCTCGCAGGCTGTAAAATGGGAAAGAATGTTTTTCTTAATTCCAAAGGGCTTCAGGACTCTTATATGCTTACACTTGGAAATGATATAATTATCGGCGGCGATGTTGACATTACCTGTCATATATTTGAAGGCAGACACTTGATACTAAAAAATATCGTTATTGGCGACAATACCCTTATAGGATGCAGAAGTTATGTAATGCCGGGCGCGAATATCGGCAAAAACTGCAATATTGGCTGTTATACTGTTATAAGAAAAGACAGAATGATAAACGATAAATCTATTGTAGTATCAATACCCGGTCTTCCTATAAGACAGGTCGCTAAATTTCTTAATGATAAACAATAAATTTTTATATTTTTTCCGCATTATGTATTCCTGTACTTATATTATTTAACAGTTTTTCAAGATTAAACATAAAGTTTTTTGTTTGAGCAATAATAAAAAAGTAATCTTCGCGTTTTCCGGCATCTTCCAGCGCTTTAGCTTCTTTTTCTATAGCTGCCGCTCCTATATTTCCGGCAGCGCTTTTTATGGAATGGATATGCGTAATATATAACTTATAATCATTTTTTTCCAGACAGTCATTAATAATTTCTATTCTTTCGTAACAATCTTTTACGAAAACATTTAATACCATTAAATATGTGGAATATTTTCCGTCTATCATCATTATGCCTTTTTTAACATCTATACCGTCTATTACAAGGTTATATTCCTCTGTTTTATTTTCCGCTTCGACTAAATCATTTTTAATAATTATCTGCTTATCCCTTGGAATCCAGTAACTTAATACTTCATTTAATTTTTTTGTATTAATTGGCTTTGATAAAAAATCGTTAAAACCATTCTCTAAAAACATTTTTTTTGTACCCAATACAGCGTTAGCTGTTAACGCTATTATCGGGATACTATCATCTTCATTAATATTATTTTCTTTTTCCCACGCGCGGATACGTGCGACAGTTTCAACTCCATCCATTACCGGCATCATATGATCCATAAGAATTAAATCGAACTTTTTGTTTTTTACATATTCAATTGCTTCTTTTCCGCTTTTACATAAATCTATATTCATTTTATACTGTTTTATTAATCCGTTTGTAACATGCAAATTTGTTTCTATGTCATCAACAACAAGAACATTTATGTCCGGAGCTGTAAATCCGGCGATTCTAAAATTTTCTTTTTCTTTTATAAATCTTTTTAAATTGCCATTTAACATATTGGCTATTGAAATAGCATGTACAGGCAGGCTAAGAAAATATATATTTTTATCTTCTGAATATTCATTTGTATCTGTAAGAATTACAATATGATGATCTTTAATAATGTTTTCGCATATCTCGCTTATATTAAAATAAAGATTATAGTCAATTAAGTACAATGAATATTTTCCTTCTTTTAATTCCCTGATAAAATCAGAATCTTCATAAACCAGTTTACATTCGACCCTGAGATTTTTTACAGTCTGATAAATGGAAGCTGCGTATGTTTCACGTTTATCGTAAACAAGCACTCTTTTTTCATTTGCCTTTTCGACTACAGCTATTTTTTTATCTTCTTTTACAATCTGCGGAATTCTGATTATAAAAGTACTTCCTCTGCCATATTCAGAAGAAACCGAAATATCTCCGCCCATCGCTTTTACAAGATTTTTTGTTATCGCCAGTCCAAGCCCTGTTCCTTCAATTTTTATTTTATTTTTAATGTCTATTTGTACAAAATCGGAAAACAATTTTTCTATATCATCTTTTTTAATTCCCCTTCCTGTATCTGTTATATCCATTCTAAGGGATATTTTATCAAATTCATTTTTCTCTGTTATAACATTTAAATGCACATAACCTTTTTCTGTAAATTTAATAGCGTTATTTAAAATATTAAGCAGAATCTGCCTGATTCTGGTTTCATCGCCATATAAAGAGTTTGGTATATTACTGTCAATATTTACAATAAAATTTATTTTTGTATCCATGAAACGTATTTTAATAATATTGATTACATCGTTAATTAAGGAAGATAATAAATATTCGTTCGGAATAATCTGAAGCATTCCGCTTTCTATTTTTGAAAAATCAAGTACGTCATTAATTATTGATATTAAATGTTCTCCGGAATGTTTAATCGTATATATTTGCTCAAAAACTGCCTGCGGTAAATTTTCGCGGAGGGCAAGTTCTGACATTCCGATTATCGCGTTCATTGGAGTGCGTATTTCATGGCTCATCTTCGCCAAAAACATGGATTTAGCATGATTTGCGGATTCCGCCTTTTCTACAGCGGCTATCAAATCCAACTGCATTCTCTTTAATTCCGATGTTCTTCTTTTAACAAGGATATCAAGTTTTTTTCCTTCATGGATATTTTTATTAAAAAGAGTAATCAATAAAACAATTATAAGTATTAACAAAACTGAAGCGCCCATAAGCCAGAAAAATCCTGTACTTTCCATTTTATGACGGGCATCGCTGTGTATAAAATATCCCCGCTCCATTAAAGACTCAATAACGGCGATTTCGCCCTCTGTAATGTCCGTAATATCCTTATAAGATGAATGCCCCAAATATTCCGGCGTTTTCTCATCGGACCTGCCGCATCCATAAAAAAGAGAAATAATCAAAAATATAACTATTATAAAAATGATTTTTTTCATTTATTTATAATTTTATCACATTTTATAGAGAATCTCCATGTCTTTAATTATTTATATTTTTTTTGATAAAAACGCTTGACAAAACCTATACAACCGTATAGTATTATTATATGGGAACAATCGCCGTCGGAACATGCGGCTACTCGTACAATGAATGGGTAGGCCCCCTTTATCCTCCAAAAACCAAACAGGAGGATTTTCTAACCATTTATGCCGAGCAATTTTCTACCGTAGAACTCAATTTTTCGTACTATACCATGCCTACGGCAGAACAGCTGCGCCGAATGACGGAAACAGCACCCTCCCTCTTCTATGCTATTAAGGCTCCGGGTTCTCTTACCCACAAGGTAGAGACCCACAAGTGGCAGGACGAAGCTAAAACTTACAAAGCAGCCCTTGAACCATTACTGGAAGCCGGAAAGCTGGAAGCCGTTCTGTTTCAGTTTCCCTATTCATTTCACTACGAGGAGGATAACCGGCGGCATCTTGCGAATCTTTTAAACTGTTTTGCCGGTATCCCCTCTGCCGTGGAATTCAGAAACACGGAATGGAACAACAACCGCGTAATTGACGAATTCAAAAAACGAGAAATTACCTATGTTTCTACAGATTTACCCGACCTAAAAGGCCTACCGTCCATTTTGGATGTATGTACTTCCCCCCTGGTATATTTCCGTCTGCACGGCAGAAACGCCGAACAATGGTGGGGTTCCGACAGCCGCTCCAGATACGATTATCTTTACAACGACAATGAACTAAAAGGAACCGTGCAAAGAATCAAACGTCTCATTATAAAAGCGGACAAAATCCTGGTCTACTTCAACAACCACGCCAGAGGCCAAGCGGTGAAGAATGCTTTAAGGCTGAAAGAATTACTAATGACTAATGACTAATGAGGAATGTGGGATGAATTATTCGATTTTTTTTCTCGCAGAGACGCGGAGATCGCAAAGGACGCAGAGCAGCAATAAGATATCTCATATTATAAACTAGAAATCTATGAATAGTATCAAATATTTCTTAAGTTTAAGGCAGATATATCGAACGATAACTTCGCGTTCTCTGCGTCTTGGCGTCTCTGCGAGAAATAATTTGATGCAATTTACTTTTTCTATATACTTCTATGCCTCTGCGGGGTCACTTTGCAAAATTTAATTCATTTTAATATTATAAGTTTTAAGGCGGCGGTGGCGGGGTTGACGGATGGGGCGTTAATCGGAAGGCCGTATGTGATTGCGGGAAGAATGGGGGGACAGGATGTGGCGCGGGATGTTTCTCCAGCCGCGCTCAGGGAAGGAATTACAAATGGCATGGCTCTGGCGGCGGCAAGGCGGTTTGTAAAGGATTTAATTGTTGTAGAGCCGGATCCCGCCGCGTGTCTTAAAGTTAATGAAGCAATAGAAAGTATAATAAACCGTTATGCTCCCGCCTGGCAGAATGACGGTATTGGTAATATTTTTTGCAATATTACCGGCACACAAAGGCTTTTTGGTCCCGCCGCAGATTGTGTATGCCTTATTCAAAATGAAATTACCGATAAAATAAAAATAGAATCTGCGGCGGCGGCAGCGGCAAATAAACTTGTCTGCAAAGTCGCAAGCAGAACAATCCGTCCCGAAGGTTTTATAGAAGTCCGTCCCGGAGAAGAAGCTTCGTTTCTTTCACATCAGGACATTACTTTACTGCCCGGGCTTGGACGCTCGTTAATGAAAACTATTCGCGTAACGGGCTTTCATGAAGTTGGAGAACTGGCGGCTTTATCCGACAGCGAAGCCATATCCCTGTTCGGCAAAAAAGGACTTATCCTTCGGGACAGCGCTTTGGGTATAGACAATTCTCCTGTGACTCCCAATAAAAACCGTACTATCGAAAGCCGCGCCGATTTTTCCGAAGATATAATTGATGAATTAACAATAAGGGGAGTTTTAACCTCTCTTGCGGAACATACAGGACTGCAAATACGAAGGGAAAAACTGGGAGCCCGTATTATTTGTCTTACCGCTGTTTACTCGGATGGAATTGAAACGCAGGCGAGCGAAAAGAAAAAACACGCGCTTGTATTGGATAAAGATATAATTACATCCGCCGTTAATCTTTATCTAAGAACAGTAACACGCCGTATACGCGTAAGATCGATATGTCTTTCCCTTGAAGACTTTTGTCCTCTTTACTACGAACCCGATTTATTTGAAGCCGCGTCAGAAACAGCCGACAAAAACTTACAGGAAGCCGCCGATAAAATTAAAACCCGCTACGGATCCGGCAAACTCACCCGCGGCATCTCCCTCGCTGCCTCAACGTTCCCCAATAAACAGGTTCATAAAAGAATAAAAGATAATGTTATGGGTATTCTATGAACATAAGACTTGGATTGGTATCGGCTTATTCTTTTCTTTATGGAGTTCATAAACCGGAAACTCTATTGGAAAAAGCAGCCTCATTCGGAGTAAAAACAATTTCCATCTGCGACATCAACAACCTATACGGCTTACACTCATTCATCGAAGCCGCAAAAGAAAAAAACATCCGCCCCATAATCGGCGTCACCCTCACCCAAGAACCCAAACCCCATTCCTCATTAAACACTAGTCACTCCACACTAAACACTCCACACTCTACACTAAACACTATCTACTGCTTTGTTGCAAACCGCTCAGGCTTCGGCAGATTAAACGAAATACTGTCAATACGGAACAAAGACACTAAAAACTTTGATCCCATTCCCCTGTTACGGGAAAACTCTTACGGCCTTGTACTTGCTTCCGCAAATCGTTATCTTTTATCGGAACTCGCGGGAAGCGTAGAACATCTTTACAGAGCGATTACTCCTGATGATTTAAGCGTTCTTGGTTCCAATAAGGAATTAAACCTGCCGCTTGCCTTTCTTGATACTTCGCTTTTTTTGGAAAAGGACGATTATCCTGTTCATAAAGTGTTACGCGCAATCGGGTTAAACAAAACAATAGGGAATCTTTCGCTTTCCGATACAGTCGCAAACGGAAAAGGTTTATTTAAATCCGGAGCGGAACTCGCGGGACTTGTTAATTCATGGCCCGAAGCTGTTAAAGGAACAGAACACATAGCAGAAATATGCCGGTTTAACGAAATATTTGACGGGTTTATTTTTCCGTCTTACGGAGAAAACCCGGTATCAGAACTAAGACACAGGGTTTTTAATGGAGCTGTTTTGCGTTACGGAGAACTTGGCGATATGGAAATTGATCGTATAGAATACGAACTTGATATAATCGAAAAAATGGGATTCGCTCCTTACTTTTTGCGCATTGATGACATTGTAAAAATGGCAAACTCCAAACGAACATGCGGACGCGGTTCAGGGGCCGCTTCCATTGTATCTTATTCATTGGGAATAACAAATGTTGATCCCATCGCGCATGATCTGTACTTTGAACGTTTTTTAAGTCCTGCCCGCCCTGATCCTCCTGACATTGATATTGATTTTGCCTGGGATGAAAGAGATGAATTAATAAATTCCGTATTTGAGAAATTCGGCCCTGAATACTGCGCCAGAGTAGCTAATCATAACTTTTTCCGTACACGATCCGCCCTGCGGGAAACCGCTAAAGCGTATGGTTTTTCTGACGCGGCTATTACAAAACTGGAAAAAAAGTTATTAGTGACTAGTGACAAGTGTTTAGTGACTAGTGATGATTGTGGAATGGGGAGTGGAGGGGATAATTTATGGAGGGAGATTTTTTTTATTGCGGGTAAGATTGAGGGGCTGCCTCGGGGATTAAGTATGCATTGCGGGGGGATTGTGATAACGGCTGAAGCGATTAACCGTTACGCGCCAATTGAAAAATCTCTTGAGGGGTATCCGCTTCTGGCCTGGGAAAAGGAAGGAACGGAGGCGGCGGGATTTGTCAAGATTGATCTTTTGGGGAATAGGAGTTTGGCGGTTATAAGGGATGCGGTGGAAAATGTTTGTTTAATGACTAATGAGGAATGTTTAATTACGAATGTGGAATGGGGAATGACTAATGTTAAGGTTGATAGTGGGAATGAGATTTATTTAATTAGGAAGGAGGAGTTGAGGGGGAGGTTGGATAGGGCGATTGGTGATAGGGAGACGATTGGGGCGTTGGCGAGGGGGGATAGTATTGGGGTTTTTTATATTGAGAGTCCGGCTATGAGGCAATTGCAGAAGAAATCTGGTGTCGGGGATTTTGAACATATTGTTATTCATTCAAGTATTATACGGCCGGCGGCGAATAAGTTTATTTCTGAATATGTAAGGAGGTTAAAGGGAGGCGCCTGGAAACCATTGCATCCTCGTCTTGATAAAATATTAAATGAATCCTATGGTATTTTGTGTTATCAGGAGGATGTTAGTAAAACCGCTGTGGCTCTTGCGGGTTTTGATGAAGCCGGGGCCGATAAACTGCGTAAAGTTATAGCGAAAAAAGCGGGCGCGGAAAAATTAAAGGTATACGAAAAACAGTTTTTTGAAGGCTGCCGTAAAAATAAAGTTGATGAAAAAACAATTAACGATATTTGGGCAATGATGCTTTCCTTTGACGGTTATAGTTTTTGTAAACCACATTCAGCTTCTTACGCTATGGTTTCTTTTCAGTCTGCCTATTTACGCGTACACTACCCTGCCGAATTTATGGCAGCTGTTTTATCGAATCAGGGCGGGTATTACCGGCCTCATGCCTATATCTCGGAGATTAGACGCATGGGTCTTTTAACGGAAGGCCCGGATATTAATTTATCAAAGTGGAAGTATTGGGGAATGACTAATGTTGTGGTTATTGGGTTGATGGCGGTGAAGGGGGTTTCGGTTACGGGGATTAACAGGATTTTAGATGAGAGGGAAAGGGGCGGTAGGTTTTTATCGCTGGAAGATTTTTCAAGAAGGGTAAAACTTTCCAGAGATGATATTACTTCCCTCTGCCCCGCCGGAGTTTTTGACAGTATTTCTTCAGGTCTTTCCCGTCCTCACCAAGCACGTTTTTTATTAGTGACTAGTGACAAGTGTGTAGTGTGTAGTGAAGAGTTACTAGTTACTAGTGACAAGTTGGGAATTAAGAATGGAGAATTATCTAACTCTTCACTCCACACTAGTAACTCTACACTAGTAACTAAACAACAGGAGTATGAGGCTTTGGGGTTTCTTAGGGGGGGGCATCCTTTGGTTTTATGGAAAGAAGCGGTGTTAGGTGTAAAGGATCGGGTTAAAGCGATTGATATTCATAAATATATAAACCGCCGTATAAGGATTATTGGATGGCCGGTTACGCAAAAGGAAGTTTGGACAAAAGACGGGCTTAATATGAGCTTTTACAGCTTTGAAGATGAAACGGCGATGTATGAAACTGTTATTTTCCCGGAGATTTATGATCGATATAACAGATTTCTTTTTGACCAGCATCCATTAATTGTTAGCGGCATTGTAAAAGATGACCAAGGGGCTGTTATCCTGGAGGTTACCAGAATTGAAATTATTTAACCCGCCTGTGTTAAGTTTTACCCATATTTAAAATATTCTTTTGCGCCTTTAAATTTCACGAAAATATCAAAAAGAACAGGATCAAGCCTGCGTCGTTTAACGATAAATTCATTCCACATTATACTAACGGTTTCATCATGGCTTAATTTTTTACTGTTGACCCTGCTTGTGTCGGTAAGGCTGTCATAAGTATCAATAATTTCCAATACTTTAGCGGGAAAATAAGCAAGAACATCGCACTTAACAAGATTTTCTAGATTAAGTCCAATGCAGTAATCCTGAAACTTACATGGATTTTTTTTCCTGAAGTTATTTAAATAGGAGGTATAAATGCCATAACTGCCATTGTTTCCGTAGTAATCGTGATGATAACCAACAATAAAAGCTACTTCCTTGCTATAATTTGTTTTATTTATAATAGAAGACATTCCAAATCTAACATGATCTATTGCGGTTTTATGATCATAATTCGCTTCACCTTCATTATATTCTATATCGGTTTTTTTTCCTACATCGTGGAGTAATAATCCAGCTGTCCAATTATTTATTAAATGCGGCGGGATTGCGCGTAAGCCTCCGAAAAAAACTCTTTCAAGCGTCAGCTGGCTGTCATCAAAATGCGGCAAAAGTGTTGAATATAACGGAAGATATTTTTTCTTAAACTCTATCCGAAGTTTTGAAATAACATAAGATGAAGACAAAAGCCTGTTAAAAAATTCAAAAAATGCAATGCCCTGAGTATATGATCTAATCATGTGTTTTAAAATAGGATTTTGATTTTTTTCTACCAGATTATTTATTAATTCATCCTGATAAATACCTTCCATTGGAACAGACAGAGAAGCTTTTACCATGGCCATTGTTGAGTTAACCATATCTTGTGTATATATTTTTGCTTCACTGTCCGAATATTGCGCCACATTCATTAAAACATCCTGATTAATAACAGCAGTATCTTTTACAGCGTCTACCAGTACGTTGGATATTTGTTTTGGATCGTTCGTATTGCTTTCTACAAGCCTATTAATTTTAACAATATGATTATCAATATTTTGCACTTCTTTAGAATTACTTGATGATGAGTTAGAATTGTCTTTTTTCTGTTCAATGGAATTATTCAGTTTGTTTGTTTGCTGTACTACAGCTCCTTCTGGCGATTTTTCCGGTATATTCGAAAAAATATTTGCATTCAGAACAACAGGTTTAGTATTCACTAAATTTTCAATTTTCTGTTTAACGTCTTCGGAAATAAAATAATCCCAGCTATGTTTTTGCAGCCAAAAACTGGTTCCGTTTCCATAAAGGGATTTAAACGGCATTAAACGTTTTTTTTGTTCACGGTTTATACATATAATTGAAATATCTTCCTGCAAGATTTGATTAATAATTTCTTTTTCTTTGTTTTTATTCTGCTCTTGTAAAAAGAATTTTCTTACAGAAACAATAGCTTCATCATTTGACATGAAAATACCTCTTTTTAGAATATATCAAACAAAGCGTACCGATAGTGTACCAAATTCCAAAGAAATTTTTAAGATTTTTTTTGGTATTCTTATTACAACGGCTGTACTTATCCCCAGCTCTCTGGAATCCTTCCATAATATTTAGTCACTCGTCACTAGTCACTACACACTAAACACTATTCACTTCTCCCCCGCAGCCTCTCTTGAACAATAACTGGTTGATTATAAGTTGATCTAAATTGTTCTATACCATAAATAATGTTCTCATTACGTGCGTTAATGTATTTTTCGCCATTGGTTGATGAATTATAATAACCGTCCTGGGTAATAATTACCCATTCATCGTCGTTGTAACTTATGAGTTTAACTATTTCTTCTCCTGTATCAATATCCCAAACACGTATTGTGCCGTCTCCGGAACCGGAAATTATCTGCTTATTATTAGGGTTAAAAACTAATGTATAAACATTATCTTTATGGCCATGAAAAGACTTAATTTCATTACCTGTATTTATATCCCAAAGTTTTATAATTCCGTTATAGTAATTTGATACAATATTTTTTCCATCGGGGCTAATCGCTGCAGTCCATTTCCAGTTTGAATTTTCTGTAATGGTTTTTAATTCTCTGCCGGTTGAAACGTCCCATACTTTAATTGAACTGTCACTTGAACAGGAAATTATCTGTCTGCCATCAGGACTAAAACTTAATGAATATATTAAACCGGAATGTCCTCTTAATGTTCTTATTTCCTGTCCTGTGCCGATATCCCACAGCCTGATACTTCTGTCATTTGAACCTGAAATTATATGTCTGCCGTCCGGGCTGAACGCAACTGCGTGATTATCGCTTAAAACAATATCCTGATGAATAATAAATGATCTGATCTCAAGACCTGTTTCCGTGTCCCATAGTATTATTTTATTGTCTCTGGAACCGGAAACTATCTTAGTACCATCCGGACTATAAACCAAAGACCAAACCCTATTATTATGTCCTGAAAAAGTTTTTATAGCGTTGTTTATGTTAATATCCCAAAGTTTAATGATTCCGTCATTTGAACCGGAAACAAAATATTTACCGTCCGGGCTGAAACAAACTGACCATACATCATCATTATGACCTGTAAATATTCTTGTTTGCCTGCCTGAATCAAAATCCCATAATTTTATTGTTTTACCTGAACCGGATAATAATTGTTTCCCGTTTGGGTTTACACTTATGGAATTAATTATATTTGTATATCCTGATAATGTTTTTGTTTCCTGTCCTGCGGTTATATCCCACAGTTTAATTGTATTATCTCTGGAACCGGAAACTATACTTCTGCCATCAGGACTAAAGTTTACTGAATTAACCCTGTTTTTATGACCCAGAAAAGTTTTTATCTCTTCGCCTGTTTCAGTGTTCCAAAGTTTAATTGTATTATCTTCGGAACCAGAAATAATTGTTTTTCCGTCAGGACTAAAACTTACAGAACAAACCTGATTTTCATGTCCCAGAAAAGTTTTAATAATATTACCTGTAACTGAATCTCTTATATTTACAGTTCTGTTCCTGAAACCTGATAGTATTTGTTTTCCGTCAGGACTAAAACTAACTGATAAAGCGTCACTTTCGTTATCTGAAAAACTACTTATTACTAAACCTGTATCAACATCCCATATTATTATTTTTCTGTCTATAGCACTTGATAAAATCTGTCTGCCGTCGGAACTAAAACTGACAGACCAAACAGAATTATTATGTCCGTTAAATATTTTAGTTTCTAAACCAGAATTTATATCCCATAATCTAATTGAACTGTCCATTGAACCGGAAATTATCCGCGTCCCATCAGGACTAAAACTTAATGAATGAATAATACTTGTATGCCCTGTAAAGGTTTTAATTTCCAATCCTGTATTGATTTCCCATAATTTAATTGTATTATCACCAGAACCGGAAGCGAAATAATTGCCATTAGGGTGAAAACTTACAGAATAAACAATACCTGTATGACCGGAGAATGTTTTTATCTCTCTGCCTGTAACGATATCCCAAAGTATGATCGAGTTATCATCAGAACCGGAAATTATATTTTTACCATCAGGGCTGAACTCCACACAGTTAACAGTATTACCATGCCCCAACTGAGGATAAACTTTAACATCCAGCGGATCCATCAATGTTAAACTTTGTTCACTGCCTGATAAACACGAGAATAATCCTATAATAGATATAATAATTATCAGCTTATAAATAATATTTATTCTTTTAAGCAAATCAAATCTCCTTCCAGAACATCAGATATTTTAATTATTAATTATATTAATCAAAAAAAACAGGAAGCTATATAATAACTTCCTGTTGATAATTTTTTTACTACGGATTTTTAGAAACCAATTCCTAACAGAAGGCAGGCTCTAATATTACCGGAACCAATGCCTGTTCCTGTAAAGGTATATACCGGCGCCAATTTAAATTCAGTGGAAAGACCGCTAAATTGCCGTCTGAACGGTATAATCTCAAAACCAAGAGCTGTCTGACCTCCGCCATATCCTAAAACCGCACGAAGCGCCGGAATAATATCGTACTTAATATTAAAAAAGCTTGCAGCTCCGTATGTAGTTACTCCAATTGTTAAAGGATCTGCGATACGCACATTAATACCGAATATTGAGCTGCTTCCTAAACTGCCATCGCTAACATTCATATTAAAAGATTGTCCTATATCAAATGATAAAAAAGAATAAGAACCTTCCTGCGCGGCTAAACCTGTCATTGGAAGAATAAGTACCGCGATTAAAAATACAAATAATTTAATTCTCATTATAAACTCCTTTTATTTACTAGATGCCAAACGATGTACGGAATGTTACAAGTATGTTACCACCGGAAGAAAAATTACTTGTATCTGCCATGTAATCCAGTCTTACTCCCAAATTGTAGGCGATTCCGTTAGCGGCTCTTGCCTGGAAAAAAGTTCCATAAACACCAATTATAGCGTTAGGTCCTATTCCGCCATATCCGATAGCGGCGCCGAGTATATCAGAAAATGAAAACGCAACACGAACAAAGTTTAAACCCATGAAGTGATCAAAACCAACTTCAAATTTTTCGGCTACAACAAAGCTGATGCCAAAGTTTGTTCCTGCTACTACGCTATTAGTACCAATATCAAAACCAACAGGAACGCCGATATTAAAGGTGAAAAACTGCGGTTTTGGACTTTCGAAATCTTGAGCGAACGCAGGAACAGCGATAAGCCCAGCCAGTAGAATCAATGCGAGAATTGTTCTTTTCATAAGAACCTCCAATCAAATTTTAGCCTATACAGGCTTTCCACTACATTATTACTGTAATAATAAGAAAATGTCAAATGAATCTATTATAACTGTTCTAAAAATTGATATTTTAAGACAGATTCATATATATAGACTAATTTTTATAAAAATAATTTAATTAAAAAAATCAAAAAAGTATTGACTTTTATTCCGTGTTTTTATATATTCCTATCATACCGTTAATTTACCCCGGTTTCCCGTGGATTTAACGAAAAAGTCTCCATCGTCTAGCGGTTAGGACACCGGGTTTTCATCCCGGCAACCGGGGTTCGATTCCCCGTGGAGATGAGAAAAAAAAAGAGCCGTGAGGCTCTTTTTTTTTAGTTACTAGTGTGAAGTGTGTAGTGACTAGTGAATAATTTTACATTTACAAGTTATCGGGGAATCGAACCGAAGCGCTCCTTGAATAATCCAAGGCGCAAGCCTTGCTTTGATAGATGCGGCGCATGGACGCGCCGGGAGCGCGCAGGCGGCCTGAAATGAGCAAACAGGATGTTTGCGAATGGAAGGCGATTCCCCGTGGGGAGCCGTCAGGCTCCTTTTTTAATGCCTACTATATTTTAACAGTTAAATCCTTATATTCAATTTTTCCTGCAGATGCGTCGGGAGCGCTTAGACGATCTTCCAGGTTGAGTCAGTATGCCGAAAGCTGAAAGGCGATTCCCCGCGGGGAGCCGTCAGGCTCCTTTTTTAATGCCTACTATAATCTTCTCAATAAATCCTGATAATTATACCGCTAATGCCCTGTTTTGTTACAATGTCAATATAACAGTTTCTATTGTTTAAATTGACATTTTTATCATTAGAATATTTTGTTAATAAATCCCATATCATTTTGTGTTTTTCTTTAAATTCCTCATTATTTGCCCAATCTACTAATTTTACATTACTGCCATATTGATGAATATTGCGCTCTTCTTCCTGAATGGCTTCCAAAGTCGTATCATAAGATGTTATTCTTGTGTAGCTGTTAAATTCATCTTTAAATTCGCTTATAAAATCCAGAATGAAATCGTTATTTTCACTTTCTTTTTCTATGTTTATTATTATGTAAATGGCTTTAGTTCTGTTTTTTTTCATTTTGGACTTATTTCTTTTTACAATGACAATAAATAAAATAATAGAAACAATAATTGTTATCGCTATATTCATATAAATTCTGTCGAGTAGACAATCTCAACTCTCCTTTCAAATATTTGTTAATACGTGAAAGGCTAGTCTGCTGCCCCTCACAGAACCGTACGTGCGATTTTCCCGCATACGGCTCTTCAAACCAACT
>Ga0123356_10002644_pt1 | contig 19028 bp, 12 predicted proteins | sample TergutEmb28metaG_2_FD_92546 | JGI IMG/M metagenome (GOLD analysis project Ga0123356, IMG submission 92546) | Embiratermes neotenicus P3 segment gut microbial communities from Petit-Saut dam, French Guiana - Emb289 P3 | ecosystem: Host-associated > Arthropoda: Insects > Digestive system > Gut ...
GAAACAGCAGAACTCAGCTGCAGCTTCGGCGGCATGGAGGTCTACTTCGACAACGTAACACTCAGCCCCGAAGGTGCCGAAATTAATGTTAACTGCAGCTTTGGCTCAATGGAAATCTACGTCCCCTCACACTGGCGCGTAATTGATGATATAAGCGCATCACTTGCAAACGCGGAAGTAAACCGCAAACTTCAAAGCAACGACGCCGATGCACCAACCGTAAGAATAACCGGCTCAGTCTCACTAGGAAATGTCGAGGTCAACAGAATAAAAGGTAGTTAAAATTCATAACTCGTTCATTAATAGTTCATTATTATGTGTTAGTATTATTCCGATATACAAGATGAAGGAATAATACTAATGCTGCGCTTAAAAGCAATTAAAAAATCATATACGACCGCCGGCTTTACGCAAAACGCGTTAGACGGCGTTTCTATTGCGTTTCGCGATAACGAATTCGCAGCGATTCTCGGACCGTCGGGTTCGGGGAAAACCACAATGCTCAACGTAGTCGGAGGACTTGATAAATACGACTCGGGCGACCTTGAGATTGATAACATTTCTACAAAAAACTACAAATCAAGTGATTGGGATACTTACAGAAATAACAGAATCGGCTTTGTATTCCAAAGCTATAATCTGATAACGCACCAAAGCGTACTTGCAAACGTAGAACTCGCACTGACGCTCAGCGGCGTTTCAAAACGCGAGCGTCGCAGGCGTGCAATAGCAGCGCTTGACGAAGTTGGTCTTAAAGACCACATACGTAAAAAGCCGGGACAGCTGAGCGGTGGTCAAATGCAGCGTGTCGCTATTGCCCGTGCAATAATAAACGACCCTGAGATTTTACTTGCAGATGAGCCGACAGGTGCGCTCGATACAACAACAAGTAAGCAGGTCATGGAGCTGCTCACAAAAATAGCAAAAGACCGCCTTGTTATAATGGTCACGCATAACGGCGAGCTTGCTGAAGAATATGCAAACAGAATAGTTCACCTGACCGACGGCAGAGTTAAATCAGATACAAGACCTTATGACCCTGCATCGGAGGATTGGCGTATCGGACGTGAACCTGTTAAAGCAAGTATGTCATTTTTTACTGCAATTGCACTGTCTTTCAGTAACCTTATGACAAAAAAAGGACGTACAATAACAACAGCATTTGCAGGCTCAATCGGAATAATCGGAATTGCAACGATTCTTGCACTTTCAAACGGTATCAATGAGTATATACGAAACATCGAAGAAGAAACACTCAGCATATATCCGCTGGCTATTCAAGACCAAGGCTTTGATTTATCGGGCTTTTTCGGCGGTGGTGATGACGACGGCGAAAACAATCAAAGGCAACGCGAGCGTGACACGGAGCGCCCTGTAGGAGTCCGTGAAATGCGGATTATGGAAAACGTATTTGCAACACAAAGCACAAACGACCTCGCGTCACTGAAGGTTTATTTTCAGGAAAATGAAGAGAGAATCAGCAGATACGCTAGCACGATTCATTATATGTATGACATTGTGCCGCAGATATTTTTATCAGACACATCGCTTAATGGTGTTGACCAGATCAATCCCGACTCAATATTCAGCGGCTTTATGGGTGGTCAGGACGCTATGGGCGGAACAGGCGGCTTAAACTTTTTCCCGTCCATGAACGTATTTTCCGAGTTGCCGAATAATCCGTATTTATATGAATCACAATATGAAGTTGTTGCAGGGCGCTGGACGGAAAACTACGACGAGGCTATTTTAGTTGTCAGCCACGGTGGCAGGATAACCGACTTTGCTCTATACTCAATGGGGCTTCGTGACCGTGCGGAAATGCGCGCAATGCTTGATGCTGTCATGAACCGCAGTGATATAGAAATTGAGCTGTCCGAAAGCCAAGGAGTATATTCTTATGACACATTCTTAGATATGTCGTTTAAAGTAATCCATCCTGCCGACCTGTTCCAGTTTGACGAACTGTTCGACGTTTGGGTAGACAAAGCAGGCGACGATGAGTTTATGGAAGAGCTGCTCGCGCGAAGCTTAGATTTAAAAATCGTCGGAATCGTTCAGCCTAAGCAAGATGCGAATACAACAGTGCTTGCAATGGGTATAAACTACACACCCGACCTTATAATGTATCTGATGGACGGAGCGGCGACGAAGCCTATCGTCAGGCAGCAGCTTGATTATCCTGAGATTAATGTCCTGTCCGGCAGAACCTTTGATGATGAAAAAGAGAACCCTGATTCGGCATTTGATTTTTCAAGAATCATTTCCATTGACGAAGAGCTCATGCGTGACACGATGGACATGGAGTCGGCATTTGAAGCGATGGACTTCAGCGATTTTGACCTTGGCGACATTGATCTGAGCGGCATGAATTTCAGCAATATTAACATGGGTAATATTAACTTTGGTAACATCGATTTAAGCGGCATTGACCTAAGCGGCATTGATTTCAGTAATATCGACCTAAGCGGCATGGACTTAGGCAATATAGATATGTCGGGCGTACCACCGCCACAGCTTGATATCATGGACTTAATTAATGCAATGGAAGGACAAGTGGCAATACAGACAGGCGACCTCATGGTTCTGATGGGTTCGGTCTACGCCGCCTTCTTAGCAGATTTTGTAGCAACCAATCCGGGTCAGATACCGACCGACACGGATTTTAATGCATACCTCAACAGACCTGATGTGCAGGCAGCTATAATGTTGCAAATCCAAACACTTCTCGGCACATCGGATATCGCTGATGAACTAAATACAGTTGTCACAAACTTTATGATGGCAGCAATGCAAAATTATATGGCATCAGTTATGGCTTCAATGCAGGCACAAATTCAAGCAGCGATGCAAGCAGCAATGCAAGCAGCCATGCAGCAGATGATGGCACAGGTTACGCAAGCACTCACATCGCAAATCGGCAGTGCAATCCAGAGTGCGATGTCAGGTGCAATGTCACAGATATCACGCGAAATGGAATCAGCAATGCGCGGCATGACAGGGCAGATTGAAAGCAGCATACGGGATGCGATGGAAACAATGGCAGATGAGATGCAGTCATCGTTTGAGGCATTCGATGCCGAAGCTCTTGCAGATGCATTCCAAATAGAGCTTGGAGAAGATGAAATCTTCGAGCTTATGATGTCGATAATGAATCCATCGGAATCAAACTTTGAGCAAACCTTACATCTGCTCGGTTACGCAGACTCGGCAGTTCCGACTCAAATACTGATATATCCCAGAAGCTTTGAAGCAAAACAAGAAATCATCGATATTCTGGACAGCTACAATGCAAGAATGGAAGCAGAAGACGAGCCTGATAAGGTAATTCATTACACAGATATAGTAGGTCTAATGATGTCAACAGTCACCGACATAGTAGACATGGTAAGCTACGCACTCGTTGCGTTTGTATCTGTAGCACTTGTTGTTTCATCAATAATGATTGGTGTTATCACGTTCATTTCGGTGCTTGAACGCAAAAAAGAAATCGGTATCCTGCGTGCCGTTGGAGCAAGCAAAGGAAATATCCGACTGGTATTTAATGCGGAAACACTCATAATCGGCTTCGTCGCAGGTGTTATCGGCGTATTTGCCACATTCGGCATTATAATAGTAGCGAATATTATTCTGTACAACCTGCTCGGAATAGTACAGCTTGTAGTCCTGCCGCCGCAAGTTCCGCTGATACTCATCGCAATCAGCATGTTCCTCACCTACATAGCAGGACTCCTTCCGGCCTCCGCTGCCGCCTCAAAAGCCCCCGTCGAAGCCCTCCGCAGCGAATAATGTGTCAGACGTTAAATAACGTGGTGCTGAGGTATTTTTCGCCGCGGTCGGGGAGCATTGTGAGGATTGTGCCCGAGTCGAGGGTCTTTGCGACCTCAAGCGCGGCGAGCATTGCAGCTCCGCTGCTCATACCGACGAAGATTGCTTCTTCGGCGACAATTCGTCGGGACATTTCAAAGGCGGATTCAGTTTCAATGGGTATGCTTATGTCGATTTTACTTGGGTCATAAATGCTCGGGACAATCGCTTCTTCCATACTCTTTAGCCCCTGAATATAATGTCCGACGATTGGTTGTGCCTCAACAATTTTGATTGAGGCATCTTTTTGTTTCAGTCGCATACCGACACCCATAATCGTACCCGATGTACCAATCGACGAAACAAAATGCGTAATCCTGCCGTCGGTTTGATTCCAAATCTCCTCGGCAGTATTGTAATAATGCGTGAGCTTGTTGCTCACGTTTGAATACTGGTCGGGATTGTAATATTTGCCGGGGTTTTGCTCAAGAATCTCTTTCGTCTTCATAATAGCGCCATCGGTACCGAGCTTTCCGTCGGTCAGGATAATCTCGCCGCCAAACGCCTTAATCATCTTCTGGCGCTCCACGGAAACCGCATCACTCATTACAATATGAACCTTATACCCCTTGGCCCTGCCAATCATTGCAAGGGAAATCCCCGTATTTCCCGAGGTTGCTTCAATAATAACCTTATCGCGAGTAAGTACTCCGTCCACTTCGGCTTGCTCAATCATTTTAAGAGCAATCCTGTCCTTAATACTGCCTGTGGGATTAAACCCCTCAAGCTTCGCAAGAACAGTAACATTAGGATTGGTGTTAAGATGATTAATCTCAACAACCGGTGTATTACCAATGGTATCTAAAATATTCTTATACATTTACATCGCTCCGATTTTTCTTTGCATTTGGTCTTGGTTTGAGGCGTTTAGCAAGGCGGTTTCTTTTGTTATTTTGCCTTCGCTTAAAAGCTTCATTATATATGCATCCATGCCTATCATGCCTTCTTGTGCGGAGGTTTGTATTACACCGTCGATTTGCTGGGTTTTACCCTCGCGGATAATATTGCTGATGGCGTTATTGACACGCATGATTTCAAATGCAGGGATTGACTCGCCGCTTACGCTAGTCACGAGCCGCTGAGTGACAACCATTCGCAGCGACATCGACAGCTGCACACGCACCTGCTGCTGCTGAGCAGGGGGGAAGATATCGACGATACGCTCGATTGTATTTGCCGCACCGATGGTGTGAAGTGTCGAAATAACCAGATGCCCTGTTTCAGCGGCGGTTATTGCTGTTTTTATCGTCTCATGGTCACGCATTTCACCGAGCAAAATAATGTCGGGAGCTTGCCTGAGACTTGCACGCAGTGCATCCATGTATGACATTGTATCGGTCGAAATCTCACGCTGGCTGACAAGACTTTCGTTATCCTTGTGCAAAAACTCGATAGGGTCTTCCAGCGTAATAATATGCGAGTTTCGAGTCTTATTAATAGCATCGATTATACAAGCAAGAGTCGTAGACTTACCGCTGCCTGCAGGACCTGTCACGAGTGCCAGCCCGTTAACCTCGGAAGCAAGACTCATAACCTCTTCGGGGATAAGCAGGTCTTTGTAATCCGGAATGTTAAATAGAACAACACGGATAACGGCTGCCATAGTGCTTCGTTGACGGAAGGTGTTTACCCTGAATCGCGCAACTCCCGGAACAGTAATAGGGAAATCATCATCACCGGCTTCCAGAAAATGAGCCATAGGTCTGTAAGCAAGCTCATAAAGCCCTGTTATCAGCTCCTCGGCATTATGCGGACGTAGAATTTCACCGTCCTGCGGTATCAGCACACCGTTTTTCTTAAACGTGATTTGACGTCCTGCACCGATAAAAATATCGGAAACACCTTCCTCTGCTGCAAGCTTCAGCCATTTAAGAATAAGTTCACTACCTGTTTCCATCAGTCCTCAACTCCTGTCCATAAATTCAACGACCCGTCATAAGCCCAATCATCGGTATCATACATTTTCCAAGCAAGTATTTTAAACGAATTATCAATAATTGCAATATTCACGAATAATGCTTTAGTATCTGCAACCGGATAACTGAAGTATGTTGTTTCAAGCCCCAGCTCTTCATCCCAACCGCGATTTATCTCAACTCCGCCTACTTCATCCGGGATTGTATCAGCAGACAAAATATTGTCGATAATCACTTCCGCCTTATGGTCGGCATTATAATATCCCCTGACAAGATTAACCCTTGCATCAACCAGAGCCTTGTCATTTCCTGCGACTACATAAGTAATCAGGGAGAAAATCGTAAGGCAAAGCACAGCAAAAACAAGCATAATTGAAGCGCTGCCAACACCTATTCCGCTCTTATTCAAACCCAATCACCTCCGTATCCGGCTCGGTTGTCCTTGTTAATATCGGAAATGAAACAAGAACATCACCCGTAGCTCTTTTGGTAACACTGAGGTCAGCGCTTATACTCCAAAGGTCGGAATCATTTTGTTTTTCGCTCTGAGTAACACTGATGCGGAGAAAATAAACGGCATCTTCATTATCGCAAATCTGCCAATCTTCGTTATAACAGACAAGAACATAAGCAGGCAGGTCGGCAGAATGTGTTATAAGCGGACCTGCTGCGCCGCCTATCAGCTCAACAGTTGCGGTTCTGTTGCCGCCCGTTGCTTTAAAAACCTCAGCTCCGCTTTCGGCAACCAAAACAGCATTGCTTAAATCACGCGAATCGTGAGCATTAAAATACGCAGCGGTCATTATACTGATACAAGCTACAGCACAGATTGCAAACACAACGATTACCATGAGCTGCTCAATTAGAAATAATGTTGATTTGGAGCGGTTAGCCATTAGTTTAATCCACCCCTCTCGCTGCGCGGTGACAGAAGCAGTGTCCTGTCATTGACCGAAACCTCAATGAGCTCATTTCCGAGTGATGAAATCACACTATTTTCAACGGATTGAAAGCTAAGGCTTTCAACCTGCACAATGCGGTCGCCGTCGCTTGGTGAAAACACCAAAGTCGCTTCGCTGTAAAGCTCCATCAGCCAGCCGTTATGAAAATAGATGCTTGTCCTATAGTATGTCTCGCCGATTTTTTCATCAATAAAAAGTGCAGGTGAGTCGTGAAAATCACCGACATGAACAGCACCGGTTGTGTCGAAGTTTTTTACTTTTGTCCAAATATAAGATAGTGCCGTATGCTCCTGCTCGCTTTCTCTTGAAACATCATTTATGTTGCGGTAGACCCCTGCTCCGAGCATAAGCACCATAAGTACAGAAAAGGCAAAAATGCTGAACACTATCAGCACGAAAACCGTATCGATATTACGCTTGCCTGTTATCTTATTCATAATTGTATTATCCTAATTTCAGGAAAAATATTCGGAGCAAAAATGCTGTAATGTACAACAAATCTGGTTCTGTCAATATGGATGCCGAATTTTTCTTCTATGTATTCAACACTCTCGGGGTATCTGCCGTCGATTGCATAGTTCATAACAACCGCGCGCCGCAAGCTATCCTCAAGAATACGAAGCCCTTCGTCTCTGCTTGCGATTTCAGTGCGATGAAGTGCCATGACGATAAACAGTATAACAGAAAAAGTAAATAGAACAGGCAAAACAGCCGCTCTGAGAAAATCGAGAACACCTTTTCTGTAAATACTTTTTTGCACTATCGTTTTACCTTTCTAAGCAAATGAATATACGCCGGGTTATCCAATCGAGGACATGATGCCCATAAGCGGAAGCATGACTGATAAGAGTATTACTCCAATAATCAGTGATGAAATAATGACAAGAGTCGGCTCGACTCTGCCGACTATGCGGTCAATACTGTCTTTAACGTCTATATAGCTCCTGCGAGCGATTTCAGCCATTGCAAGGTCAGCCTTGCCGCTGACGGCGCCGACGGAAAGCATTTTAGCATCCTGCAGGGATAGAATCCCTGCACCGCTGAGTGCTTCCGACAACGTCTTGCCGTCCTCGAGCAGCGATACGCACTTTTTGTGCTTCTCATCGACTGCCTTATTGCCGCCGCTCACAGCGGACGCAATATTTATCGACTCGCCGGTGTCGAGTCCGCTCGCCATTCCAAGCGTCATGGCGAAAACAAACCGCGACGAGGCAATCTTGCCAAAAACCCCGCGGCTGCCGAACCTGTCGGCAAAAGCCCTGGCGATTCCATTACGAATCGCAGGCACGAACCACATTATCAGCAGCACTATAAATACAGCGCTCACGACAAGTGCGATACCGACAGCAGCATTGCCAAGCATACTGCCAAACTGCATAAGCCTAAGAGCAAACGGATCCATCTGTGTTCCCAAACGCCCGAAAATATCATTAAATATCGGCAAAACCTGCACAATCAACACAAGCACAACCGCAACCATCAGCACAAGTAATACTGCAGGGTAGAGAACCGAGTTCTTAATTGTGACCGATAATCGTGTTTGCCGCTCGTAATACTCAGATAAAGCATTTAAAGTCTGAACCAGCCGTCCTGTCTTTTCGCCGACTTCAACAGTATGTACCATGTACTTTGGAAAAACAGCAGCTTCTGTCAGTGCAACAGAAAATTGGTTACCCATCATCAGTGAGTCGTAAAGAGAACTCATAATAGCTCTTGCATCTTTACCGGAGGAATCATCCTCGCCGATAATTTGCACACTGTCACTGAGAGTAAGCCCTGCATCAAGAAGCATTGCCAACTCGGAGCAAAGCATTGATAGATAAGTGTTGTTTAGAGTTTTAGTTTTCATTGAATAACCTCATTTTTCTGCGATAAATTTCGGCACCTGCGACACACATCACAGCAGCAGCGATTAGTAATATCGGCAAAAGAATTGCACGGTCGACACCTGTTTGCGGTGACTGCACATTGGCGGTATAGTTGTTATCGACTGTAATCATTAAATGCCCGGTATCCTGCGTGATTTGGAAGGAATAAGGCAATTTCACTGCTTGTCCATTAATGCTGACGGTATTGAAAAAACCCGGCACAGTGTTGTTTTGCTCGGTGATAGTGTAGGTTCCCGAAGCAAGATTAGTAAACACCCCACCCGTTCCCGACAGAGCATCACTTAGGCTCAAAGTGCTGCGAAAGCCTCCCGGACCGGTTATAACAACCCTGAAACCGCTTGGTATCTCAACGTTTCTAATGCCGTGAAAGACCTTGTTAACTGTAAGTGCAGGGTGGTTCTCAGGGATTCCCGGGTCGGTCGGGTCACCGGGGTCGGGTGGATTTAGCGGAACAATAGTATATTCATTAATAAATGAAACCGCTCCTGATGAACTGTTACTAACACTTGCCGTTTGCGGTGGATTCGGGCGGTTGTTAACATATCCGGGTGCAAAGCCGCCTCTTTCATAAACGGTATAATTCCCGGCAGGTAAATTATGGAGCGCAGCTGTATAGCTCCTTAAATTCGGATTCCATTGAAATGTTGAAGAATCAAATGCCACAGTTTGCCTAAATACTTCTGTGCCGGAAGAGTTTGTGCCAACTACAAGAAATGTAATCGGAGATATAGCGGTCGGGTCAAAAACATTAAACCCCTGAAAGCCAACAAATGACTTTGTTATCGACAGCATTCGGTCAGGGGGTGAAAAGGTGTTTGTGAAATTAACTCCACCCGAAGGATAATTCGATGTTGCAAGAAGAGCCCAAGTAGTATTGTCAGGTGCAAAACCCTCTACAACATCTACAGAAACGTTAAACTCAGTGTTGTCCATTTGCCAAAAAGGAGCAACAGGGGTTGTCTCAACAATTGTATAGTTATGTCTGCCTACATCAGAAATTGTGTATGGAATAGCGGAGAAAGTTACATTTCCGTTAATATCGTTTGTACCTGTTGCCACAGTAATACCGTTTTCATCCAAAACCGCAAAGGCGAACTCACCTCCGACCATCTGAGCGCCAACAACTTTTTTTGTGGCAGTCAAAGATATTGAGCCGACAGGGTCAGACAGCTGCGTAAACGTATTAATAAAGACAAGACCCATGCGAGGATAAAGAGGTGTCGCTGTGATAGTTCCGTCGCCATTGTCAACAACCGTGACCGAGACATGGTACGCAACCGAGCTTGGCGTCCACATACCTCCGCCGGAAACAGCACCTCCGGCACTTGTTTCAAAAATAGTATAGTGGTGCACTCCGACATCATTGTTAGTGTACTGTATCGGAGAAAATGCTATGTTTCCTGCGGCGTCGTTTGTTCCGGTCGCTACAATGACTCCGCTTTCGTTAGTTACCGCAAACTCAAACTGTTTATCCGTCAGCGCCATGCTGCTTGGATTAACCCTCTTCGTTGCATTCAAAGTAACGGAACCGGCTGACCCGTAAGTGTTGACAAACACAAAATTATCGGTATTTAAATTAAATGGTGTAACAGACATAGTGCCGTTGCCGTTATCGGTTACACGGACTAAAACAGGATAAGAAACCGTACTTGTTGTCCAGCCGCTGCCTGATACAGATGACTCAACTATTGTATATATATGAAACCCTTCGCTTCCGGCAATATAATTCGCATATCTGATTGAGCTAAATCCAATATTGCCATTGGCGTCATTTGTCCCTGTTGCTACCGGAATACCAAACTCATCCATGACTGTAAAATTAAACTGCCCGTTTTTTAATGAACTGCCGCTTGTTGTTTTATGTGCGGCAAGTGAGAGATAGCCGCTTGATGTATAATAGTTTTGAAAAACAATAGGACTTGGCGAATATGATGCTATAGCGGTCAAAGTCGTTCCGTCAGACGTCACAACCACAGTCATTGTGCGTGTTCCGGGGATTAGGTTCCAGCCGTTTTCTAAAGGAAGTACTTCTTCGACGGTATAGGTGTGAGTCCCTATATCTGCAACTGAATAGGTGATAGGGGTAAAAGATATAACTCCGTTTGCGGCATTTGTGCCTGTTGAAACAACTGCTCCTGACGTATCCTTAATAACAAAAGAGAACTGCTCAGCCTCAAGCGGTGCTTTTACGCCGCTAATTTCCTTTGTTGCCGTGGGGAAAATTTGAATGTTACTGATTCCGGTGTTGTATGTGTTTTCAAACTCTATCCCTGCAGCATCGGGCAGTTGTGTTGCGACGATTGTATTGCCGACAAGAGAGACGGTAACCTCTACAGTGATGCGTTTTGAATCAATACTCCAGTCAGTATCTGCTGTACTGACCTCACGTATCGTATATATGTGTGTGCCTACATCAGCGGCTGTATATATTATTGGTGAAAAAACGATACGTGTTCCTGTGGGCGGAGTAATGGTGTCATCTCTGTTGGTTCCTGTCGCGACAATTTTCCCGTTTGAATCTTGCACAATAAAACCAAAAGTTTCCGGATTAAACGGAACAAGAGGATTGTCGCCCGACTTTACTCCTTCCAGTACAAATGGTGCACTGATAGGAATTACCATGTTTGTAAAAGTAGCTGAATAATTACCGCTGGCACCGATTGTATTAGCCGAAGCGGCTCTCCCCGGTAAGTCAGTCAACATAGTGCCCGATACGATGCTAACGAGTTGATATCCTGATATTGTCGGTTCAGTTATAGTATAATTGCCGTCTTGAACCAAAACGGGTACACCCGGCAGCATTGGAACATTGACAGTTCCCGGACCGTTTAATAAAAAACTCAAAGACGGAGGAGCTCCCGTAAACAGTGAGCCGTCTGCATTCAGCCATACTTTATTTGCAACCAGATAAGATGCACTCGGTTGCGGAGTGCCTGAAAACCCGTTAAACCAGAAGTTGATTGTTCCGCTGTTTCCAAGCATTTGCCCGTTTGACCCCATTGAACCATCTGCTTGAAGAACATAATTTGAACCGCCCCTGGGTCCGATTGCATTAGGTAGAATAGTTCCGATTTCAACCCCGTTTGTGTCGGTGACCAAAACATAAATAAGCTGATCGTGTATAGCCATTGCGACTCCGCTTGGGGTGTAAACTGCCGCTGCAGTCCCGTTTCCGGGAATCACAATTGATTGCTCTCCGACATTAGCGCCTGCGCTCGTGTCAAACACCAGACGGAAAATATAGCCGGTACCGCCATTCATGTGAATGCTGGCACTTGAGCCCGGCGCTGCGAGAACTGTCCCGTCAACTACAGAAAATGACAAGACAAATATTAGTAGTAATACACCGTAAATAATCCGCTTTATTTTTTGCATTTCTTCACAAAAGCTTTCACAGAATAAAGACTATTATATCATATTATCAGAACTTATCAATCACTCTTGCTCTTCTTGCTTCGTCTGCGGTAGAATTCTGCGCCACCAAGACATATAAGTGCAGCCGAGAGCAGAATAATCGGCAAAGCAATGCTCCTGTTAATACCTGTTTGCGGCGACGGCTGCGGTGTTTTATAGTCATTGGTGATTGATATCGTAACAGTGCCTGCTGTAGAAGGCATAACATAACGCCTGAATGGAAGCTGCGGATTTGATGTCATAGAATATCCCGGTATGTTCGCGTTTATTTCGCTGAAGAAATATGTACCTTCGTCCACTTTTTCAAAGACCACACCATTTAATGCATCATCAATGCCGATAGATTCATTAAAGCCGTTCGGTCCGGTTATGACAATCGCAAAGCCCTGATTGCGAAGACGTTGAATATTCTGCTCGATTTGAGTACTTGTTGTACCCGTGGGGAAGTTCAGTACCTTCCATACTGCCAAAGATTCTGTTGGCGGATTAATTATTCCGGGCGGTAACTCAATAATCGGAATTGTATAAATATTGTTCATTTGTATAACGACTTCACGTACAGGGTCGATGATAACATTTAAGCGCAACGGCGGCGGCGGAGTTGTTCTTGAGTTATATCCGGGTACATCGGCATTAAACTCTTGGATGAAATAAGTGCCTGATACTGCATTATTGATGACGATTCCAAGTGGGTTCATCGCGTCGGTAATGGTGTAATTACGCACCACACCGAGTGGGTCTGTTACGGTCAATCTAAAGTTACTTAGCTGCTGCTGGAAGAAAGGAGAAGTTATATCAATGCCCGTAAACATCTTCCATATCCGCAATGAACCGGGTGCTCTAACATCGGGAGTATTGCCGATTGTAATAAAGTCGGAAATAGCATCAATCTTTACTGTTCCGGGAGCAACTGCGGCGTTAAGAGAAGCCTGTGCTGCGCTCAGCATTGAAGCGTTAATATCGGGCTTTACAGTAAAGAATGTGTAGTTTTCAAAAGGATTGGGGTTAATTGCACCGGGTGTATAACCGGGCGGAAGTCCTGTTTCAACAAGAAGGAATAAAAACTGGAAGGTTGAGTTAATACCGGGGTTTTCAAAAGATGCCATGCCGAAGCCGTTGGTTACTTGATTAGGTACGAGCGGATAAAAGCTGATTCCCCCTGCAGTTATCGGAGGTGCTGTAATGCCGTAAGGTGGTATGCCCGGTCTTTCAAGGTCTGCTACATAAAGAGAGAATGTCGCACCGGGCAGAACAAGATTTGAACCTGTGGCAGGGTCTTTGTTAATTGAGTCGAGCTTAAACAACCTCAACCTCAGAGCGTCTGCGCTGGCAGCTCCCGATGTATCGCCGACAACATAGTTATTGTTGCCGTCCTCGCCTGTTACACCAAAGATGGTCATCTTGTTACCGATAGCACCCGGCGAACCTTGCGCAAGAGTAACAAGAGCATCATAAACAATTTTAACTGGCTGTTGATTTGGAATAACAAAATCAAAAACATCGGTCGAGACGATATTTGCACTCCACAATGCACGGTCGTTATACGTGATTGGCTGAAGCTTCCATGCGCCATCCCAATAGTTGCCGACTTTTGTTTGCGTATAAACCGTTATGTTGTCAAGAAACAGCAGTAGGTTTGTAAGCTCGTCTCTTGCCGTAACCTGCGTGGGTGCAGGAGACGAACCGTCGGAGAACAGCAATCCGCCATCGGGGTTAATAACAATTTCGACGTGTACTTTGTTTGAACCGGGGTCTGACGGTGTAATTGTTTTACCTATTTGCTGCGGTCCGTAATTAACCGAAGCGCTGCTGTCAAAGTTACATTGACCTGCTCCCGGATTAACCGCAACAAAAGCATTGTTTACAAGATTAGGCTGATACACTTCCATGAACTCATTTTTTACAATAAGCTGATAATGAACCTGATAATTTCGCTTGTTTGCAAACCAGTTATTTGGTGACGGAGGACCCGAGCCGATTGGCGTACCTCCGGGTGTCGGAGAGCCTGTCGGTGCAGGCGGCGATGTATATTCCCATAATGTATTAAGGTGGATATTAAACCCGTTTCCTGCAGGAGTAACATCAGTGTTAGGTCCGGGCGCGTAAAACTTGTTTGTACCTGAATCCCATACGTAAAATGAGCCGGGCACATAACTGAGTCTTGAATCAAAAGCCTCTGTGAAGATTGGGTTTTTCGGTGTTGATGCAGGAGGTGCATCTTGAAACAAACCATTTGGTCTGCCTGAGTACGCACCGTTTATTACAACAGTATAGTCAAACAGTGCAGGATTATTTGTTGCTTTTCCGGTTTTAAATACAGGCCATGAATCATTTATACTTTTACCGCCGACGCTATTTTGGTTATTTCCGCTGAGTACAGGATTGACACCTCCGTTAATAAGATAAGTAGTATTTTGAATCTTATTTGAGCTGCTGCTTTTTAAGAAATTAACTGTGGCTTGGTCGAGGGGTACGGTGTAAGTAATTGTGAGCTTAACCTCTTGCGAACCGAGGTATGGCCACTGTGGATTCGTATCGGGTGTATTGATATAGTAACGCCACTCGTTACTTGCTTGATTAATTACAAGATTACCCGATATGGGCGGATAACCGCCGGGAGGGGGCGGAAGCGGTGAGCCGTCCCACTCGGTTGCAACTATAGTGAAATTCTCAGGATTGTTAGGCACACCTGCATTACCGGGGAGTCTGCCGAGGGTGTCATAGATCCAAAGTGGCTGTTCATAAAGACTGTCCGGCACATATATTTCTACTTCATAATTAATATAATATCCGTCTCTCGGATTTCCGCAAATTCCCGAGGTTGATTTTGTAATATCTACGGTCGGTGGTGTAAAAGGAACTCTACCAACTGAGCCGTAGTCGTTGCCGTCATGGTTAAAATTGAGGTTATTTTGATAAACTGTCGGGGGCAGTCCCGGACGTGTCGGAGGCTGAGTTGTAAGCGCAGTGTCAAACGTGATGATTACTTGGTAAATATTATTATAAGGGTTGTCTCCGTCTTGCGGATTCGGGTCATTTACTCCGGGGACAATAAAATCAAATCTTGTATAAGGGGCGGCACTCGGACTTAGTGTGAAGTTATCAGGCATAAATGCATCGGCGAAACCGTCAAATATCGGGGTTGCAGGTGCATTTAGAAGCTCCACTTTAATTGCACTTGGGTCAGGAAGAAAATATCCCGAACCAATTGTTTCGTCAAGTATGTCTGTTATTGTGCCGCCGTTTAGTATCGTATTGACGGCATTACCTACTGTGATTGTCCATGTTATGGATGGAGGAACAGCGCCGGGATTAAAGACGCCTGTTTTTGATCTCGGGAATGTTTTTGTGACTGTATTTGGTACATTTGCTGTGTCGGAAAGCCCTCCATCAGCATGAGCTGATACACTATTTAGAACGCTAAAGTTATAACTGAGAGGGTCAAGCGGAGGATTGTTTTCGATAAGTGTCGGAATATCAACGTAGAACATGATTGTTATATACTCGCCGGGTTCAAGCATTATACCGCTGCCGGTAATATTGCCGTCAGGGAAATAATATGTGAAATATGTGTCACTAATCCAGTTGACGGACATGGGGATAAAATTCGTACCTCCGTTTATTGCATACCGGAAACCAAAAAACGCATTATTATCTGATGGATTATGAATTGCACCGGGGTTGAATGTCAAGGTATCCGTAAAGCTGCGAACATTTACAGTGTTTCCCGCAGCCTTAATGGTTATTATATAATTTATTCTTTCGAGAGCAGCGTCGTATTGTGAGGTTTTTGTGACATTCATGCTCGGAGGTTGAGGTTCCGGGTTTGGTATTGTGATTACAATGTCGCCAAAGCCTAAATCTCCACCGCCACCTGCTTGAAGCATTGCAGTAACTTGCAACCTGAACTGTACATTTGTGTAATTATCTATAAAGTTGCCGGGTGTTGAGGCTCCTGTATTATCTACATTATCAAAACGAACCTGCACTAAATTGGCAGGTGAAGCGGATATTGTATATGTACCAATACGTGTCGTGCTGTTGCCAAAGTAAATCGGAGATGCAGGAATCGGGCTTGAAATAACAAGTGCCGATGGAAGCGTAAACTCCAAAAAACCTCCGCCGTTGTACGCAAGTTGTTTAACAGGGTCTTCAGCAAAGGTAATAGTGAAAATATAATTTTGGTTTTGATATAAGGTGTCACCGGGGTTAATTACGGTCGGCGGAGATGTGCTTGGGTCCTCCATAGTAACGCCTGTAATAAAGTTTGCTAAATCCCACGGGTCGCCGGGAGCTGCTTTTGTGATATCTCCCGTCGTTAGTGCCACTAAGGATATAAGCATTGCAACAGTAAGCACAAGCAATGCCGGTCGTTTACTCTTAAATAAAGTCAATATTACGTCCCCCCACCACAATATATACATACGCTTCAACATTATACCATATATATGGTATAATGTCAAGAAAGCGTGACAGGGGAATGGTTCTAGTATAAATGAGTTGCTGTATATCTGCTGCCGTCGCCTATGAATTGCTGCAGTGCGGATGCGTTTCCTGCGGCAGAAGCAAATGTCGGATCCATGAAAATCCAGTTTTCACCGTCGAAAAAAATTACCTGATCGACCCAGCCTGTTTCTTCAGAGAACACATTTATCCATGCGTGGCGGACGTCATCGGCATAACCAAACACCATTTTCGTCGGAATGCCCTGACTTCTGAGCATAGCGGTCATAACCGCGGCATAGTCAAAGCAAATACCGATACGCGAATCATATACTGCGTCCAAGTCGGGAATATATGTGGTTGTAGTCCCTGCAAGTATAGACTCGGCAAGGCTGACATCATAATCAAAGTTATCAATCACAAAACTATACACAGCCTCGATTTTGTCAATAAACGAGTTCTTACCGGCAACAAGCTCCGCTGCTTTTCTGACCACATGATTACTCTCGTTGAAGTTAACAAATTTGTTCGGCCGCAAAAACGGTGCAAACTCATCAACCAATGTTACATCAAGTGAAAGGCTTAAAACCAAAAAGTATCTGCCCTCGTCGTTTTGCTCATAAACCCTCACAGCGTAAGAACCATTGCCGTCGGAAAGCGGTAATGCGTTAAACTCATTATTCGGGTATATTGTGTATGTGTAAACGGCTTCGCTCGGACCTGTTACTTGAACCTTCAGGTCACGTGTAGTTTCGACAAGCCACATAACCATGACATATCCATCGGCAGCGTTTGAGTAGTCAATCTTTGCTTTTTCATTTTGCTCGACACGTGCACCGGAAGCAATCGGCGTAAGAATAATCGGCAACGCAGGCGTTTGTGTCAAAGGTAGAGGCTCCGCCGGTAAATCAATAGTTGAATCATCGTGTGACGAGTCATATCCGGAAGGATTGTAACCGACATCTGTTGTGTTATCGGGAATTGAAAGTGACTGTGTGCACGAAGCAAGTGAAAAAGTGCAAATCAGCATAGTGAGAGAAAGCAATATAGTTTTATATGCCTTTTTCATAATGCTTCCTCCTTTGTTCTGAATTTTTAACTATCGTTTATTATACCACAACAGAAACAATTTTTGGTAACTAAAATGTTAAATTGTCACCATACGTTCCAAACTGTGCTTTGCTGCTTCTGCCTCCTTAGTGCTCAGCAGCATTTCATGCTCTCCTGTAGTGAGTGAGTGCAGCACGTCCGATAGCTTTACTTTTTTCATATCCTCACACTCGAATGAGCTTGTAAGAGGGTAGAAGTGCTTGGCGGGCGCAAGCTTTGCAAGATGCTCGGCGACACCGATTTCTGTTCCTATAATGAAATCATTGATATCTGATTTAACAGCAAACTCAATTATCTCCGCTGTGCTGCCAATGAAGTCGGCTTGCCTTAGTACGTCACCGCGGCACTCGGGGTGGACGAGGAGCTTTGCATTCGGGTGTGCATTTTTTGCGTTAGTTACATCATCGGTCGTTATGCAATCATGGACGGGGCACCAGCCGGGGTGGAAGATGAATTCCTTCTCAGGTATTTTAGACGATATATACGATCCTAAGTTCCTGTCGGGAATGAAGATTATCTGCTTCTCGGGTAATGCCCTTACGATTCGCTCCGCTGACGAAGACGTGCAGCATATATCGCTGACTGCCTTAACGGCGGCAGTCGAGTTCACATAGCAAACAACAGCGGCATTCGGGTGCTGTTTGCGAAGTGCGATTACATCCTCCGGTGTAATCATATCTGCCATCGGGCAGCCTGCACCGGGAACGGGCAGGATAACCCTCTTCGTCGGGTTAAGAATCTTAGCTGACTCAGCCATAAAATGCACTCCGCATATTATTAATGTATCTTGCTCAGCCTTATGAGCAAGCCTCGCCATCTCAAAAGAATCGCAGACATAGTCAGCGACTTCCTGAATATCCATAGTCTGATAAAAATGCGCAAGAATCAGCACATTCTTTTCTTTTTTTAGCTTGATTATTTCTTGTTGCATATCATTCTCCTGTGTCAGGGGGACGGTTCTACTGACAGCTTTTTATGCTATTGTTCCGCCGCCAATTACTATGTTTCCGTCATATATCACTGCTGCTTGACCTTTTGTGATTGCTCTTTGCGGCTCATCAAATTCTACATCTAATGTATCGGCGTCAGTTTGGTGAACTGTTGCCGAATGCCCGGGGTCGGAGTAGCGGATTTTCACTTGAGCTTTTATCGGTGAGTCAAGCCTTTCGACAGAAATCAAGTTAATATCCTTTGCCGTCAGCATCTTAGAATATAACATATCTTCCTTACCTACGACAACTGTATTATCCTGCGGACGAATTTCAATTACGTAAGGCGGATGCGGCATTGAAAGTCCAAGACCTCGCCGCTGCCCGATTGTGTACGAAGATATACCTCTGCACTCACCGAGGTCTTTTCCATCTATGTCAACAAACCGCCCTGTTTGCGGCGTTTCTCCCGTGTACTCTCGTATGAATTTCATATAA
>Ga0123356_10002645_pt1 | contig 19025 bp, 20 predicted proteins | sample TergutEmb28metaG_2_FD_92546 | JGI IMG/M metagenome (GOLD analysis project Ga0123356, IMG submission 92546) | Embiratermes neotenicus P3 segment gut microbial communities from Petit-Saut dam, French Guiana - Emb289 P3 | ecosystem: Host-associated > Arthropoda: Insects > Digestive system > Gut ...
CGAGCAACCGGTAGTCCTTGTAGTTGATGTCTTCAATCTTCTCGGTGCAGAACTTGCAGACCTTCTTGCGCCGGAAAAACTTGCGTCCGCCCGGTCCGCCTTCACGCGGAGGTCCACCCGGCCCGCGCCCGCCGCCAAATCGCGGACGGTCGCCACTCGGACGATCTCCGGCTGGCCGTCCTTCCGACCGCGGCCTCTCGCTCGATGCCGCTTGCTCTGGTGCTTTCGTTTCGTCAGCCATAACTCTCCTCAATCCCTGACCAGTGACCAGTGGTCAGTGGCCAGCAGGAAATTCTGTGATCTTCTCAGGAAATGGTCACGGACCATCCACTGACCATTCGCTCTTACGCCGTCGCCGGAGCCGGCGCCGCCGGCGCCGCTGCCCCTTCTTCCGCGCCAGCAGCCGGCTGCGCACTCACTTTCTTCTTCGCGTCGCGCAGCGCCTTGATCTTGGCCAGCCGCTTCTGCTCCTCGTCGATGCGCACGGTGAGGAACTTGATCACCGGCTCGGTCACCCGCAACCGGCGCTCGAGTTCGTGAATCATCGGCCCGCCGCCGTCGACCACCATCAGTACATAGATTCCATCATGGAACCGCCGCACCGTATAAGCGAGCCGCCGCTTGCCCATCTTCTCGACCTTCTGTACGGTGCCGCCCAAGCCGGGGACCGCCGATTGCAGCGTCGAAATCAGTTTGTCCAAATCCTCGTCCGTCATATCCGGCCGGACGATGAACATCAGCTCATAAGTACGATTCATTCGTTTCTCCAAAACCAGTGGCTTGTAACCAGTGGTCAATGACCAGCAAATCGAGTTGTTACTGGCTCCTGACCACTCATCCCTGGCCACTTTCTTTGTCTTCTTTCCGGTTAAACCGGTTCATCGCCGCCGCCGAACCATCCTTCAGGATCACCTTCACTGCTTCCTCGGCGATGTCGAGCATGCCGTCGACGACTTCCAGTTCTTTCTTCTTCATCGGCGCGAGCAGGTAAGCCACGCCGTCCCGAACCCTGTGCCCCGGCGCCACACCAATCCGGATCCGCAAAAAATCCTGCGTTCCCACGGCGCCGATGATCGACTCGATGCCGTTGTGCCCCGCTGAACTGCGCCGCGTATGAATGCGCAGCGTGCCCAGTGGAAAATCCAGTTCGTCCTGAATCACAATCAGGTCCGACTCCGGCGTCGCGTCGTACTCCCGGAGCAGCCCTTCCACCGAAACGCCACTCAAATTCATGTAGGTTTCGGGTTTCGCCAGCAGCACGGTCTGATCGGCGATCACTGCGCGCGCCGTCAGCGCCTGGCACTGCCGATTTCTGACTTCCACGCCCAGGCTCCGGGCGATTCGATCAATCGTCAGAAACCCCAGGTTATGCGGCGTGAACTGATATTCGATTCCGGGATTGCCGAGACCAACGATCAGTTTCACGCCTGACGAACCGCCCTCCGACAGAGCCAACCTCGAGTCACGGATTCTCGCGGATGGTCACCGACAAAAAGCCCAGGACCATCGGTGATCCGTCTAAATCCGGGGCCAGCTTACTTTTTCTCCTTCTTCTCAGGCTTCTCGGCCTTTTCCGGAGCAGCTGCCTCGCCCTCTTCCTCAGTCTCCTGCTTGCCCTTCTTGATAACCTCGGGCTCCGTCGGAGCGGCCGCTTCCGCCGCCGCTGCTTCAGGCGTCGCAACCACTTCTTCCTTCACCGAGGTCACGTGCGCCACCGGCTGATTTTCTTCGGTCAAGAACTTCAGCTTGTCGGAGTGCGGCAAGTCCGCAACGCGCAGCACCTTGCCAAATGTCAAATGACTGACATCGGCATCGATGTGGGTGGGAATGTCCCCGGGCAAGCATTCGATCTCCAGTTCGCGCAGGATGTGCTCCATGATGCCGCCTTCCTGCTTCACGCCTGCCGCTTCGCCGACCAGGAAGATCGGCACGCTAACCTTGAGCACCTTGTCGAGCGCGATGCGCTTCAGGTCAATGTGCAGCAACCGGCCCTTGATGGGTTCATATTGCCAGTCGACGATCATGACCTTGGTCTTGTCGCCATTGAGTGAGAGATCAAAAATCGTGTTGTGGCCGGTCTCTGAGTTCAGAATGCGAGTGACCACGCGCGGATCGACGCTGATCGAGAGCGACTCCTTGCCCGCCCCGTACACCACGGCCGGAATCCTCCCTTCCTGCCGCACGCGCCGGGCCTGATTCTTCGACCCTGCCTCCCGCGGTTGTGCTTCTAAAAGATTTGTTTCCAGTGCAGTCGCCATAAATTAAGTCCTGTCTAACCATTCAGTTTCTGGTTGTGAGCAGTGAGCCCTGAGCAAACTGGTCTGCCCTTCGCTCAGCGCTCCTGACGCATCGCTATGTAAACAACTTGCTGACCGAAGTCTCTTCGTGATTGGCCTGAATCGCCCGGCCAATCAATCCTGCGATCGAGAGGACCGTAATCTTGCCTCCCTTTTCCGTGCGCGCGGCCTCCGCCTCGCGACTCAACGGGATCGTATTGGTCACCACAAGTTCCTTGATGACCGAGTCCCGGATGTTCTCGACCGCCGGGCCCGACAGCACCGCATGGGACGCGCAGGCATAAACCTGAGTCGCACCGTTCTCGATCAGGGCGGCGGCCGTCTTTACCAGCGTCCCGGCCGTATCGATCAGGTCGTCGATGATCAAGCAGGTTCTGCCATGCACATCGCCGATCACGTGCATGATCTCGGCGACGTTCATCTCAACCCGCCGCTTGTCGACGATGGCCAGCGCCGCGTCCACTTTCTTGGCGAAGAAGCGGGCGCGCTCCACACCCCCCGCGTCGGGCGAAACCACCGTCAAATTCGGCAACGCCAGCTTGCGGAAATGATCCACCAGCACCGGCGAAGCGAACAGATGATCCACCGGGATGTTGAAAAATCCCTGCAGCTGCGGCGTATGCAAATCCACGATCAGTGCCCGATGCGCGCCCGCGGTGGTCAGCAGATCTGCCACCAGCTTCGACGAGATCGGACTCCGCGGCTTGTCCTTCCTGTCCTGCCGGGCATACCCGAAGTACGGAATCACCGCCGTGATCCGTCGCGCCGACGCTCGTTTCAGCGCATCGATCATCAGCAGCAATTCCATCAAGTGCCCGTCAACGGGACGGCACGTCGGCTGCATCACGAAAACATCGGCCCCGCGCACGTTCTCCTGAATCTGGACGTAGCACTCGCCGTCGGCAAAGCGCGTGACCTGCGCCAGCCCACGCTGCATCCCAAGAAAATGACAGACCTCATCGGCCAACGCCTCGTTCGCGGTCCCGCTGAAGATCTTGAACTTCTCGTCGGAACGCTGCCGCTGTTTCCGTTCCGGCTTCTCGTCGCTCACAGGCGGAGTCTTCTTCTCAACCTTCTCAGTCTTGTCGGTCGGCGTGACTAAAGTAGCCATGGTTTCACTGGGCTCCTGGCCTTCAGTTAACGCAGCTTTCAGCTCTCAGCGATTCGCTCGAAGCCGTGGTCTGGAAGCTGACGGCTGAAAGCTGATCGCTAAATTTGTGGCTGGGCCGCTAGGATTCGAACCTAGACAAAGTGCTCCAAAGGCACTTGACCTACCATTAGTCGACGGCCCAGTAACCTTGATTGTTGACGATTGTTTGGGTTGATGGTCCCCGCTGCCGGGGCTTCTATTGTCATGCAACAATCAGATTTCAACAATCAAAAATTAGCCGACAAACTCACGCCTCGTGCGGCGACGGACGCCTTTCGTGCGTCAAGAGGGGGCGAAGCCGAGCGCCCCCGACCACGAACCTAACCACCCAGCACCCTCCGCCAGTACCCCGCCCGAGTCAAAGTCGACGTAGCCTGCGCGGCCCAACCTTCCCTTTGAAGCCTGGCCGCAGCCTTCCGTGCCGCCGGCCGAGACCCAAACAGCCCATAGAGCGTCGACCCAGACCCTGACAACGACGCATACTTCGCGCCCACGCGCACCAAGGCGCGCTTGCATTCACGCAGTTCGGGAAACTCAGGAAAGACGACACGTTCGAAGTCGTTCTCAATCCCAGCCCGGACAAGCCAAGGAAGCGGATTCCCGGCCCGGCCCCTTCTTCGGAAGAAACTTGAAGGAGCACTGGAGTGCAGCTCGCTCAGCCACGCCGACAACCCGCGACTAAGCAAATCCATTCTATCGGACGCTTTCGCCCCAGTCAATTTCCGAGGCCGGTCGCTTGTATGCCTGCTTTCGTCGGGACGCACGCGTTCGTCCGCACCAGCCGAGCAAGGCTCCCCAGGCTTTTCCCTCGGGACCTGGTCGGGACTTGAGGACTCGTGGCCCGAGGTACTCCCGCCCAGCAAGCGATCCCACTCCGCAAACGCCTGGGGCGTCGACACCCCCACCCGCGGCGTCACCACCACGCAAGGCATCGCCGGCAAGTCCGGCAGGGGATAGACTTGCTCCCCCCGCCCAACTCCGAGAACAGTCCCGCCGACAAGAAAAAGCGGCAAATCCGACCCCACTTCGGCAGCAATCCGCATCCGCTCCGCCATCGGCAGTGATTTCCGCAGCGTGCGCTCGAGCCCGAGCAAGGTTGCCACCGCATTCGCGGAAGCCCCGCCAAGCCCGCCTTGCACCGGGAGGCGTTTCTCAATCTCTATCGTCACGCGAGCCTTCACCCGCAGCGCAGCCATAGCCTGCTCCACCATCCGAAAGCAGGTATTCGACTCATCCTGCGGCACCCGCGGATCCTCCGAGCGAATCTCGATCCCCGATCCGCGCCCAACCCTTACCCGAATCACATCATGCAACCCGATGGTTTGATACACGGTCAGCAGTTCATGAAAACCATCCTCCCGCACTGGTCCTATGCGTAGCCCAAGATTGATCTTCGCAAACGATCGCACCGTGATGATGACGCTCATGGAGGGACATCCTCCCCAGCCTGATGGCCGGAGATTCCTATCGGGAGGCGCGGGCGAGCGCTCGGCGGGTTCCTGCTGCTGACGGCCTTGCCGCTCCGTTCACTCCACAGGCGATCCGGGCTGTGGATTGATGGCGGAAACCTCGTCGGCTGGGCCGCCAAAGCCGCAGCTCATGGCCGGCACATTATAGTTGGGCATGTGGTACTGCGCAACGAAATCCGCCATGGTAGACACTGCGTTTCTAATCTGCATGCGCATTTAGTCTTCGTCACAAAAGATCGTCGCATGGTCCTCGACGACCTCGCCACCCAGGATGCCTTGCGCGATCTCTTTGCCGGCATTGCCGGAAATTCCAAGCCCGCCGGATAGAGATGGAGGGCGAAAAAGGCCATGTCCATCTGTGGGCCGGATATCCCTCTACTTTGCATCCTCCTGCGGAGGTGCGCCCATCGGACTGATGAGCCCGGTACATCGAGCAAAAGAAAACACCGCAACTGACGCCTTCGGCCTCTGCGCTATCCTCTCCGCCCTGCCTTGCCGCGCATTTTGGTCAGGCTGCATTCCCTTCAATATGAACCGCTATGGCATTCGACTCCATTTGCTCCCAGATCAAGGTCAAAGGGGTTTGAAGGCTCGCCCCGCCAGTCCCTGTGTAGAATAAACTGATGTCCCAGGCAGCCCCAGCAATCACTCGCAGCCCCGCCGACGTGGTTCGGCTCACGCCCGTCTCTCAAGCGCCCAACGGGATCTGTTACGCCTCGGCGGGCGAGATCGCCGTCAACTCCTTCGATCTTGAACGCATGATCGCCGCCGTTCCCGCCCGCATTGCCGCCGCCCTGGAGCGCAAGGCCTACTACTTCGTCCCACTCACCGTCAGCCATGGCGACGAAACCCTGATCGCCGACCGCTACGACGTCGCGCTCAGCGATAGTGCCGTCTGCCATCGCAACCTCAACCTCGGCGACTCGCAGTGCGTGTTCATCTCGACTCGCCTCATGGACGACAAATTCTCGGTAGCCTTCGAGTTCTACATCAATGTCGGACACGCCCTGGTCGAGCGGGCTGGAGTCTCCCGCGACTTCAGCCACCTGGCCTGGAGCCAGGTCGAAGCCGGAGTGCGCGGAGAAACTTCTCTCGATGCCTGGGAATCGCGCAAGCTCGCCACTGCCAACGGCCCCGACGCGGAGCGGTACAGGAACGAATACCTCGAAGCCACTTTCTCCGACACCATTTCGATCTACCTGCTCTCGCTTTATCTCGACGTCGACTACTATGACTTGCGTGAGCGCGATTATCCCCTGCTCGCTCCCTCGGCGCTGGCGGAGCGCTTGCGCAAGGTTGCCGAGCTATTTCCCGCGAATGGGGGATTCGAGTTCGCAATCCTCTACAAGCGCCGCTCATGACCGTTCGGCCGCAGGAATCGATACCATGGCCACTCCTTCCCAGTTGCGTTCTCCACGTTGGTACGGTATTCCGGTGCGCGTCGGCTTGGTAACCTTCATCGGGACCCTACTCTGCTTTGCAGTCAGCCTTCTGCTCTCGATCCTGGGCATAGTGATTGTGTCGGCCCTACGGCACGTGCATCCCGACATGCGTTTCGCCTACCGCCAGATCGCGTTCCCCATGGCGCTGGTTGCCGGAGCCATCATCTTTGTTCTCGCGCTCATCATGGAAATTCGCCACCACCGGCAGTCGAAGAGGTTGGCGGCAATTGAGAGGATGAGCTAGTTCGTGGCGCCGCTCATCGCCATCCCCATGCCGCACTCAACCGATCGCGAGTACGGCGAGCGCGCCATCCCACAGTACGAACGCGCGCTTCGACTGGCGGGAGGAGAGCCGGTTCGTATTCCGCTCGATCAGACTCTTGCCGCCGTTAAGCAATGGATTGCAATCTGCCATGGCGTGCTTCTGCCCGGCAGCAATGCCGACGTCGACCCGACGAAGTTCCGGCAGGACCGTTCGCAACACACAGCCGCCCCAGACTCCCGACGCGAGGACGTCGACTTTCTTCTTCTGGACGAGGCGTATGCGCAGCGGAAGCCGGTCCTCGGGATTTGCTATGGCCTTCAGAGTCTGAACGTCTACCGCGCCGGATCGCTGATTCAGCACATTCCAGATTTCCTGCCGGACGCCACCCGCGGGAAGGTGAATCACGAAGCCGGGAGAAAAGTCGCGGTCGCACACACCGCCGCGATCGAACGGGATTCGCTGTTAGCGGAAGTAGTAGGTGGCGACAAACGGCCCCGGCTGTCCGCCGAGAGCAGGGCGGGCCGGGAAGGGCGGGGCCTAAGCCGGGTTAATGAACACGCGCCCCATGATCGGGCTTCAGCCCTCGAAGCCAACGCACTCATCCTGCCTGTGAACTCTTCCCATCATCAATCGGCCGACAGAATCGGTAACGACCTGCGGATCGTCGCGCACTGCCCCGACGACGGCATCGTCGAAGCAATGGAAGGAACGTCGTCGGATCATTTCGTGCTGGCTGTGCAGTGGCACCCGGAACGTTCCGTCGATGATGATGCCGCTTCGCGCAACATCTTCCAGGCCTTAATCGAGGCCGCGCAGAAGTGCAGGTAGGGATTATCGTTTCTTTTTGCGCGCGGACCTCTTGGCGGGCGCAATTTTCTCCAGCAGCACGGCCGCATGGGCGATGGCCGCATGGTCGAGGTTCAGCCCCTCGGGCGTTTTCGCCTTGAGCCCGACGCAGTCGTCGGCGATTCCCAGCAATTCCGCCACCCGCGCCCGAATCCCGGCGGCATGCGGCCCAATCTTCGGCGCCACCAGAATCAAACTCGAATCAACATTGGCCACGCTGTATCCCGCCTCACCCACGCGCTTGAGCGCTTCGCGCAGAAAGATCACCGAATCCGCCCCCTTCCATTTCGGGTCCGACGGTGGAAACAGCGCACCGATATCCGGCGCAGCAATCGCCCCCAGCAGCGCGTCGGTAATCGCATGCAGCAGCACATCCCCATCGGAGTGCCCGCCCAGTCCCTGGTCGTGAGCAAGCGTAACGCCGCCTATTTTCAGCGGAATTCCGGGACGAAATTCGTGAGAGTCAAATCCGTAGCCGATTCTCAAATCAGAATCTTCTCCGCCGCGCGGGTTATTTCCTTAAATAGAACTCCGCCAGTTCCATGTCTCCGGGAGTCGTGATCTTTAAATTCTTCGGCGATCCCATCACGACGGCGACTTCGTGTCCGGACCGTTCGGCTAACGACGCTTCGTCGGTCCCCATAAAGCCGTCCGCGGTGGCTTCATCGAAGACTTTCTTGATCACCTCGTAGCGGAAGCCCTGGGGCGTTTGTGCCAACACCACACCGGCGCGCGGGATGGTCGCCTTGATGATCGCTCCCTCCGAGGTGCGCTCCACCTGCTTAACCGTATCGACAGCGGGAAGCCCGGCTATGGCAGCGCCGTACTTTTTCGCAGCTTCAATCACTTCGTGGATGATCTCTGGAGTCACGAGCGGCCGCACGGCGTCGTGCACCAGCACAATATCATCTGGCGCGGCCTTCACCGCGTTCAATGCGTGCGCGACCGACTGCTGGCGATGTTCGCCTCCGACCACAAGTTCGATCTTCTTGGTGAGCACATCCTTCGCTTCTTTTTCCAGCCGCTCGCGGAAGGCGTCGATTTCGTTTTCCCGCAGGGCTACCCAGATTTCGCTGACTTGATCTACGGCCGCAAACTTGCGCAGGGTGTGAATCAGGATCGGCGTCCCGGCAAGATCCGTGAATTGCTTCGAGGGGTGCGGCTTCTTGTCCTTCGCACTGGGCATGGGCGCCATGCGCGTGCCCAGCCCTGCGGCCGGAATGATGACAATGACCTTCATGGCGGGCTGTCAGTATACGAGCGGCGCAGGGGTGAGTTCAAATGGGGCCGCAACGACGTCCTTGACCCGACTTCTATCTTCGCTCGACAGATGCCCCCAGTTCGGTTCGCGATGAGGGGGTGCCCCTTCCCGGTCTCGGCAGAAGGGGATTTTTGCCCACTGAAACAATCGGCGGACCTAGGCGCTCGGCTTCGTCTCTACCGCCGGGTTTGGAACAGGCGTCGGCTGCGGAGGCACTGGCACGGTCACCGGCGGCGGAGACGGCACCACAGCCGGTTGCCGCGAGTACGACCCGCGCTCGTCCCACTTGCCGAAGATCATCTTCCCGGCCGTCGTCTGCAACACCGACGTCACCGACACGTCGATCGTCTTGCCAATCATCTTGCGCGCATTGTCGACCACCACCATCGTGCCGTCATCAAGGTACGCCACACCCTGGTTGTATTCCTTCCCTTCCTTAAGGATAAAGACCCGCATGGTTTCGCCCGGCAGCACGATCGGCTTGAGCGAGTTCGCCAGTTCGTTGATGTTGAGCACCTCAACGCCCTGCAGTTGCGCCACTTTGTTGAGATTGAAATCGTTGGTGATGATCTTTCCTTCATACGTCTTGGCCAGCTCGATCAGCTTGAGATCAACCTCGCGGATGGCGGGAAAGTCATCTTCCACGATCTGAATCTGGAGGGTCGCGACTTTCTGAAGCCGCTGTAAGATATCGAGGCCGCGGCGCCCGCGATTGCGCTTCAGCGAGTCGGCCGAGTCGGCTACCAGCTGCAGCTCGCGCAAAACGAACTGCGGGGTAACGATCACTCCGTCGAGGAACCCGGTCTCGGCAATGTCGGCAATGCGGCCGTCGATGATGACACTGGTGTCGAGAATTTTGTAGCTTTTCTTCGACTGCTTCTCACCGCCAAAGACTCCGCCCAGCGCCGCCAGGTTCAGCAGATCGCCCTTGTTCGCTCCCACGATCAGTCCAACGTAGGTCATGAGCAGCATGACCAGAATCTGCAGGAAACTCTGGGTGTGCCCATAAGGAACACTACTACGGATGACCAGGGCGAACAGATAAGCCCCGCAGATTCCGAGAATGCTGCCGATCGCGGCGCCGATCAAACGCTTGAGGCTAACGCTGCGAAGCTTCCATTCGAACAAAACGATGGCCGCGCCGATCACAGCACCGATACCCGTATCTACCGTAGCTGGCCGTCCGAACGGTTGAATTATGTAGCAAGTAACTGCGACAACAATTACAAAAAGAAAACGCACAAAGATAATATCCACGCTATACTCCCCGCGGATGCAGCTTACCCTTTGGTACTGGGTTATGCACCCGTGCCCTTCCTCGCCGCCCCTGGCGCGAATCGGCCTTGCGCAACGCGGGGCGCGTGAAAATTAGGGTGAATGAATGTACGCCCCGTTCCGGTCCTCTGGGGCTCGACCGGACCAACAGTACTGGCAACGCCAAGAGTATATACCCGCCGCTGAGGCGCAGCGAGCTTGGGGGTTGCCGGGCGGGGTGTGATTACCGGCACAACTTAGCGCTGCCCTCGACCTTCTCCATTATTTTCCCACTGCATCCTACGGCATTTCCTCGACTCCCCGGTCGCACGCGACCGGCATCCCAAGCAGAGTTGGTATTGGCCGTTGAACAAGCCCGCACATTGGTTTTTGCAGAGACGAAGGAGGGCGATAATGAGCAAACGATCGACGATGGCTGCAGTCGGGATGTTATCGATGTTATTGGGAATGCCTGTGCTGGTTTGGGCACAGGACGAGGAACAGCCCTCGCGGCAGGAAGAGCCTAAGCCCGAACCGAAAGCACAACCCAGGAATGCACCGAGACAGCAGGAGGAAAAACCGCCCAAGCAGGATGAGATGAAGCCTCCCAAACACGAAGACACGCAGCACTCTGACGAGGCTCGGCGGCAGGAGCGTCCGCAGCACAATGCGGTGCCTTCGGCAGAAAAAAGCGCACACATTCCAGACGACAAGTTCCACGCTCACTTTGGGCGAAGCCACCCATTTGTCGTGCAGCGTCCGGTGGTCGTTGAGGGTCAGCCTGGGTTTGTATATGGCGGGTTCTCGTTTATGTTCGTGGATCCCTGGCCGACCGATTGGGCCTACACGGACGAGTGCTACGTGGATTACATCGATGGCGAATACTTCCTGTTGGACCTGCTGCATCCTGGAGTACGTATTGCGCTTCTGGTGGTGATGTAAGTGTCGGCATCCGGTCATGCCCATCCGCACCGCGGATGGGCGTTTTTCTTTCCGATGACTGGGGTGAGCCCGTTGCCCTGAGTTGCTTGGTTCAAGTGCGCCGGCAAGCCGGCCGACAGAATCACCCTTCGCTTTTGCCTTCACAAGACAAGAGGGCTAGACTTTCTGCGATGAAAGCATTAGTCATCACCAGCCTGAATGGCCCAAGCTCCCTGGCGGTAAAAGACGTTCCGGAACCAACGCCGAAACCCGGCCAAACGCTCGTCCGCGTGGCTGCCGGCGGATTGAATTTCGCCGACTTCATAACTTCAAAGGGCGGATACCCGGGCACGCCCCCGCCGCCGCTGATCGCCGGCCGCGAATTCGCCGGAGTCGAAGAAGGCTCGGGACGGCGCGTGATGGGATATGCGCAGTGGGCTGCCTTTGCCGAGAAGACTGCCGCATACAACCACATGCTCTGGCCAGCTCCCGAGCAGTGGAGCTTCGAGCAAGCCGCAGCGTTCCCAGTCAATTACTTCACTGCCTATCTCGGATACTGGCAGGCCGGCATGACCATGGGGGAGCAGCCGCCCTCGACGGTCCAGCGGAACGAAGCTCCGCAGCACACTCCTCGGGTGCTCATTCACGCCGTGGCGGGAGGAGTGGGCACTGCGGCAGTGCAGATCGGACGCCTGCTCGGCGTCGAAATGTTTGGCACATCATCCTCGGAACAGAAGCTGGCAAGCGTGAAACCACTCGGTCTGCAGCATCCCATTAATTACAAGCAGCACGACTACGAAGAGGTGGTGAAGAACCTGACCCACGGGGAAGGTGTAGACGCCGTCTTCGAGATGCTCGGCGGCGAACACACCGCCAAAAGCCTTCGCTGCCTGCGCGACTTCGGCCGGGTTATTCAATACGGCACCGCAACCGGTCACGCCCCGAAGATCGACCTGCGGGCCATGTACGCAAAATCGGCAAGCCTGCAAGGACTCTGGCTGACCTATCTCGCGCAAAAGCCCGAAATCATGGGAGCGGCATGGCAGCAGCTTTCCGCCTGGATTGCCCAGGGCAAGTTGACTCCGCAGATCGGCCACGTGTTTCCCCTCGACCGCGCCGTCGAGGCCTACAGGCTACTCGAAGAAGGCAAGAACTACGGCAAAGTCATCGTGAAAATCAGCTAGTGCTTGAAAGCCCAGTCGTCACTCACCAGAAAGTTCGCCAAAGAACACATGGCAACCGCAATCGCGTTGGCCAGCAGATAGTTCATGCGCCCTTGCCCGACCAGCATTTTCATCAGCCCCAGATTGCCCAGGATGGAAATCGTGCCCGTCGAGAGATGGAAGCGCACAAGTCTCGGAAGCGATCGGCGCCACGACGGCTGCACGCGATCGCGCCAGGTGAAGCGCTCGTGCCAGGCGAAATTGTGGATAATCGCGGCTTCGACAGCGACCGCCGTCGCAGCCAGGTAGTGAAGATGAAGTCCCCCCTTCAGCAGGCAGAGCGACGCGAACTGCACTCCAATCCCGATGCCGCCGACAAAGTTGAACTTCAGCCAGCGGACGAAGGTCGAACTGGACGAGGAAGAGGCGCTCGCCGCCTTCCGAGTTTCAACGAAAGTGCGGGCTCCGAGTTCGCCGGGACAGGAGCCCGTCATTGCGGGATCCTCTCTTCCCGATAAAGCCGGGCTGTGTTCTGAATCGTGAAGACCACAACCATCAGTCCCATCCCGGCCAGACCAACCAGTCCCCCGACGTCGAACAAGCGATAGCGTCCTCCGAACAGATGCACCAGCGGCTTCCAGAACAAGACCAGATTCCCGACCGCCAGCAGTAGGCGCAGTTCGGTGGGCCCGAAGCGCCAGAACGAGAGCCGGAATTCTCCCAAAGCATGCGTCGCGAGGTACGACTGTATCGACAGCAGCAGGAAGCCAACGAGTAACCCGGCGGCGATCCCGGGATGCATGTATCCCGAGAGCCCGAGTCCGCCCATCAGGGCCAGAGCGCCAAAGCTGTCGACCATGTGGTCGACGTAGAACCCATACCGCGGCCGAAGTCTCCGGCGCGCCCGCGCGAGGCTTCCATCGAGTGAATCTCCGAACCAGTTGAGCGCCAGGCAAACGATCACTCCGAGAAGAGAAAACCGATTCCAGCCCGCGAGGGCATAGCACACACCCGCCCCAACCTGCGCCCCCAGGCCGAGTACCGTCAGGTGATCCGGTCCCATCCAGGCGGGGATGCGGGCCGCCAGCCACAACAGCGCCCGTTTCTCGGGAGCCGCAACCCAACTCTCCTGCACCCGCAGCATGTCGGGGAAGCGGCGCTGGCGCCGCATCTCGAGCAGCACACGCGGGTTTAGTTGCTCACAAAATTCGGTCATGGTCTGGGATCCGGACGTTGCCATGGTGGCCTCCTGTTGGCCGGCTTTCTGGCCGCTTCGGAGGCAATCTCGCGCGCCGCGTCGGCGCAGACAATGCACCCCTGCTCAAACTGCGATCAAAGAAAGGTCAGGAGATAAGTCATTGAAAATACGGATGGTTGTGGAGATTCTCCCCTGGTGCAGAGGGGAATTTGAGGGCCATTTGTGGCCTCAAGTGGTCCCCGACTTCTCGGTCTCGCGGACGGCCGCTGCGAGTTGCTCGATGGACCACCGGATTTGGTCCTGGGTGATCACGGCAGGCGGGGCTAGGAGAATGTGGTCGCCCGAGAGGCCATCGACGCTGCCTTGCATGGGATAGACAAGCAGTCCACGTTTCAGGGCGCAGGCAGCCACTCGCTCGGAAAAATTCTGATCCGGCGGAAACGGACGTTTCGTCTTCTTGTTGGCGACAAATTCGACGCCCCAGAGCAGCCCAATCCCGCGGATATCTCCCACGGATTTTTCCGCGCGCAAGGTTGCGAGCGCCCTTTTGAAATCGGCCGCCGGCGTCCGAGCGCGGTCTGAGTCCGCAGCCTCGACCAAGTTCTTGGCCCGCAGGTGCCGAAGCACAGCCCGTCCCGCCGCAACCGATATCGGATGCGCGCTGTAGGTGAACCCATGCAGGAATGCACCCGACCCGCCCGCGATCGCATCCACCACTTTCCGGCTGGCGATGGCCGCGCCCAGTGGCGCATATCCGCTCGACAATCCCTTGGCTGCAACCAGAATGTCCGGCTTCACATTCCAATGTTCGATGGCGAAATTGCGCCCGGTCCGTCCCATTCCAGTCATCACTTCATCGACAACCAGAAGCAATCCATGCCGCCGGCAAATTTCCGCGACGGACTCGAGATATCCCGTCGGAGGCACGACCGCTCCCAAACTCGCCCCGCTGACTGGTTCAAGGATGAATGCGGCTGCTTTCCCGTCCGTGAACTGGATCGCATGCTCAAGTTCGGCGGCATATTGTTGCCCGCAGTTGCGGCATCGGTCGGTGCAGTCGAAGGCGCAGCGATAGCAATAGGGCATCCCGATGTGGGGAAACTCCCGAACCATCGGCAAATAGATTTCGCGGCGCCGTTTGTTGCCCGAAACCGACAGCGCGCCAAGCGTCGCTCCGTGATAACTCTGCGTGCGGCTCAGGACTTGGTGCCGGAGCGGCTGGCCGATCTCGACCTGATATTGCCGCGCCAGCTTCAACGCAGTCTCAATCGATTCCGAACCGCCGCATGTAAAGAAGACCGCTCCTCCTTCGAAGTGATCCCCGGCCAGCGCCAACAATTCCTCGGCATACTCTTCCGCCACCGGCGTAGTGAACTGGCTGGTGTGAACAAACTCGAGCTGCATGCCCTGCTCGGCCATCGCGGCAGTGACCTCCTTCACGCCATGTCCGATGAAATTGACCGCCGCCGAGCCGGCAAGGTCGAGGTACTTCCGGCCGTCTGCATCCCAGATGCAGACTCCTTCCCCACGCACCGCTGTCGGATATTCCTTGCGGAACGAGCGACGAAACACCGCAGACCGGGTTTGAGTGGGCGCGGAACGGACCACGTCCGATTATCGCATCCGAGCGAACGAACCGGTGGGTTGAAGCAGTCACCACCAGCGTCTCTTTTGCGGTTTGATCACATCTAACAGATCAGGATGCTGCAGCGGGTTTTATGTCAAGCTATCGATCCCTGTGGCCTTCTGAAAGGAGTCTTCATGTTCAACTTTCGCTTTTCTGGAATCGCAGCGCTGGCCTGTGTGACCTGGATTTTCTCCTCCGGAACAGCTGTCGCGCAGCAAGCGCCCGCACCTGCCGGAGTTCCCGCCCGGATCGTCGTTACCGCCGAACCCCGTCACGGTTCCACCGTCCCGGTCATCAATCGCGAGGACGTGAAGGTCATGCAAGGAAAAGAGCGCCAGACCGTGACCGAGTGGATTCCCGCGCTGGGCGACAACGCGGGGCTCGAACTGTTTATTCTGATCGATGACCAGTCCAGCACTACGCTGGGCACGCAACTCGAAGACATTCGCCAGTTCATCAATACCCAGCCCCCCACCACGAAAGTGGGGGTGGCCTATATGCAGAACGGAATTGCGCGCGTTCTACAGGACCTGACAACCGACCATGGTCAGGCGGCCAAGTCACTGCGTCTTCCGCTGGGCGCTGGCGGAGCTGATGCGAGTCCATACTTTGCGCTGAGCGACCTGGTCAAGAAATGGCCCGCCAGCAACGCGCGGCGCTCCGTGCTGATGATCAGCGACGGAATCGATCGGTTCTACGGCAGTGGCGACACCGAGGATCCGTACCTTCTGGCAGCCATCGATGACGCCGTGCGCTCTGGCACGATCGTTTCCGCGATCTACATGCCGGGCGCCGGGCATTTCGCTCACAGCTACTGGCAAACGTATTGGGGACAGATCTACTTGTCGGAACTCGCCGACAAGACCGGAGGCGAAGCTTACTACATCGGCTTCACCGGCGCTCCCGTGTCGTTTTCGCCTTACCTCGATGACCTGGATCACCGGCTGGGACATCAGTATCTGCTGACGTTCCTTGCGACGCCGCCGAAGAAGTCGGGATTCGTGCAAGTAAAAATTTCGACCGAAGTGCAGAACGTCGACCTGATCTCGGCAGGAAGAGTCTGGGTGCCGGCGGCGGAGCGCTGACGGATTCTTGTTTCTCGACCGGAGTAACGACTGGAGGCGAGTCGATCAACCCTGTCGGCGGGAGATTTCGATAAGATTGAGACGCTTGATCGGGTCTCGATGAAAAACCTGCTGCGCCTGTTCCGGCCGTCGCACCAGCACACGGCGTTTTCGGCGACTCTGCTGCTGATTTCGGCGGTGATGCTGTCGCGCGTCATCGGATACGTGCGCGACGCCTACATCGCATGGTCCTACGGAGCCAGCGGTGCTACAGATGTCTACCTGGCGGCATTTACCCTGCCGGACTGGCTGAACTACATCGTGGCCGGCGGCGCGGCCTCGATCACATTCATCTCGATCTACACCAGGTTCCTCGCGGAAAATCGCACCGAAGATGCACAGCGGACCTTCTCGATCATCATCACCGTGATGACCGCGGTGTTGATGGTGGGCACGATTGTCGCCGAGATCCTCACTCCCCAGTTTGTGATGTGGATGTTCGGGCCCTCGAGTTCGCGTCAGGGGTTTTCGCCAGAACAGATCGAGCTTTGCGTCCACCTGACAAGAATTCTCCTTCCGGCGCAGATCTTCTTTTACGTCGGCGGAGTGGTATCGGCGGTGCTGCTCTCGCACCGGCTTTTTCTGTTTCCGGCGTTTGGGCCGCTGCTTTACAACGTCTTTATTATCGTGGGCGGCGTGATCGGCGGAAGGCGCCTCGGGGTTGCATCCCTGGCCTATGGCGCCTTAGCTGGCGCATTTGCCGGTCCGTTTCTGGCGAGCGTGATTGGCGCAGCCCGTATCGGCACAGGGTATCAGCCGTCGTTCGATATCAGCAACCCCGCATTTCGCGAGTGGGTAAAGCTTTCCATCCCGCTGATGCTGGGCTTCTCTCTGGTCACCGTGGACGATTGGATCCTTCGCCACTACGCCGCCAGCGGTGTGGGCGATATCACGCGCCTTACATTCGCCAAGCGCCTGTTCGGCGTGCCGATTGCGGTGCTGGGGCAAGCGACCGGACAGGCGTCTCTGCCCTTTTTCGCCAGGCTGTTCAATGAGAAAAAACTGAGGGAGTTCGCTGCCACGGTCAACGATTCGGTCTATCGTGTGTCTGCGGCGTCAATACTTCTATCTGCGTGGATGATGGTCGCCGCCCTTCCGCTCATCGACCTCGTCTATCGACGCGGAAGATTTTCGTTTGCCGACGCACAGACCGGCTCTGTCTACTTTTTCTGGTTCTCGCTTTCGCTCATCCTGTGGTCGGCGCAAGCGCTGTATGCGCGCGCGTTCTACGCGGCCGGCAACACGCTCACTCCCATGGTAGCGGTCACGATCATTACAGCCATTTCACTGCCGGTGTATTCCTTCTTCTTTCACAGCTTCGGAGTGGTAGGTCTGGCATGGGCGTCAGACATCGGAATCGGAATGAACCTGATCGCACTCGCAACCCTGCTCAACTATCGAGGTCTCGTCCCCCTGAGAGGACTGCACTGGGACGAATTAGGCAAGTCGGCGGCCACGGCAATCGTGGCGGGCTCCGTCAGTTTTGAAGTGGCGAGGTTGGTTCCGCTGGCCGCAACAGGCCGCGGCTCCCGCCTCCGAGACCTGCTACAGCTGGTGCTGGTTTCGCTTACATGGGCAGCAGTGACAGCCGCCGGACTCTGGCTGCTGCGCTCCGAGTTGCCGCGCGACCTGCGACGCCGCCGGAAAACGGCCTATCCCGCGGTCGCCCAAGACGAAAGCAAGGAAATCCTCGGCGCAGGAAAGTAAGATGGACGAAACTACGGCGTAGCGGCCCTTTTTCTGCAAAGGCTGCGAGGCCGGCGTTTGCTCCCGTCTGGCCGCTTGACCCCGGATGTGTCTCGCGATCCTCCCAGGCGATATACTCTATCCGCGGAGCACCCGATGATGACCGCGGCCAAAACCGTCCCAATTGAGAAACTGGTAGAAGAGCTGCGTAAACTGCCGGAATCCGCCTTCATCCCCACCGAACCCTTGCGCGGCTTCCTTGCCCAGACCCCGGTTGACGCCGACTCGCTCGCTCCCTACCTCAACTGGGACCGCCAGCACTACACCCGCAACCTCATTGACCGCACTCCTCTTTATGAGCTGATGGCCATCTGCTGGGAAGTGGGCCAGGCCAGTTCCGTGCACAACCACCGCGACCAGAACTGCTGGATGGCCGTTCCCATCGGCCGCCTGCAGGTAGAGAATTTTCACCTGGTTCATCAAGACCTGGCCGGCGGCAAGTGCAGTCTCGAACCGCTCAACAGCGTCGAAATGAATCTCTCCCACCCCTGCGCCGTCGACCCCGCCGACCCCGTGCACCGGGTGGTGAATCCCCGCGAATTCAACTGCAGGGCCGTCAGCCTGCACCTCTACTCCCGCCCCTTTGACACCTGCGTCGTCTACTCGCCGGAACAAGGCACCTGTGGCGAAATCCGCTTGCATTTCAATACCGAATACGGCCACCCGAAGGAACTTCCTCGACTCCTTTGATAACAGCCTCCGCCCGCCCTTCCCGCTACGATTCCCTTCGGGGACGAAATGCGATGTGCACTCGCCTGGTGGTCACGTTTTTAATCCTTCATTGTGACCAGTACTTAGACCCGGGTGCAGTTTCGTCGTGAGGCCGATTCGGCGTCGACTACCAGCGCATTCGGTGCTGCTACACTAAGCGGGTTGCCTCCCCGCAGGAAATCGTCGAACGCGGCCCCGCTGCCGGATTCTTCCACCAGCCCGGTTTCGGTCGCGAAACCATCGCCGCCTTCCGCGCGCAAAACCTCCACCGCCGGGCGCATCTACCTCATCGACACCATGTCGTTCATCTTCCGCGCCTATCACGCCATGGTGCGACAGCGCCCCATGTCGACCAAGAGCGGACTGCCGACGGCGGCGATCTACGTCTTTGTGAACATGCTGCGCAAACTGCGCGACGATTTCTCTCCCGAATACCTGGCCGCCGTCTTCGACGTCAGCGGGCGCACGTTTCGTGACGAGCAAGCCGAGTCGGTGACCACCGTCCGAAAGTTCGACATCAAGACCCAGACCTTCACCGAAGTCGAATACAA
>Ga0123356_10002646_pt1 | contig 19023 bp, 16 predicted proteins | sample TergutEmb28metaG_2_FD_92546 | JGI IMG/M metagenome (GOLD analysis project Ga0123356, IMG submission 92546) | Embiratermes neotenicus P3 segment gut microbial communities from Petit-Saut dam, French Guiana - Emb289 P3 | ecosystem: Host-associated > Arthropoda: Insects > Digestive system > Gut ...
CGTAGAGGCGCTCGCGCAGGTCGTACTCGATGCCCAGCGACACGCTGCCCGCGAGCATGCGCCGCGCGTAGGTCAGCACCCAGCGTGCCAGCACCGCCCCCGCGATCGCCAGCGCCAGCGCGCGCAACGCGCGCTCATCGCCCGCGCGCAGCGCCGCGCGGTGGTGCGCCGCGTGGGCCGCGCCGGAGCTGATCCGTTCCACCGCCTGGCCGGTCAGGTAGGGGAGCGCCACGGTCATCACCATCGCTCCCACCGCCAGCACCAGGGAGGCGAGCACGCCCCGGCGGTACGGGCGCAGGAATCCGAGCAGTCGCAGAAAGGTCCCCATAGTTGCGCGCTCAACTATTATTGCAGGAGGGGCGAGCGCGATACGCTCGGGCTGGATATGCCCCGTCACGCCGCCGGTCCGCGTCGCACCAACTCGTATCGGACCTACGTGCGCGCCACGCGGCTCGTGGCCGCACTCAGCGTGCTGCTCCTCTGCGGGGCGATCGCGTGGGACCTCGCCGACGATGGGTTCTGGTCGCGCCACGCGCTCCTCACCAACATCCTCGCCAGCCTGGTCGTGGTCGCGGTCACCGTGGCGGTGCTCAACGCGGTGCTGGAACGCCGCCAGCGCCAGCGCTGGTCGGTACTCGCGCAGTTCGCGCTGTTCGAGCTCGTGCGCGCCGCGCGCCTGGTATGGGGCGGCCTGCTCGAGCTCGCCGGTCTCGTTCCCGACGGCGAGCTCGGCGACGCCGCGCTCGCGACCGGCTCGCAGGCGGTGCACGACACGCCGCGTCTCGCCGCCGCGATCGACGCGGTGCTCGCCAACGATGAGCGTCGCGAGCAGCTGCACCGCTTGATCACCACGCTGCTCGCTCATGGCCAGGAGGTGCTGGGGCGTTGGGCCGACGTGATGGTCAGCGCGGGGACCTACGCCGAGGTGGTCGACCGCCATGTCGAGCTCTACAGTCGCCTGTACTGGTGGGGCAGCGTGCTCGACGAGTCCGAGCCGCTCGAGGAGCACCGGAGCCGCCCGACGCTGAGCCGTGTCAGCCCGGCCACTCAGACCGTGGGGCCGGTCGAGGACGCCTGGCTGCGCGAGAATCTCGTCGCCATTGCCCAGCTGGCCGAGTCGCTCGATCGAGGCTCCTTCGAACTTGCCATGCGCATCGTCCCAGCCGACTGGTGGGTCACGCGGCTGCCCGACAGACCGTCGGCGCCTGCGGATGCGCGGACCTGAGAGAGGTACCCTCCGCGCTGTGGCGCAGTTGCCCGTCTCGCCTGTCCCGGGTCGCCCGTACGGAGGGTTGTGCGAGGCGTGCGTCCATCGGCGCGAGGTGCCCAACACGCGTGGTTCGCGCTTTCTGCTGTGCCAGCGCTCCCGCTGGGACCCGGCCTACCCGCGCTACCCGCGCCTGCCGGTGGAGCGGTGCAACGGCTTTGCGCGCTCAGCCGCCGAGGCCGGGTGACTCCAACAGCAGCACCGGGCTGGACTGCTGCTGGCGGATCAGGATCGAGTCGTACAGGAGGTTGGCCGTCAGCCGATTCACCAGCGGGGCGCCCGGGGAGCTGTTCATGTCACTCACCGTGGGTGTCGCGCCCTGAAGGGTCAGGTTGAGCGGCTGTTCCATCTCCGCCGCCACATCTTCGGGCCTGAACAGCAGCACGCGGCTGGGCGGCTGCCCCGACGGCGATCCGGTGATCGTCGTGAATTGGAAGGAGCTGTGTTCGGCGGCGTGGTGCGAGGCGCTCGCACTCGCACCGTTGGAGGGCGGCGGCGGGAAGGTGACCAGCACCTGGCTGGTGCCGCCGATGTAGTGGAAGGTGTACAGCGCCAGCTCGAGCGCCTCGCGCCGCACCAGCAGTCCGCGCTGCAACGACGCCTTGCCGCCCACGATCGAGCAGTGGGGCCCTTCGCCGCACAGCTCGTAGAACACGCCGTTGTCCGGCAGCGCCGTCGGGTTGGCCCCGGAGGTGCGCAGCGCCAGCACCACCGGCTGGCCGCCGATTGCCTGCGGCCCGCCGGTGACCTGCAGGAGCTGGTGGCCGTTGGGCAGGCGGTACTCCGGCGCCACGTGCGCCGCGATCTGCTGCGCCACGTCGCCGCCGCTCGTGCTGGGCGACCACGCCGACCAGCGCGCGCCCGGCGCGGACGCCGGCTTGCCGATCACCGCCACGCTGAGCGCGATCACGCACACCGCCAGCGCGCCCAGCGCGCCGAACAGGAACTGGAAGCGCGCCGAGTAGCGCGTGGCGCCGCCGCTCCCCGCCCCCGGTGCCAGCTGAGCGGAGCCGCCACCAACCGCGCCGCCCCGTTCCGCGGAGGCGCTCGCAACCGCGCCGCCCCGCTGGGCGGCTCCGGCTCCGGCCCCTCCGGCCCCGGCCCCGGCCCCGGCGGCCCCGGCCGCGCCAGCTCTCGGGGCGGCAGCTCCCGCGGCGCCGGCTCGGGCGGCGGAGTCGCCCGCGCCCGCGGCGCGCGTGGCGGGCGGGGGCCAGCGCGCGACTCCGCGCCGGGTGAGCGCAGCGCCGGCCGCTCCCGCGGCTCCCGCGGCTCCTGCTGTCCCTGTCGCGCCCGCCGCGCCTGTCGCGCCTGTCGCGCCTGCCGTGCCTGCCGTGCCCGCGGCCCCTGCGGCGTTCGGCTCCTGGGCGGACGGCGTGCCGGGCGGCTCACGCGCGCGCTCCTGCGAGGAGCCGCCCGGCGGCAGCGCGAGCTGCTCGTGGCTCGGCTCGAGTGTGGCCGGGTCGACCTTTGGGCGTGTGCCGGCCGGATCGGGTGGGCGCGTGCGGGGATCCGGTCGCTCGCTCACAGCTTCGGCCAGATCGACTCGTCGTTGACATCGATCATCGGCGCGTGCAGCTCGGCGGCGTCGAGCACTTCGACCACCTCGTCGCCGTGCAGCTCGCGGCGCTGGACCAGCGTCTCGGCGATGCACAGCGTCTCCTCGCGGTTGTGGCGGATCAGGCAGGCCGCGGTGATGTAGGCCTGACCGAGGATCTGCGCGGCGGCACGGCGCTTGCCGGGATCGGCCAGCACCGAGGCGATCGGGTCGCCCGACTCGCGCATGCCGGCGGCGCGGTTCATGATCTGGGAGCCGATGCGCTCGAAGCGCGCCATCACGCGCTCCTCCTCCTCCGCGCGCTCCTCCTCTGAGGCGAACCGCCGGCCGTTGAGGTCGATCGGCTCGGGGCCCATGCCACACATGCCCACCATCCATGCGGCGCGGGTGGTGGCGCTCTGCACATCGCCGCCCACGCCGGTGGAGTTCTCGCCGTAGAACACGTGCTCGGCGGCCATCGCGCCGAGCGTCCACACGAGCTTGCCCACCTCCTCGTGGCGCCAGGAGGAGAAGCGCTCCTCGCGCTCGATCGCCTGGTGGTGGCCGAGCGAGCCGCCGCGCTTGCGGATCGACAGGCGCGTGGAGAGCACATCGTGCATGTACACGTGGCTGGCCACCGCGTGGCCGGCCTCGTGGATCGCCACCGCGCGCGTCTCGTCGGGCACGTAGTTGACACCCTGCGCGGTGCCCGACTCGATCGTGGTCATCGCTTCCACCAGGTCGCCCCACTCGAAGCGCTGGCGCCCGTCGGAGTGGGCGTAGGTGAGCGCCATCGAGCACACCTGCTCGATCATCGCCGGCGAGTAGCCGTTGGTGATGCGCGCGAGCTCGTCGCGGCGGCGCTCGGAGTCGAGTTCGCGGTCGTGGTCGACCTTGGCGAGGTAGAGGTCGAAGATGTCCTTGCGGTCATCTGCGGTGGGTGTGCGGAACCAGATGTGGCGTCCCATGCGCCCGGGACGGATCAGCGCGGGATCGAGGCGATCGATCGGCACGTTGGTGGCGCCGATGAAGTACAGCTGCTCGGGCCGGGGCGTGGGCGGCGCGGGGCGCAACTGCATGTTGCCGAGCTTGCGCGGCACCACGTAGGAGGCGTCCAGCAGGATGTTGAGGCGGTTGGTCATGAACTTGCGCATGCCCCGCGGCTGGTCGACCCCGTCCATCTGCACGAGCAGCTGGTTGAGCGCCAGCCCGCCTCCGCCCCCCATGCCGCCGGGAAAGATGAAGTTGTTGAAGCCCGCGCTGAACCGTGTGAACCACTGCGGGTACACCGGCGCCGGCGCGCCGGCGCGCGCGGCGAACAGCTGATCGCGCCACGCCTGTGTCTCGAGAATCAGATCGCCGCTGGGGTTCAGCGCGCCATTTGGACCGTAAAAGGCGAACTCCTCGAATGGGCGCAGCCCGACCGAGTCGGGTGGCGCCATCCTGCCCGCGGTGGAGCCGCCGCCGAGCGCCGCGCGGCGCATGCCAACCGCGTCGATCTCGTCGATGAAGATGATGCACTGCCCGCCCCACTTACGCGCAAGGCGGCGCGCCTTGCGGATCAAGAACTGCACCGCCAGCACGTCGATGCCGATGAAGGTGCCCGCGAAGCCGGAGCCCGGCATGGTGACGATCGGCGAGTTGAAGGAGGTGGCGATCGCCTTGGACAGCATCGTCTTGCCGGTGCCGGGCGGGCCGATGAACAGCAGGCCGCGCTCCGGCTTGCCGCCGGCCTTGCGAAACTCATCGCCCGATTGCCACAGCGTGATCACGCGCTTGATCTCTTCCTTGGGCTCGGCCTGCCCGCGCACGTCGTCGAGCTTCACGCCCCAGTTGGCGTCACCCGGCTCATAGCCGCGCGCCTGACGGATTGCCATGAAGATCAGCGGGCCCATCAGCGCCAGCAGGTTGATCGCGAACAGCGCGACCATCGTGATCGCGACCTGCAGGATCAGTCCCGCGACCGACGACGGTTCGATGCCGTCCAGCAGGCTCGCCGGCCCGGGCCCGCCGAAGAACGCGATCACCCCGGTGACAACGAGGAACAGCACCGTGAGGGTGAGCGCCAGTTTCCACTTGCCCCGCCAGAACCACAGCGCGCGCCGCCGGCCGGCGTCCTCCAGCAGCTCCTCGCGCGAGGCGCCCAGCAGGGTGGGCCGCGGGATCAGGCGGTTGGCGAGCATGTCGATCAGCCCGCGAAGCGCGGGCACCGCGATCACCGTGGCCAGAATCGCGTACCGCAGCGGCCAGCCGTCGACCGAGTACAGCAGCACGAAGAGCGGCGGGCCGCACAGCAGACAGACGAAGGTCGCGGCGCGCCCCAGCCGTCGCCACTGCTGCGCCAATGCCGCGTCATCGGAAGCGCCTGCGACGGGAGCTGCCCTGCTCTCCACAGGTGGCATGGCAAGAGCGTACTAAGCCCCGCGCCCGCTCGGGGCGGCTTATCGGTCTTTTAGGTGCGCGGCCAGGAACGGCACCACGTGGTGCCACAGGCGGGGATCATCGTGCGGCCCCCGCGGGCTGCGGGTCGAGCTCCCGGATCCTGCGGCGCACCAGCGCGCGCCGCTCGGCGAGCTCCTCCTGCAGCCGTTCGAGCTCGGCGCGGCGGTGGCGCACCAGCTCGAGCTGGCGATCGAGGTGCCCCAGCGCCTCGCCCAGCAGCTCGCGCCGGCGCTCGGGGTCGACGTCCTCGCGGCGCAGCTGTGCCCGCAGCAGCGCGCGCGCCTCCTCGGCCGCCAGCAGCGTCTCCAGCTCCTTCAGCGACACGCCCAGCAGGCTCTTCAGGCGCATCACCTCGCGCAGCCGCTCGACCTCCTCCTCGGTGTAGAGCCGGTGCCCGCCCGAGCGCCGCCCGGGCGCGGGGGGCAGCAGCCCGAGCTCCTCGTAGTAGCGGATCGTGCGCGGCGTGGTGCCCACCATGCGCGCCACGTCGCCGATGCGCAGGAGGTTGCCCTGGCGCTCAGCGGGCATGTGCGGCGGCCTCCTGGGCGGGGGAGGCGGCCTCACGGGCCGGGGAGGCGGCCTCGCGGGCCGGGGCGGCGGCCTCACGGGCGGGGGAGGCGGCCTCGCGGGCGGCGGCGGCGGCGTGGCTGTGGCGCGGGCGCATGAGGCACACCGCCACGCCCACGAGCGAGGTGGCGGCCAGCGCCCAGAGCGCGACGTGGAGATTTTCGATGAACGGCGCCAGCTTCTCCTCGGAGAGCCCTTTGGCCAGCCCGGAGAAGACCGCAAAGAGGGTGGAGCGGGGCACCGAGGATGTGATGATCGCCAGCACGAACGCGATCGATATGACCGCGCCGGTGTTCTGCAGGAGCGTGCGCGCGCCGGCGGCGATCCCGCGCCGGTGCGCCGGCACGGCGCCCATCATCGCGGCGGTGTTGGGGCTGTTGAACATGCCCGAGCCCACGCCCACGAGCGCCAGCCACAGTGCGCTCTGCCAGTAGGGGCTGTGCACCTGCAGCGTGGTCATCGCCGCGAGGCCCGCGGCGGTGACGAGCATGCCCGCGGCGGCCAGCCCGCGCGAGCCGTGGCGGTCGGCGTAGATGCCGGCGATGGGGGAGGCGATCAGCATGCCCAGCGCCAGCGGGATCAGCTGCACGCCGGCGGTGATCGGATCGGCGCCCTGCGCGCCCTGGAAGTAGAACACGAACAGGAACATCAGCGCAAAGCGCGCGAGGCCGTTGATGAAGGCCGCCGCGGCCGAGGCCGAGAAGAGCCGGCTCTCGAAGATGCTCAGGTCGAGCATCGGCGCGCGCGAGCGGCGCTCGATCAGCACCCACGCCGGCAACAGCAGCGCGGCGGCCGCCAGCGAGCCGGCCACGAGCGGGTCGTGCCATCCGCTTATGCCCCCGCGCGAGATGCCCAGCACGAGCCCGGTGAGGCCGACCACGAAGGTGGCGGTGCCGAGCGCGTCGTAGCCGCGCACCTGATCGGGCTTGGCCAGCTCCCGCAGGATCAGCGCGCCCCACGCGGCGCCGGCCAGCGCGAGGGGCACGTTGAACCAGAACACCCAGTGCCAGGAGATCGCAACCAGCGCGCCGCCCAGCACCGGCCCCAGCACCAGCCCGATCGCGGCCACCATCGTGTTGGCGCCCATCGCGAGGCCCAGCTGCTCGCGCGGGAACGCGTCGGTCACCAGCGCGGCGGCGTTGGCGAACAGGAACGCCGAGCCGACCCCCTGCAGGATCCGCCAGAGGATCAGCACGGTGGCGTCGGGCGAGAAGCCCGCGCCCAGCGAGGCCAGCGCGAACACCACGAAGCCGCCCACATAGGCGCGCTTGCGCCCGAAGAGGTCCGACAGCCGGCCGGCGGTCATCACCAGCACCGTGGCGGCGATCATGTAGGCCAGGATCACCCACACCAGCGCCAGCAGGCTCGTGTGCAGCGAGCGCTCGAGGTCGGGCAGCGCGATGATCAGCGTGCCCGAGTTGGTCGCCGCCAGCAGCATGCCCACGCTCGTGCACGACAGCGCCCACCACCGGTAGGTGTGCTCGTTGTGCGAGGGGCGGTCGCGGAGTGGCAAACCTGACGTGAACGTAAGGATCAGGATAGCAGCGGAGCGGGGGGCGCGGTGGCGCACCGCTGAGCGCGCTCGCTCGCCGGTCGAGCCGAGCTCCGGCCGTTGCGTGTTTTGTTTTTTGGATTGGTTCCGCGCGGAACCAATCCTCTTTTTGAATCCCCCAACGGCGCCTCCGACAGGTGTGTTCGACGCAACGTGCCGGCGCGGCAAGCGCTCGCCGTGAAGCGGACAAGAGCGCGCTGAGATGCTAGAACGGGCCACATGGACACGCGGGAGCCGCTCAAAAGCGAGGAGGAGTGGCGCCGGGAGCTGAGCCCCGAGCAGTACGAGGTGCTGCGGCGGGCCGGCACCGAGCCGCCGTTCACCGGCGAGTACGTCTACAACAAGGACGACGGCACCTATCGCTGCGCGGGGTGCGGCGCGGAGCTGTTCCGCTCCGACACCAAGTTCGAGTCGGGCACCGGCTGGCCGAGCTTCACCGAGCCGGCCGTCGCGGAGGCGGTGGAGCTGCGCGAGGACAACAGCATGCTGATGCACCGCATCGAGGTGCGCTGCCGCCGCTGCGGCGGCCACCTCGGGCACGTCTTCGACGACGGCCCCGGCCCGACGGGGCAGCGCTGGTGCATCAACTCCACCGCGCTCGCCTTCCAGCCCACCGCCGCCGAGCGGTCCGGCGATGAGCCGGTCCCCGCGCACGACGCCGACGACGCCCCGGTCCCGGCCCCGGCCCCCGCGCACGACGTGCACCACGCCCCGGCCCCGGCCCCGGCCCCGGCGCCGGACGCGCCGGACGCACCGGACGCGCCGGCGCAGTAACGCGCGCCGATCCGGCGCCCAACACCGGACGCCCCGCTCTCGCGCGTGGCCGGGCACCATAGACTGGCGCTCGAGATGGTGATGGTGGGGCAGCAGCGGCGACTTTCGGAGCCGCTCGAGTGGACCCGGGGGGGCCGCGTGGCGGTCGCCCTGGTCGCGCTCGCGCTGCTGGCGGGGGTGTGCGCGGTGGTGGTGATCGGGCTGACCGGCGCGCCGTCCACGCGCGAGGGCTGTGTCGAGGTGAGCTTCGCCAGCACCACCGGAGGGGTCGACCTGCACGTGTGCGGCGCGCGGGCGCGGGAGATGTGTGCCTCCCCCGAACGGAGCCTGTTGGTGGCCACGCGCGGGGAACTGCGGGCGGCCTGTGGCCGCGCGGGGCTGCCGTACCGGGGCTCCTGAGGGGCGTCGACGCGCGGCTGGCGCGAACCGCGGCCCGCGGCCCGGCGGGGGGGTCCTATCCAGATGTCCAAACGGGGCGCCCCGCTCTTGGCCATTGCTCCCTACCCGCGAGCGGCGCCGCCGGCTTTGATGTGCCCATTGCGTGCCGCGCGCTTCTGAGCAGCGGCACGCAAGCCATGCCCACGCACATGTACACGAGCAGGAGGAATGGAGGCGTATGTCCGCTTTGCTGGGGGTAGCCGAATGGATCCCGTACCAATCGTGGCTCAATCCGGGCGACAACGCCTGGCAGATGACCGCCGCCACGCTGGTGGGGCTGATGAGCGTGCCCGGCCTGGCCGTGCTGTACGGCGGGGTGATGCAGAAGCGCTGGTCGGTCAACAGCATGATGCTCACGTTCGTGGCGTTCTGTCTGGTGCTGATCGCGTGGTGCCTGTGGGCATTCAAGATGGGCTTCGGCAACCCGATTGCGCACTCGGGCGGGGGAATATTCGGCACCAAAGGTTTCTTTGGGACGGCCCTCGGCGAACCGGGCTCGATCCTTGGCCACATCGGCGAGGAGGGCAAGGCGGAAATCCCGTCGATCACCACGGGGCCGCCGTTCCACTTCCCGACCTCCACGCTCGCGTACTTCCAGTTCGTGTTCGCCGCGATCACGCCGATCCTCGCGCTCGGCTCGGTGCTGGGCCGGGTCAACTTCAAGGCGTGGATCCCGTATGTGCTGCTGTGGATCACCGGGGTGTATGCGGTGAACGCGTTCCTGATCTGGGGAGGCGGCTTCTTCGCCTCGCATGGCGCGGTGGACTACTCGGGTGGCTACGTGATCCACCTCGCCGCCGGTGTGTCCGGGTTCGTGTTCGCCGCGGTGATCGGACCGCGCCTGAAGCGCGACCGCGAGGTGGACGCGCCCAACAACCTGCTGATGGTGATGGTCGGCGCGGGTCTGCTGTGGTTGGGGTGGAACGGGTTCAACGGCGGCGACTCCTACTACGCCGGCGCCAACGCGTCGGCCGCGGTGCTGAACACCAACCTCTGCACCGCGGTTGCCGTGATGGTGTGGATCGGCTGGGATTACGCGTTCCGCGAAAAGCCCTCGCTGCTGGGCTCGGTCAACGGCATGATCACCGGTCTCGTGGCGATCACGCCGGCGGCGGGCTTCGTGAACGGATACGGCGCGCTGATCATCGGCGTGGTGGCGTCGACGCTCGTGTGGATGGCGATCCGCTTCCTCAGCCGCGCGCCGGTCTTCCGGCACGTGGACGACACGCTCGGAGTGATCTACACACACGGCGTCGCCGGGCTGGCCGGCGGCCTGCTGGTCGGCCTGCTCGCCAACTCGCACGTGATCGAGTACTTCGGGGTCGGCAAAACCGCGTCGATCTCGGTGGTCGGCGGTCTGCACCTGCTGAAGTGGCAGGCGCTCGCCGCGCTGTGGGTGATCGGGTTCACCGCGATCATGACCTTCCTCATCCTGAAGCTGGTGGGGCTGTTCATCCCGCTGCGCCTCTCCGACGAGGAGCTCGAGGTCGGCGATCACGCGATTCACGGCAACGAGGTGTACCCCTCCGACGTGCCCACGCTGGGCGGGCCCCATCCCGACGGGTGGGCCCCCCCGCCGGCGCCCGCGCCACAGCCGGCAGTCACCCCCACATCGACCGGCTAGGCCGAGGTACCCCCCGCGCCGGGGGGCAAGCAAGGGCGGAGCGGCGGCTGGGCTTCGGCTCAGTCGCCGCTCGTCGGGGGCGGCGAGACGCCCACGCCCACCGGGCAGCTCACGCCGGTGCCGCCCAAGCCGCAGTAGCCGCCGGGGTTCTTGGCGAGGTACTGCTGGTGGTAATCCTCGGCGCAGTAGAAGGGGCCCGCCGGGGCGATCTCCGTGGTGATCGAGCCGCGCCCCGCCTGCGTGAGCGCGACCTGGAAGGCGTCGCGCGAGGCGAGCGCGGCCTGCCGCTGGGGGTCCTCGTGCCAGTAGATCGCCGAGCGATACTGGGTGCCGACGTCGTTGCCCTGGCGCATGCCCTGCGTGGGGTCGTGGCCCTCCCAGAAGAGCCGCAGGAGCTCCTCGTAGGGGATCGCCGCGGGATCGAAGGCCACCAGCACCGTCTCCGCGTGGCCGGTGCCACCCGAGCAGACCTCCTCATAGGTGGGGTTGGGCGTGTGGCCGCCGGAGTAGCCCACCGCGGTGGTGTAAACGCCGGGGGCCTGCCAGAAGATCCGCTCGGCGCCCCAGAAGCACCCCATCGCCAGCAGCGCGATCCGCACGCCCTCGGGGAACGGCGGCTGGAGCGGCGTGCCCAGCACCTCGTGGCGCGCGGGCACCGCCATCGGGGTGGCCCGCCCCGGGAGGGCCGTGCCCGCGTCGACCGGCTCCCGCGACTCGAGCGAATTGTGCGGATTGTGGCGAATGAAACGCATTCAGAAACCCCGTTCTGCTCCAGCGTAGCCGACAAAAAATTTCGACGTTTGATTTCCCGCGACATGGGCATCACAGCCGTCGAGGAGCATCCCTCCCTCATTCCCTCCCCGATCGGCCCGCTTCCCCCGGCGGGCCGATCCCCTTCGATCGGCCCGCTTTCCCTGGCGGGTCGATCGCTGTGCGGGGCCGCCTTGTGCCGGCGCGCTGTCGGGAACACACCTGTCCGAGGCTCCGTTGGGGGATTCAAAAAGAGGATTGGTTCCGCGCGGAACCAATCCTCAAAACAAAACACGGAACGGACGCTGCTCGACAAATCCCCGACGCCCCGCGCCGCCCCGCGGCTCACTGCTCGGCCTTGCCACCGCTGTCGCCCCGCAGCGCTGGATCGGTGACCAACCGCACATCCACCCCCGGCAGCTCATCCAGCACCTGCATGAGCAGTGACTCCCTGAACCGGCGCCAACCGCGGCGGCGGCCCGGGGGGCCCATGAGCACGTAGGTGCTGCCCAGCCGGCGCGCGGTGGCGATCGCGGTGGCGGCCACATCTTCGTCCTCCTCGATCAGCAGTTTCGCGCCCAGCATGGCGGTGAGGCGGCGCAGCGACTCCAGCCGCTGGCGATCCTCGGCGGTGGGGCTCCTGGCGGGGGGGCGCACCACCAGCACATCGAGGCGCCCACCGAGCCGTTCGGCGGAGCGCGCGGCGCGGCGCACGATGCGCTCGGAGTGGGGGGCCAGCGCCACCAGCGCCAGCAGGCGCTCGGCGATCGCCTGCGGCGCGTGGGGGGCGGCGCTCGGGGCGAGCCCTTCGTCGCGCCGGATCACCAGCGGCGCGGGCGCGGGCGCCAGGCGCCTGATCTCCACCCCCTCCGCCACGTGGCGCAGCGCGGTCTCGCGCAGCGCGGCGAGGTTCTCGATCTTGAAGAAGTTGTTGAGCGCCGCCGGCACGCGCTCCTGGGGGTAGATCTTGCCGGCGCGCAGGCGCTCGATCAGCGCCTCCGGCGTGAGATCCACCAGCACCACCTCGTCGGCGGCGGCCAGCACTTCGTCGGGGATCGTCTCGCGCACCCGGGTGCCGGTCAGCTGGAGAACCTGGTCGTTGAGGCTCTCCAGATGCTGCACGTTGACGGTCGAGAACACGTCGATGCCGGCGCCCAGCACGTCCTGCACATCTTCGTATCGCTTCTCGTGCTCGACCCCCGGCGCGTTGGTGTGCGCCAGCTCGTCGATCAGACACAGCTCCGGGTTGCGCGCCAGCACCGCCGGCAGGTCCATCTCGCGCAGCGGCGTGCCCCGGTAGTCGATCTCGCGCGCCGGCACCTCCTCGAGGCCCTCCGCCTGCGCGCTCGTCTCCTCGCGCCCGTGCGGCTCCAGGTAGCCGATCACCACATCGCGCCCGTTCTCCGCTTCCGCGCGACCCTCCTGGAGCATGCGGTAGGTCTTGCCCGCGCCGGCCGCCATGCCGGTGAACACCTTCAGGCGCCCCCGCCGGGGTGTGGCTGCCGGCTGGGCGGAGGCTCCTGGTCCGTCGGCCGGCGGCATGCCGATCATTCTTGCCGACCGCGGTGGTTGCGTCGGGGCTCGCCGGCCGGCTTGCGTCGGACGCCCAGCCGCCCGCGCCACGCGCGCGGGCGCGCTCGGCTCAGGCCCCCAGCAGGTTGTGCACGATCAGGTCGATCAGCTTGATGCCGATGAAGGGGGCGATGATGCCGCCGAGGCCGTAGATGAGCAGGTTGCGCCGCAGCAGCGCGCTGGCGCCGATCGGGCGGTAGCGCACACCGCGCAGTGAGAGGGGGATCAACAGGGGGATCACCAGCGCGTTGAAGATGATGGCTGAGACGATCGCCGACTTGGGGGAGCCGAGGCCCATGATGTTGAGCACGTGGAGGGGGCTCTTGCCGTGCGGGCTCACCGCCCAGGTGGTGACGAAGATCGCGGGGAGGATCGCGAAGTACTTGGCCACGTCGTTGGCGATCGAGAAGGTGGTGAGCGCGCCGCGCGTGATCAGCAGCTGCTTGCCGACCTCCACGATCTCGATCAGCTTGGTGGGGTTGGAGTCGAGGTCCACCATGTTGCCGGCCTCGCGCGCGGCCTGGGTGCCGGTGTTCATCGCCACGCCCACGTCGGCCTGCGCCAGCGCGGGGGCGTCGTTGGTGCCGTCGCCGGTCATCGCCACCAGGCGCCCGTCCTGCTGTTGGGCGCGGATCAGCTCGAGCTTCGCCTCGGGGGTGGCTTCGGAGAGGAAGTCGTCCACGCCCGACTCCTGCGCGATCTTGGCTGCGGTCAGCTTGTTGTCGCCGGTGATCATGATCGTCTTGATCCCCATCGCGCGCAGCTGATCGAAGCGCTCGCGCATGCCCTCCTTGATCGTGTCCTTCAGGTAGATCACGCCCAGCACCTGGCTGTCGCGCGCGACCGCCAGCGGCGTGCCGCCCTCGGAGCCGATGCGATCGAGCACGGGCTGGAGCTCTGAGGGGGGCTGGCCGCCTTCGGCGGCCACGAAGGAGACGATCGCGTCGCCGGCGCCCTTGCGCAGCTGGCGCCTGTCGAGGTCCACGCCGCTCATGCGCGTCTGCGCGGTGAACGGCACGAAGCGCGCCTGCAGGCTGGTCATGTCGTGCTCGCGCAGGCCGTACTGCTTGGCGAGCACCACGATCGAGCGGCCCTCGGGCGTCTCGTCGGCCAGCGAGGAGAGCTGCGCGACCTCCGCCAGCTCCGACTCGGCCACGCCGGGCATGGGGATGAACTCCGACGCGAGGCGGTTGCCGATCGTGATCGTGCCGGTCTTGTCGAGCAGCAGCACGTCGACGTCGCCGGAGGCCTCGACCGCGCGGCCGGAGAGCGCGAGCACGTTGCGGCGCACGAGGCGATCCATGCCGGCGATGCCGATCGCGGAGAGCAGCGCGCCGATCGTGGTGGGGATCAGCGCGACCAGCAGCGCGATCAGGGTGGTCTCGGAGATCGCGGTGCCGGCGAACAGCCCGAACGGGCGCAGCGTGGCGATCACGATCATGAAGATCAGCGTGAGCGCGGCCAGCAGGATGTTGAGCGCGATCTCGTTGGGTGTCTTGCGCCGCGCGGCGCCCTCCACCAGCGCGATCATGCGATCGAGGAACGAGCGGCCGGGCTCCTGGGTGATCTCCACCACGATGCGGTCGGAGGTGACGCGCGTGCCGCCGGTCACCGCGGAGCGATCGCCGCCGGACTCGCGGATCACGGGCGCCGACTCGCCGGTGATCGCCGACTCATCGACGGTGGCGATCCCCTCGATCACGGTGCCGTCGCCGGGGATCAGCTCGCCCGCCTGCACCACCACCACATCGCCGCGCTCCAACTCGGAGGCGCGCTTGGTGGTGCCGTCCTTCAGCGTGGCCACCGTTTCCCTGCGCATCGTGCGCAACGTGTCGGCCTGCGCGCGGCCGCGGCCCTCGGCGAACGCCTCGGCGAGGTTGGCGAAGATCACGGTCAGCCACAGCCAGAGGGCGATCACGAAGGTGTACCACGCCGGCTCGTGCCCACCGCCGAGCGGTTTGCCGCCGAACACCTGGATCAGCCAGGTGGCGGTGGTGATCACCGCGCCGATCTCCACCACGAACATCACCGGGTTGCGGATCTGCACGCGCGGGTCGAGCTTGAGCACGCTGTCGATCAGCGCGCGCCGCACGATCGCGCCGCGGAAGAGTGAGATCGCGCGCCGCTCGTGCGTGGCGGCCACGGGCGGCCGGCCGGGGGTGGGGGCGACGGCGGACATCAGTCCCCGCCGCCCGTGCCGCCCGTGCCGCCGGTCAGCCGGTCCAGCGCCAGGTTCAGCTGGAGCACGTTCACACCGGGTTCACCGGAGAAGCCCAGGCCCCGGCTCGAGGTGTAGTTGGCGATCAGCGCATCGACCGTCGAGAGCGGCAAATGACGCACCGCCGCGATGCGGTGCGCCTGGATGCGCGCGTTGGCCTGCGAGATTTCGGGGTCCAGTCCCGAGGCGGAGGCGGTGGCCGCGTCGACCGGCACCTGCGCCGCGGTGAGCGTGGGCAGGTAGGGCCGCTCCATTTCCAGATACGCCTTGATGTTTTCGGCGATCGCCCTCTCTGTCACCGTGCTGTTGGGACCGAGGTTGGAGAAGCTCGATTCGGCCGCGTTGTAGGGGGGTTTGGTGGCCGACGGGCGGCTCTGGAAGTAGCGCGGGTCCTGTTCGGTGAGGGGCACGCCTTTTTCTTGCACCACCTTTCCGTTGTGCATCTTCAGCGTGGCGAACTGCTGGCCGATGATGCGCGAGCCGATCAGCCGGCCTTTCAGGTAGAGCTTTTGGCCGTTGGCGTTGCCGGGGAAGGCCACCTGGCTGATGCCGGTGATCGCGAACGGGTACACCACGCCGAGCAGGAGCGTGAACACGACCATCCCGATTATCGATGTCACTACGTCGCGGCGCATGTCAGTTGAGGTGGCGGCCGATGTTGCGGTGCATGATCAGTAGAGGTGTCCCGTCAGTCCCTGCACGATCGGGCCCAGCAGCAGCGCGGGGAAGAAGGTGAGCGCGCCCACGATCACGATCACCCCGATCAGCAGCACCACGAAGGTGGGGTTGTCGGTGCGCATCGTGCCGAGCCCGGCGGGGCTCACGCGCTTGCCCGCCAGCGCGCCGGCGACGGCGAGCGCGAACAGGATCGGCGCGTAGCGGGCCAACATCATGTCGAAGCCGCCGAGGATGTTGGCGAATTTGATGCCGTGCGCGCCGATGTTGCCGGCCTTGGGCGCGATGTAGCCGGTGTAGCCGGCGAAGGCGGAGCCGTTGTTGTTGGCCTGTGAGAGGTAGGCGTAGAAGGTCTCGGAGAACCCCTGGGGGGTGCCCGCGGCGGCTTGCGAGATCGACGCGGTGCCGGCTTTGGTGGCGGTGGCCATCGCGGTGCAGAACAGCGCCGCCAGCGGGGTGATGAGGATGCCGAGCCCTGCGAGCTTGACCTCGCGCGCCTCGATCTTCTTGCCCAGCCACTCCGGCGTGCGGCCCACCATCAACCCGCCGATGAACACCGCCAGCAGCACGTAGAGCAGGATCGAGTACAGGCCGGTGCCGACGCCGCCGAAGATCACCTCGCTGGCGGAGAGGTTGGCCATCGGCACGGCGCCGCCGATGCCGGTGTAGGACTCGATCGCGCTGTTGACCGCGCCGCAGGAGGTGACCGTCGTCACCACGTCGAACAGCGCGGAGCCGGCGATCCCGAAGCGCTGCTCCTTGCCTTCCATGTTGCCCCCGCCGGAGCCCGCGATCACGTGCGTGTGCAGCCCCGCGACGTGCTGCGCGGGGGAGCCGTGCGCCTCGGCGATGTAGGCCACCGCGGCCGCGCCCAGGAACATCATCATCACCGTGGCGTAGATCGCGTAGCCCTGGCGGCGGCGGCCGGTCATGCGCCCGTACATGAAGATCAGCGCCGCGGGGATCAGCAGCACGAGCAGCATCTCGACGAGGTTGGTGAACTGGGTGGGGTTCTCGAAGGGGTGCGCGGAGTTGGTGTTGAAGAAGCCGCCGCCGTTGGTGCCGAGCAGCTTGATCGCCTCCTGCGAGGCGACCGGGCCCATCGCGATTTCCTGCGTCAGTCCGGTGAGGGTGTGCGCGGTCAGGTAATGTGAGAAGTTCTGGATCACGCCCTGGGAGGCGAGGATCAGCGCGCCGATCACCGCAATCGGGCTGAGCACGTAGAGCACCGTGCGCACGATGTCCTGCCAGAAGTTGCCGATGCTGTGGCCGCTGCGCCCCACGATCCCGCGCACGAGCGCGACGGCGACCGCGATGCCCACGCCCGCCGACAGCCAGTTCTGAACGGTCAGCCCGAGCATCTGGCTGAAGTAGCTCATCGTGACCTCGCCGCTGTAGTACTGCCAGTTGGTGTTGGTCATGAACGACGAGGTCGTGTTGAAGCTCACATCCCACGTGCCGGAGTGAAAGCCCATCGGGTTGAGCAGGTGGGGCACCCAGAAGGCGTGCTGGGTGCGCAGGATCGCGTACAGCAACAGCCAGCCGACCAGCGAGAACAGCACCACGCTGCGGGCATAGGCCTTCCAATCCTGTTGGTGTGCGGGATCGACGCGCAGCAGCTTGTACAGGAATCGCTCGGGACCGGCGAAGACGGGGGAGAGGAAGGTGCGCTCGCCGGTGTAGACGCGCGCCATGTACACACCCAGCGGCAGCGCCAACGCGGTGAGGATCGCCGCGAACAGCACGATCGTGAGCCAGCCGGTGACGGTCATCGCCTAGAAGCGCTCCCCGCGGATCAGCGCGTAAAACAGGTAAGCGATGATCAGCACCGACACGACCAGGCCGAACAGGTCGGCGCCGCTCACGTGCGCCGCGGCCTTCCGGCAGGCCGGCTCATATCCGCTCGATGCCGCCGATCATCAGCAGCAGGATGAGGAACATGCCGATGCCCATCGCGATGGCCACCACGTCCATGGGGCGAGAGTATCGGCGGTGGACCATAACAACCGCGTGACGATTCCACGCGACCGCATAACGATTTCGTAACGGCTCAGGCTGGCGCAGGTACTGCGAGCTCGCGTTCGATGCGCTGGGCAAGCGTCTCGAAGTCACCGTGCGCCGCGGTCACAGCTTGCTGATGCGCACCGATCGCGCCGTCTGCCGGCTTCAGCGCGAAGATGGGCTTGCGAGCCTCGTGCCCCAGCGGAATCAGGCTGTGGTAGTGCCTCAGCATCGCCAGGCAGTGGGGATCCTGCTGGGGGCTTGGCACGAAATCCCCATCGACGTCCGCCACGGCCTCGCGATACGTCGAAGGGATCTGCTCGATCCACCGTGCGTATGCCTTGACTGGACGATCGAGCCTCACGCCGTGCAGAAGCACCACGTAGCCGAGCGGCTGCATCGACCCTCGCGGCAACCGGAGCGTCTGCGGCTCCGGATTGCGCGAGACCCGATCCCGCCACTCCTCGCGCCACCGCCTGAGCGTGGGGCCGAGGTTGCGAAGTCCCTGGAGCGAGAAGAGATCAGGTGCGAGCGGGATGAGCACGTGATCGCTTGCAACCAGTGCCGAGCGGTTGAGAGCGCCGAGGTTCGGTCCGACGTCGATCAGGATGAGATCATCGTCGCGCTCGCGGGCCGCGGTGACGATGACCTGCCACAGTGCGCTGATGATCCGGAAGGCACGCGGCTGCCCATCCAAGCACCTTGACCATTCGCCGCTGAGCTCGTCCTCGAAGGCCGCGAGGCTCAGGTCACCAACCACAAGGCCCAGCCGATCGGCGATGTGCTCGACGTGCACCGCCTCGAGACCACCCGTGCCCTCACGCAGCGGCTTGAGAGCGGCAGCAAGCGTGCCCCGTGGTCCTGGGCCGCTCCACAGTGCCTCGAGGCGCTCTTCTTCCAGGAACGCCGCCGAGAGATTGGCCTGAGGATCGAGATCAGCCGCGAGAATTTTGCGTCCACGCTCGGAGAACATCCACGCCAGGTGGTACGCGAGGCTGGTCTTGCCGACACCACCCTTGTTGTTGAAGAAGGCGATGATCGGTGGATTCGTCATGCCGGGTATATCGTGACGGCCACGTAGGTCGGCTCGACTTGGAATAGGAGTTCCTGGTTTCCGTTGTCGGACAGTGACCTGCGTGCCCTTGCAATACCAACCCCAAAGCGCTGCACATATCCGAGCTGACGCATGGCCTCCGCGATGGTCGGGTTACGATAGTCGGCGATGCCGGGCTCCCCGAAGTTCTCAAGCGTCACCAGACCGAACGGGCCCCCTGGGCTCATGATCTCCACCCGGTCGGACAGCCAGGTCACCCTTACAGGCGCCGTCGACGTCTCGTAGGTTCGGTGCATGAGTGCATTGCGAGTCAGCTGCTGGAGAGCGACGAGAGGATAGTCTGGACGACGTCGCTCAACGGGACCAGAGGTCAGATCGACCGCGGTGCGTACGTTGATCCGTAGTATCTCGTCCAGCTCGCGCAGCAGATCCGGCAGCGGGCGCGCGATCCGATGCTCATCGAGGACGTCGTCGGCGATCGTCGTTCCGTCGAAGCGAAGAAACTGTACGTATGCACCTGGAACGAAGGAGACGGGATCGCGCCCCACGACGATC
>Ga0123356_10002647_pt1 | contig 19022 bp, 15 predicted proteins | sample TergutEmb28metaG_2_FD_92546 | JGI IMG/M metagenome (GOLD analysis project Ga0123356, IMG submission 92546) | Embiratermes neotenicus P3 segment gut microbial communities from Petit-Saut dam, French Guiana - Emb289 P3 | ecosystem: Host-associated > Arthropoda: Insects > Digestive system > Gut ...
AGTAGCAGAAGAGTTCGAGGGGGTCGCGAGTGCTGCAGGAGCCCCCGGCGGGGCCCCGGAGGGTGTTTTTTTGGTTACTTTTTTGTCACACAAAAAAGTGACTCGCCGGTAGGCGAAACCTACAGCGCCCGCGCAGCGGAAATGCCCGGGCCGCAGGCCCAAGAAGACAACGCCCGGAGGGCGAAAAAGGCCGGGCCGCAGGCCCAGCACCAACAACCCCGCCCGGGAGGGCAGAAGAAACGCTTTTAACCCCGCCCCGGAGGGGCAAATCCCCCCCCACTTTAAATTATTGCCTGCGCAACTTGTGGTAGTGCGAGGCACAAAGCCCTCGCGCCAATATTTTTTGCCCGCAACCTTCAAACCCGCAAAGGCCACTGTCGGACTTGCAATGGCTGTCCGGGTAGAGGCCAAACATGGCATGGCCTACTGCAATGAAACGCTCCACTTGCTCGGCTGTGAGTTCCCCCATTTTGGCAAACCGGAGCAGCCTGTCCAAGGCATAGGCTTCGCTCTTCTCAAGCCCATCCTCAAAAAACAACTCGGAAATGGGAACGTCCAGAGCTTTTGAAATCCGCCACAGGGTTTCATAACTCGGACTGCGTTCTCCCCGCTCCAACAGAGAAACAAAACCTATGGTGATGCCACAACGCGCCGCCATCTCGTCTTGTGTAATGCCCATACTCTCCCGCAACACCCGAACCCGCTTCGCCAAACCCAACAGGCTTTGCCGAACCGCTTGCTTGTTGCCCACCTCCACCTTCTGTATCCCGTCCTCCAACCTCTTCTCTTCACTCTCGCTGCCCAACATATACTCCCTCCTTGGCTCGCCTGTTCCTTAGACAAGCTCCATCCACAAAATACACTCCCAGCCTAACAAAGGTTCCTGAATAAAGCAAGACATCCCCAATACCCTGAAAATTCCTGTGTACCCATCCGTTATTCCTATATACACCCTCTCATCTACGAAAGAAAAGCTTGCGCAAACCCAGTTAGTTGAAATTTATTATGTCTGCTCTGTCCAAAACGCTTGTTACACATCTCTTCAGCTATGGTATGCTGAAAGCACAGTTTGAGCTGCTATTATGACGGAAACCAAAACACCCCTCCCAGGCTCTATGCCCATAGAAGACTCGCTCCCAGGCGGCTCAACCCCCTTCGAAGACAGCTCTCTCTTGGATTTGGATGACCCCAATATTACGGGCACCCTCTTCGAAGGCTTCAACGATGACAGCGCAGAATTGCTCATCAGCGGCGTGGTCCCCGCTTTCGCCCCACCCCAACACCCCTTCGCCGAACCCGCCCCCCCAGAAGACAGCGAAAGCTCCTTTGCCCAACTCTGGGCTTCCGCCGTGACGGATGACGAAGCCCAAACACAGTTCCACCCAGAATCCCAACACCCTACTTCGGATTATTTCGCCGCCTGGCAGGAAGCCGCTGAGCGCCATCACTTGCCCGCCGCAGTGGAACTCCTCCCCCCCGTCATCCAACAAGAGGAAGAAGACGAAGAGGATGCTTCTTCCTTGCCCCCCACCGGCTTCTTCTCCCCAGAAGACGCCCCCCTCTTCTTCGTCAATGAACAGTGGTCCCCTGCCGCCGTCCCCCAGCCCGTCTCCCAAAACCCCTTGGAAGAGTCGGTGGCAGTGCTCGGAGAACTCTCTTTCCAAAACGCCTTCCAGGCCCCTATGGAAGACTTCGGCCCATCCGCTGACAGCTCGCCTTATGCCTCCTCCGTCTCCTATCTCTCTTTAGCACCCCCTGAAATAACCCCACCCCTGTTCTCTCCTAAAACACCCCCACCCCTGCCCCCGCCCCCATCCCTAAGCCCAGCCCCCCATATCGCCGGACACCCCAATTCACCTTCCGTATTGCAAAACAACCTCTGGCTCGTCGATGCTTCGGAAGACCTCGCGGCCCTGCAACCCAGCATCGCCGCTTTCCCAGCAGAAGAGGGCGATGACATTATCCTCCTGGAGGATGAGCTCCCCCCTGAAACAGACGAAAACGAAATCCTTCACTTCGGCGTCTCCCTCTCCCCCTCTTCTGCTCAAGACTTTTCCTTGTTCGAAGCACCCCCTTCTCAAAGCTTCCCACCCAAAATACCTCCTGTGGCGGCCCCTGATACGCCCTCCTTGCTCACCCCCGCCATCTTCTATGACGATGAGGGCTCCCAATGGCCACAACCTCCTAAAAATATCCCCCAACTCTTCCATACGCCCTCCCCCCGCAGCGCCAAAGGCTTCCAAATCCCAGGCCTCCATAAGGTGGTCCTTTATACCATGGGCGGAGCTGTTAAACGCGGAGCATTCGAAAACCCGGACTTGAGCCAGCCCAGCGTCTCCTTGAGAGCACATGAGGAAACAGAACTGCTCGCCGTCGAGCAAATAAAAGCCGTCTATTTCATGAAACCCAGCACCCGTACCCCGGCCGAAAACAGCCCCTTCCCCCCCCCCGGCGGCTCCTATTGGAAAGTCGTTTTCCATGACGGCCGACGCGTGGAAGGCCAATTGTCAGAGCTCCAAGGCACTGCCGGCTTCTTCCTCATCCCTAAACAAGGAAAAAGCCCTACCGCCTATCTCTATGTTAACCGCTCAGCCGTTCAGGAAATGTCCAGCCTCACAGCTTAGAGCGTCCTTCTCCTAAAACCATGCATGGGGTACTCGCTGTCCCCTTGCCCCTGGCTCGCTAAGCCTCCAACATTGGACCCCTCCCAGCTCCAAGCCCTCCCCTATTAACCCCCCTCCTTCGGCTCCTAAAACCCTAACATGAGCCCCCTCGAAAAAGGGTAGCGGATTAAAACCAAAATACCCTAGTGCACATAGGGGTCAGAGTCTGTCGGGGTGTTGCGCTTGCCGCCAACGAGTATGTTCATACGCTTGCGCCTGAGCGCAAATTTGCGCCCCATACGCCAAGAGCCATAGCGCTCCCATAAACCGCCGGAACGCAGCCATAGAAAACACAAAAATACCCCCGCTAAACTCGGCACCACCGCCGCAGGCGTGTTGAAAATGGCTTCCAAAAGGACAAAGGCCAACCCCAAGGCCGCAAACAAATGCCCCGTTAAACCAAACCCAAAAAAATTGAGCTGACGCTTCCCTATCTCTAAACCTAGGGCTAGCCATAGGGCTGTCGTGAGTACCCCGCCACCCTCAAACTGCCTCGCCTCTAATGCCGGCCATACCCAAGCCAACAATAAAGTTAAAATACCCGCCAAAAACGGCACCCCTATGCAAAAACGCCAAAACCTCGGCCTCCCCCAAAGCAACTCCAATTGCGAGCCCAATATCCACAGCAAAAAGGCCGATAACAAAACCCTAAAAGCCCCCGTGCTCAGCCAAAGCCATGTCAACGGCTGCCAAAAAGCACCCCCCAACACTTCCCCCGGCACAAGATAGGGGTTCAGCTTCCCCCATTGTAGGGCTAACCACCCTACAACGGATAAAATAAGCGCAAGTATAGCCAAAACAACTGCTGCACCTCGCCGGGGAAGCATGGGGTTTATTTCATGCGATAAAACAGCGTAATGCTCAAACAGTGAAACTCTTTGTCCGAGGACTGCGTCACCACCCGGTCCAAAATCTCAATGTTCGAATTCTCTTTTATCCAACGGCTGATGTTTTCTCCCATCATCTCCCGGTCCCTGGCCAGCGTCGTTGAAAATACCTTGACATTCGTAAAACTCATATTCCTGGTTTCCCCAGACATGCCTGCTCCTCCATTTTCCTATGTGTAATAACGACTAGGAACCTCGTGCTCGCTTATGCTGCAAACTTTGTCAACTGTCTTCCTGAAGTTCTCTTAATTTCACTCCCAGTCCTAAACCCGCCCCTCGGGGCCCTTCCGATGCAGCTGCGCCCAACCAAAGGGCCTAAAATTAAATGAATATACTATATAAATAAAACACTTATCTTCAAATAGCCCCCGTTTAAACCTGCGGGGGCTAAACCCCTGTTTATAGGAAATAAGGCCCCCCTTTCGATTTTTTCTGAATGTTAAAAAAATTTCACCAAAGCCCAAGTCGGGCTTTGGTGAAAGCAACATGCAAGACAAAAGTCCTCTATGGGGAGAAGCCGCCCTAGGGTTTGATGGCTATTTTCAATACGCCGTCGCGTTGGTTCGCAAACAAGTCATAGGCCTCCACAATGTCGTCCAGCGTGCGCGTATGCGTCACCAGCGCAGAAAAATCCACACGCTTGGAGGCAACCACGGCCAGCAGACGGCGCATGCGCTCCTTGCCTCCCGGGCACAGAGAATTCGCAATTTGCTTTTCTGCCAAACCCGCGCCAAAAGCATCCAAAGGAATTTTTAAATCTGCTGAATAAACACCCAGGCTCGACAGAATGCCGCCCGGCCTCAATACGCGCAAAGCGGATTCGAAGGTGGACTGCAAACCCAAAGCTTCAATGGCAACGTCGACGCCGCGCCCGCCCGTCAGACGCATAATCTCCTCTACAGGGTTAACGTTTCTAAAGTTAACCGTCACATCGGCGCCCATGTGGCGGGAAATTTTGAGACGTTGCTCTATCCCATCCACCGCAAAAATCGTCGTCGCTCCTCGAAGCTTCGCCCCCGCCGTCGCGCACAAACCAATGGGGCCTTGCGCAAACACCGCCACCGTGTCGCCAATGCGGATTTTTCCGGCCTCTGCACCTGCAAAACCGGTGGACATAATATCCGGACACATCAACACCTGCTCATCCGTCAGTCCGTCGGGAATGGGCGCTAAGTTGGCCTGCGCGTCGGGCACCAACACATATTCGGCTTGCGTCCCGTCAATGGTGTTCCCAAAACGCCAACCCCCCGAGGCTTGGTATCCGTGTCCACACTGAGCACCATCCTGCGAGGGAGAGCCCGCTTGACAGGCATAGGAGGTGAAACTCGGACAAATGGCGCCCGCAATCACCCGTTGCCCCTCTTGGTAGCCCACCACGGAGCTGCCCAGCTTTTCAATAATCCCCACAGGCTCGTGCCCTACCGTTAGCCCCTTGGCCACCGGGTATTCCCCTTTGAGTATGTGCACGTCCGTTCCACAAATGGTCGTCGTCGTTATGCGAATAAGCGCATCGTTGACGCCAACATTTGGAATGGGCTTGTCCACCAGCTCAATGCGACCAGGCTCAATAAAAACGGCTGCCTTCATCATTGCCATATGTGTTCTCCTTCTGCGGTTAGGTGTCTTTTTGCTAGGCTCCGGCAAGCTCGCCATATGGGGGCCCCGGCGCGGCAAAACCTAACAGCAGTGGCGTAAAATTAGACTGAAAATAAACCGCCTTAGTCTACATATTCGAAAGTTTCATGGGTAAAGCTTGTGGCATAAGTAACGAAGAGTTGCTCCCGTTGAGGCCTATAGCCTAAAGTTTTATACCAACGGTTAGCTGGCTTTAAAATTGCATCCCTAAGGGTGTCTTAACGGAACCCTCCCCCATGTCTACCCCTAAACCCCCCTCCCCCTCCTCCGGTTTCCTTAAGGAAATCCAAAACCGCATCCTCTCAGAGGGCGCAAGGCACCTCTCCCATGTGGACTTGCTGGCCGCCCTCTTGGAAATATACCCCGTGGACGCCTCCTGTCTAGAGTCTGGATGGAAGGCTTTGTTTGGACAGGCGCCTTATGAGTTGGCTCAAACTTTTGGAATATACCCGGCGACGCGCCTGCTGGCTGCCCTGGAAATAGGCCGCCGCACGCTCGCCGCCAAGGAGCAGCGCCCCCGCCTCTGCTTCCCTAAGGACGTCTTTAAACTCATGCGCGCGGAGTTTGCCGGGGCTTTTCAGGAGCGCATGTTTGTCTTGGCTTTAAATGCGCGAAATACCCTCCTGACCAAGCAATGCATCGCAACAGGCTCTGTCGATGCTTGCCAGGTGGACTTGAGAGAAATGTTCGCCCTGCTCTTCCGCGTCAGCGCCAGCAGCTTCATCCTCGTCCACAACCACCCTTCGGGGGATTTTCGCCCTTCTCAAGCGGATATTGCTTTGACGGCACGCATGGCATGCGCCGGAAAACTGCTCGGCTTGCCTTTGTTGGACCACCTCATTTTGGGCGACAACAGCTATGTCTCCATGCTGAGCAAAGGCCTCTTGAGTCCCTCAACACCCCCTCAATACCTCGAAGCCAAAAACTTGAGAAACCTCTGAAGAAACCAAAGAAAAAACCCTGTGAATACCGATAAGGCCACAAACCCTGCCCCTACGGCTGCCCCATAAATAAAACGCAACTGCACCACGGAAATCCCCCCCTCTAAAAAAGCCTCTTTTAAGGGCTCCCAAAAACCCAAAATCCGCAAAACCTTCTCAGGGAAATGTTCTAATACCCGAAGAAACACCAGCCCCCCCGGCGAAGGCCAATATTGGAAAACCAACTCCACAACAATGGCTACCACCCAATAGACATACAGCAACCAAGCTGCATTGCGAATACTGATGCCTAAAAAATGAATAAGGGTTGCTCGTTGTAAGCTGGCCACAACGCACTATTGCCTCAAGGCCTGGAGCTTCTTTTGAGCAAGCTTTTGGGCACTCTCATCTTTGTTGTATTTGAGGAAGTTTCTATAGGAGGCAAAGGCTTGTTCCACCGTCTCCGGATTCTTTGCCAGCACATCTGCTAAAAGCAAGTGAGGCTCTGCCCAGGCCGGCTCAAGTTGCGTTGCCCGCTGAAAAGCAAGCACCGCTTCTTGCTCTCGCTTGTTCTGTGCAGCGGCCTTTCCAGAAATCCACTGCGCTATTGCCGAAGACGGCGCTGCAAGCAACGCTTTCTCGGCTGTCTGGCTTGCCTGCGCAACAGAGCCTGCACTCAATTGGGCATTCGCCAACGCGGCCAGCGCAATGCTTCTCTCCCATGCCGGTTTGATGGTAGGAACTTTTGCTTCAAGCTCCTTCAACAATTTGGAGTTGGAGGACTGTGCCAGCCAAAGGCCTGCGGCTCCACAAATGGACTTGGGCGCATTCTTGAGCGCTGACTGAAAAGCCGCCTGAGCAATGTCCATGTTGTTTTGCCGGAAAAACCCCATGCCGATGGAACAGAATGTGTCTGCATCTGCAGAATCTCTCTTGTTGGCTTGCACCAAAAAATTCATCGCCTCGCCGGGTCGATTCGAAGCAAACAAGGCTTCCGCTTTTAGCCCCAAAGAACGAACATTGTTCTTCTCCAACACCAATGCCTTCTCTGCTGCCTTCAGCGCCTCATCCGCTCTCCCCAACCGCACCGCCGCAAGAGACAAAGCCTGCAATGCCTCCACCAACTGCGCATCATCCTCCGCCCATTGCAAAGCCTCCCCATAAGCATTGTCAAATTGTCCAAGCGCTCCAAGCACTCCCACGGACAGGCTTCTGACACACATCAATGAGCCATTCCTCCTCAAAGCTTTTTGAAGCTCACTGTGGGCTTGTGCAAAATTGCCTTCTTCTTCCAACAACCTTGCCAAAACACATGCCGCCTCTTCCACGCTGGGCTCGGCAACGGCTTCTTGCAGCAAAGCTTTCGCCTTGTCAGGCTCTGTGCTCTTCAAAATATTGGCCAATGCAAATTGCAAGGGCGCCTTGCCTTTGCCTCTTTGCAGGTTTAAATCTTTCAACGCCGCTTCTAAATTGGAACGCGCTTTGGGCACATTGTTCTCTGCAGCGTCCGCCATGGCCAACAATGCAACCGCTCTGGGGGGATATTTCCTCTTAACTTGGGTTTTGACCAATTCTTCACGCAACTTTTTCCAATCCCCTTGCCGCATCCATGCCCAGGAGCGCGCAAACACCAATTCGTTGGAATCGGGTGAAATCTTCTCCAATATCTCAGCGGCCTTCTCCCGAGAAACCAAAACCCTGGCAAGCTTCTCCTTGGCTTCAAGTGACTGCGGACGCTGCTTGAGGGCTTCTTCAAATTGCCTCTGGGCAGACAACCCTTGGCCCGCCCTCAAATAAACATCCCCTAAATCTAAACCAAACTCAAAAGCATGCTCCGCAAAAAGTTGCTTGCCTCGCTCCAATACCACCATGGCCTTGGCTTCGTCCCCTAACGCAGACAACAACAAGCCATAGACACGCTCTCGCTGCATCCTCCAACCCTCCGGCAAGCCTGTCTCCGACGTCAGAGGCTCAATCTGCCGAAGTGAAATTTCCATCTCCTTGTTCAATCCCAAACGCGCACGCGCCAATCCCAAAATACGCAAGGGATGCTTCGCAGCGTTTTCAACCAATGCAGGATGGTTGAGCGCTTGCAACGCACTGTCGTCTTCCCCCAAAGCCAAATAGGTTTCAGACAAACCTATCAACGCCCGCACATTGGAGGGAAACAGCTGCAACGCTTGGTTAAAACGAGCCAATGCATCCTCAGGCTTGTTCCTCGCAAGCAACAACCAGCCTGCCTCACTCTGAATGTCCGAGGGCAAATCCTCAGAGGCCGCAAGAATGTTTCGCTCAGCCTTCTCTCGCTCCGCTTCTGAGCCCACGATGGCATCCACCAGCAAGGCAATGTTGGGATAAAGCTGACGTACACTTCTTTGCCCAACCTTCTGCTCAAGTGCTTGAAACGCCGCTTTGCTCTCTTTGGAATCTGCTCCAAATCCTTGAAACTGCCGCGCATGCACCAAGGCCTTCAGCGCCCAAGCCTCCGCATTCGCATTGTCCAACTTCAAAGCACTCTCCAAGGACTCCAATGCAAACTCGTAGTCCGCTTGCATGTCGACGTTGATGGAACGACGAGCTTTGATGAGATGCTCTGTAATGTCCGTTTGCTTCTTCTCCGCTGAACCATAGGAGAGCCAACCAACCAGCCCTGCTAATAGGATAACAGCTGTACCAATGAGAATAACCCCACGTACCCCTGTCCCCCACTTCCTCCAAAATGTCTTGCGCTTCTCTTGGGCATCCAGCTCTGCCTTGAGCTCCGACTCATAGGCTTGCCCCTCTCGCTCCGCAACACGTACCTGCACTGCTGTGTTGATGGCCGGCGCCTTCGGCTCTGACGGCAAGTCCGGCAATGTGTCCAACATCGCCAAAGTCACTGACTTCGAAGGACCTGCTTTCTTCTGGGAAACCGGCGCGGCTTGCACGCTTCCTTCAGACTCCCGCTTGGGCGCGGAAATATGGGCTACAAGCCCGCCTCGACCGTTGTCTTGCCAACGCTGCTCCGACGGGGCCGCAAGCGGATAGTGCTGCGCCGTCTCCGGCATCTCCTCCTCCTCGCCCTCCATATCCAATATGTTGAAAACTTGCGTCGGACCATCCTCTTCGTCCAAATCCACACTCTGTGTGGGACCATCTTCATCCGCTACCACAGGCTCCGGTATCTCTTCAAACTCCGTCCAGTTCAACAGACTGATAAATTCAGGTGGAGTCTCTCCCGCCAAAGCCTTCTGCGTGTATTCCAGATAGAGCTTAAAATTGGGATTCTCCGGCTCCAAACTGCAGGCCTTGCGCAACATCGGCAATGCGGACCTAAACAGCTTGTTTTCTATAAACACTTCGGCTACCAAACCATAGACGCGCGGGTTCTCCCTGTCTATCGCAATGGCTGCCTCAAATTCATGCATCGCATCCGCCGGCTTCCCAAGACACACCAAAGCCTTGCCCCACAAAACACGCCCCACTATAGATTTGGGGTGCTCCTCAACTCCCTGACGACAAACTTCAATGGCTTGCTCAAACATATGGTCTTCAAGCAAAGCCTTGGCATGCTCAACAAAAGCAAGCGCGCCAGGGTGTTCTCGCATAAATTCCTCGTATCTCTCGTTTGCTGATGGACTCATCGCTGTGCGTACTTTATCCAACTATAAACTTAAACGGCTGCTGCCTATAATGAAATATCTCTCCTTCCCTCGCCCTCCCCTTTTCTCCCTCTTCTGCCTCGCCCTCCCCTCCCTCCTGGCCTGTAGCCAACACGCCGGCAACCTGTCTACACTCAAACCACGCATTGAAAAATTCCACCAGGCCATCCGTTGGAAAGATTTTTCTGCAGCTTCCAAAATCCTTCAACCTCAAAAACAATCCCTCTTCCTCAATGCCCGCCTCCAATCCAACGACATCCACGACTTGAGTATTACCGACTATGAGCTGGAAGAGGCAGAGGTTTCAACAGATGGCAAAACTGCTGTGTGCACTTCTCGCCTATCCTGGTTCCATCTGCCCCATATTAACGAGCAAAATGCTCTCGTTAGAAGTCATTTTGTTTGGGAAAATAAGAATTGGTATTTGGAACGCCAGGAAAACGGGCCATTTCAAGAACTCGCTGCTCCCTAGCAATTCTTGAAAAAAAAACGTCCATCACCCCGGGGCCGGCCGAAGTGATGGACGCCGGGAGCTCCCCCATGGAGCGCCCTGACCCTGCCCTACAAGATAGCAACTCTTGGGCCAATGTTTGGGACCCCCTCTTTTCAATAACTTAGCTCGTTAGCCGCTGCCACTTTCATCCAATAGCCCCAAAAATTATGCTAAATGCAACATTCGCTGGATGCAAAATGCAACATGCCCCCCAGAAAAAAGCCACCCGCTGCTAACCCCCTGCTTTGTTTGGGCTTTAGGGTAGGCATAGGGCCAAAATATGGCGGTTGCGAGATGCAACACTGGGGCCGGTACTCGCTTTTGCCGGCCCCTTATTCCATATGCTGCCCTGGGCCTCTAAAAACAAGGTTGACTTGAAACACCTCTAAACCTAGCGAAACACTTATGTCGTTTGCCCATAACCTCGCCCTCCTCCAACAAACCATCTCCCGCCTACAACCCATCCACTTCCCAGGCTTGCATGGCGCCGCACGCGGCCTCCTTTTGTCCCAACTTTGCAAAACAACCCGCCAACCCCTGCTCTGCATCACCGCGGACGAGGCGTCGGCAGAGCAACTCGCACAGGACATCGCCTTCTTCTTCGGCGGCATGGGCACCTTGGCTGAACCTCGTATCCTCAAATACCCTGCGGCAACACAACAACCCTGGGACGCTGTCATTTTTGACGCGCAAACCATGGCAAACCGCTTGAGCGTTCTTTTTCACTTAAGCCAAAAAACAGCCGGAAAAATCATCGTCGCCTCCCTCCCCTCCCTGGCCAAAAAGCTGATGCCCGTCCAACAGATGAATCGCTTGGCGGAACTTCTGGCCCCAGGCCAAGAATATGCCCGCGATGTGCTGGCGCTCAAACTGGCCCACTGCGGCTATCGCTTCTCCCCTCTGGTCGAAGAGGTCGGCCACTTCTCCGTGAGAGGAGACATTCTGGACGTCTTCGCCCCCATGAGCGATTGGCCATTCCGTTTGGAATATTTCGGCGACTATATTGAGTCCATCCGCAGTTTCAACCCGGATACACAAAAAACCATAGAACACGTCGATATTCTACACCTTCTCCCCGCATGCGAGTGGATGTATTCCCCCCACCACCAAACCCAAGCCCAAAACGCCCTGCGCGCACTCGCCGAAACCGTTCACCTGCCTACCTCTAAACTTAAAGAGCGCTTCTCCCAAGTGGAACAAGAAAGCTTCGGCGCAGGCATGGAAAGCCTCTTGCCGGCTTTCTATGCAGAAAAACTGCACACCTTTTTTGATTATTTGAAAGCAGGAGACTGGCAACCCATCCTCTTCTTCAATGCACCTGAAGAGCAGGAACGCTCTTTAAATGAATTCTATGCGGATATGGAACGCTCCTATCAGGCCGCCCTGGAACGCGAAGAGTTAACCTTCCCCCCCTCCACCCTCTTCCTGGAATATGACGAGCTTAAAACCCTCCTCCTCCCTATGCCACGTTTGAGCGGAGGCGGGTTGACACTCGAAAATAATCCCCAAATCCTCCACTTTTCATTTCCTTCCACACAAACCCTGCGCGAATCCATTCGAGCACACCATGGCGAGGAAAGCGCGCTCGCCCCCTTCATCGAGCAACTTTCAAACTGGCGCGACATGCACATGCGTACCGTCGTCGCCTGCGGAACACTGGGACAGGCAGACCGCCTCAAGCGCCTCCTCAGCGAACGAAACCTTCGTGTGGATATTTCCCAAACCCCTTTGGATTTGGAAAAGCTTTCTTGGGAGCCCACGTCCTTGGCAAAAATTTTTATTGGGGAAATTTCTGCCGGTTTCGTCGCTGAAGACCAGCAGCTGACCCTTCTCTCAGACGAGGATATTTTCGGCGTACGTGCACGTCCCAAAACTCGAAGAAGACGCAACGAGTTGGGTTTCGCACAAGACTTCGGAGACCTCAAAGAGGGAGACCTTGTCGTCCACACGGACTTCGGTGTTGCTCGATATACGGGCATGACAAAAATGCTGGTCCAAAACGTGGAGAATGACTTTTTGGTGCTCGAATATGCCGGCAAAGACAAAGTGTATTTGCCGGTCAGCCGAATGAGGCTCATTTCCAAATTTTCAGGGGGAGACCCTACCAAGGTTTCATTGGACAGGCTGGGAACAACAGGATGGGAGAAAACCAAAGCAAAAGTCAAAGAAAGCCTCCTCAAAATGGCAGCGGAGTTGCTCCAAATGTATGCCTCACGACAAGCACACCCCGGCTTCGCCTTCGCCCCCCCTAACCGCTATTTCCACCAGTTTGAGGCTGACTTTGAATTTGAAGAAACACCGGACCAAACCAAAGCCATTGAAGACGTGCTTTGCGACATGCAAAAGCCAAGCCCCATGGACAGGCTCATTTGCGGCGACGTCGGCTATGGCAAAACAGAAGTGGCCATGCGCGCTGCCTTCAAAGCCGTCTTGGACCATAAACAAGTGGCTGTGCTGGTGCCCACAACCTTGCTCGCCCACCAACATGTACAAACCTTTAAAAAACGCTTCGCCGACTATCCGGTGCATATTGAAGTCGCTTCAAGCTTGAGAAAGCCCAAAGAGACTGCCGAAATTTTTAAACGTACCCAAGAAGGAAAAGTCGACATCCTCATCGGCACGCACAAACTGCTCTCTTCTCAACTTGACTTCAAAAACTTGGGGCTCCTCGTTATTGATGAAGAACAAAAATTCGGCGTCAAACAAAAAGAGCACCTCAAAAAACTCAAAACACAAGTCGACGTCGTCACACTTTCTGCAACGCCCATCCCGCGCACGCTCAACATGGCCTTGGGCGGCTTGCGCGAAATGTCCATCATCGCAACACCTCCTCAAGACAGGCGCTCCATTCGTACGGTTGTTACCAAATTCGACACACAATTGATTCGAGAGGCCATTCAAAGAGAGCTTCAACGCGGCGGCCAAGTCTATTTTGTGCACAACAGAGTCCAATCCATTCACTCTGTCGAAAAACTCTTGAAAGAAATTGTGCCCAATGCCTTAATCGGCGTCGCTCACGGGCAGTTGGGCGAAGGCAGGTTGGAAGGTGTGATGCTCGATTTTATTCAAAAGAAAATTCAGGTTCTGCTGTGCACATCCATCATCGAAAGCGGCTTGGATATTCCTGCTGCCAATACGATGATTGTGAATCGTTCTGATACTTTTGGACTCGCACAACTCTATCAATTGCGCGGCCGCGTCGGCCGCTCCAAAGAACGGGCCTATGCCTATCTCCTCGTCCCCGCCCGCAAAACCATCACCAAGGAAGCAGAACGCCGACTGGAAGTCCTGCAAACATGCTCTGAGTTGGGCTCCGGCTTCTCCATCGCCTCCCATGACTTGGAATTACGTGGGGCCGGAAACCTCTTGGGGGAGGACCAGTCCGGCGCCATTGAGGCCGTTGGCTTGGAGCTTTATACGCAAATGCTCGAAGAGGCCGTCGCACAAATGCGGGGACAAGCTCTGCCCAACCGAATAGAGCCGGACGTGCAATTGCCCGTCCCCGCTTTCTTGCCCGACGACTATATCCCCAACGTCCACCAACGCCTCGTCTTCTATAAGCGCTTCTCCCAAGCAGCCAGCTTTGAAGAATTGGACGCCTTGAGACTTGAGCTTGTCGATCGCTATGGCCATGCGCCTGCTGAAGTCGATGCCTTGCAAGCGTTGATGCAACTTAAAATTGAGCTGCGCGAGCTTTCCATACGCGCACTCGAAACCGGCGCCGGAAAACTCGTCTTCTCCCTCGGCGCCCATACCAACATTGAGCCGGCCAAACTCACACGCCTTTTGCAAACCTCCAAAGGACGCTATCGCCTTACCCCAGAAATGAAATTCATTGCACAGCTTGAAAACAAAGAACTCTTCCCTCAAGCCAAACAAGCCCTCTCTGACTTGCGCCAGTGTACAACGGCCCCTGCCCCTGCTAGCTCTTCCTCTAACACTACCCCCATTGCCTTTAAAAACCAGGCTGTATCCCATAGGAAAATTCTAAGCTCATGAACTTTCTTCTCCCCCTCGCGCTCCTCCTCTTGGCTCAACCCGAAAACTCGGTTGAACAGCAGCTTGTCGCCTCCGAAACAACTTTGGAGTCAACCGAAACCGCTGCCGAGGCCCCAGAGAAACCGGAGAGCTCTCTCACCGAACCAACCCAACCCAAAAAACGCGTCCCTCTCCTCGGAGTCAGGCTGGACCTTGGGTTTCCAGATGGGCTGGGATTGGATTTCTTGGGAAACCCCCTGCCCTTCTTGCAGCTGCACCTCGGCCTTATGTACAGCATTTTCGGCGTGGGCTTTCGCGGAGGCGTCAGCTTTGTGCCTTGGCACGGCGTCTTCCGGCCTGTCCTAACCCTTGAATCAGGCTACCAATTCAACAGCATGGTCGGACTCTGGCTATATACTACCCATGTTTCACTTTATAATTTGTTTGATAACTTTCGATATACGTTCATCAACAGTACCCTTGGATTTGATGTTGGCTCAGCAAACGTCGCCTTCATTTTTCGAATCGGCGGCAGTTTCCTTTTCTTCAATAACAACCACTTTTCCTATCCAATAAAAAACGGGGATGATGCTGAAATGGTTTCTATAAGAAAAGTCAGGAGCACGGGTTTTATTCCCACTGCCAGAATTGGAATTTCCATATGCTTCCTTTGAAAAAAAACGCTCGCTGCCACAAAGCTCAGCACGCTTGCCCCGTCGGCAAACGCTTTTTCATAACACTGCTGCTTCTGCTCACTCCCGCCTGCATCTCAGCCAAAATAGAAGATGCTTGCTATTTGATGGATGGACTTCCCTTGGAAAAGAAAGCTCCTGCAGACAATTTTGAGGAACTTTCTGTGCTGGAGGAAATGGCTGTCAACGCGCCATATTCTGCAGAATTGAAAATCCCCGTCCAAGCGGACTTTGCCCGCGCCATTGAATCTGCCCGCAAGGAAAACTTGCACCCCAAGCTATATCTCAAAAGCGTTCGCCTCGTTTCTCCAAACAATACAGCACATTTATTTGAGAAAATAGAAATGACGCTTTCCCCGCCCCCAGGTTCTTCCCTGCCTGAAGCCCTTGCCGTCGAACACCATGCACCCACCCCCCCGGGGCCTATGGACCAAGTCTATCTTCAAACCCACCCTGTCAACGTCGTTGACTATCTCGCAAAAGGCGCTCTCACAACGAAACTGGACATCACCACACAAATCAACGACGAAACCCTTTGGGTTAACGTCGAAGTCTGCATGGACGGAAGCCTCTCTTGGCCTTGAGTCAGCCATTGCCCATCAAATGGTGGGCATATTCCTTTCGTTGACTTTCGTTTTCTAAAACCAAAAAAGCTTCTTCGACAAGAGCGGTCAGCTGCTTGGCGCAAGCGAGCGCTTGGGGGTTCTTGTGGCCTGCAAACTTCAATGGGTTGAATTCCTCTATGAGACGCATGCGCGCGTCTTCAAGCTCACACGTGCTTGCCTCCTGCGACACGCCGAGAACATCAAAATAGTCGGCCTCTCGAATTTCTTCAAACCGCACAAACAAACGCTCTGCGCTGACTTCAGAAGCCCCAGCGTGCACAAACGTCTTTTCTGAAAACTCAATGACACCCAGTTTCCAAGCAGTCAAAAGCGTGGCGTATATTTGTTTGGGCTGCAAACCCAAACCCTCCGTCAAATCTCCAAGCCTGGTTTCGGTATCCATGCTTTCAAAAAATCTCTTCTCTCTCTTGCTCATCCCCATCGCAATCAACCCTGCCAGGTTGGTTTTCAAAATAGGAATGGCATTCTTTCCTCCGAAACGCTCCAAAAAGCGGGCCTCCGTATGGCGACGCTCCAAACCCTCTTTGAGCAATGGCCAAAACGGTTGCGGCTTTTTCAAAATCGTCACCTCTGCTTCAGGTTTTTCTTCAACCAAGGCAAAAGCAGCTTCGCTCTGAGATAGGGCTTCAAAAACCACCCTCTCCGCATAACGTTGGAGCAACCCATCGGCTTCCACCTCACGAATGAAACCTTTTTGCAAAAGAACCTCCAGTTGCTCATGGGGGCTCCTTTCTTCCAACAGGCGAAGGCTTTGGTATTGTTTGGCGCTGACAAGCCCATCCCGCCGCGCTTGCCGCAAAAGCAAATCCCCCGGACAATGAGAGTCTATGCCTATGAGAGCACCTTGACATAGGTATAGCTTCCGTTTGCCCAGACGGCTTTCTATGTCCAAACGCAACCAGGGACGCACAGCAACGGTTTGCACCAACAAGCGAAGACATTCCTCAAGCGTCGAAAATGCATTGCCAGGCATGGGCGAAGACAACGGCAATATCACCGTCGCAGGAGCTAAAACCAGGGCAGCTCTCACTTCAGCTTCTGATTTGGCAGCTTGGCTCCTCAGCTGCAAAAGCTCTTCTTCCATCTTTGTCATGCGTTGTTGAGAAGCAAGCGCTTGTTGTTCAAATTCGGAACACCTCTTCTCAAAATCCGCTTGCACTTGCTGTGCACAAGCTTTGAGTGCGTCTGTTTCTGCTTGCAAAATGGCAGCTGAAGACACAGCCGATTGCAAACGCGTTTCGCCCTCTTTGCTTTTCTCGTCCACCTCGGCAAGTTTCAAACAAGCAATGTCCCTCTCTTCTTTCGTCTGCACAAGCTCGGCTTCTGTTTGCTCAAGCTTGGCTTGTGCTTGCTGAATCTCCAGGTTGAGCGTGGACTTGTCTGCTTGCCAACGTTCGCGCTCCTCCAGTGCACGCTCCAGCAACGATTCTATTTTTTGGACTTCCTCCTGGGCATGCTCTCTCTCTTTTAGAAAAACCTCTCTTTGAGATTGCAACTCCTGCTCTGCCTGCAATATGGCTTCTCTCTCCGCCTTCAACTGAATAAGCTCTGCTTTGCTTTTTTCCAACTCGGCTTCGAGTTTCCCATGAATTCGACGATGTATTTGAAGCTTCCCTTCCACGTCCGAAAGGGCTTTCCCCATTTGTAGAAACTTGGCTTCTGCTTGAACCTTTTCTTCAGAAACCAAGTCAAGCTGCTTGGACATCTCTAGAGCTTTGGCTCGCAACAGCTTGGCCTCATCCGAAGTCAAAACTTTGTCGCTCGACAAAGCCAATCCCACGGCTTCAATATGAGGCGCCGAGGTTTCATGGACAGGCTCTGGAGAAATAAGCGCCGCGGCTGCTTTGGCTGCAGCCTTTTTGGCCGCAACTTCTTTGGAAGACGCTTTGGGCTTTTTTTCTGAAACAGCCGCAGCCTCTCTGAGCAACGGTTTTGTGCCTTTCTCTTTGGAAAAAACATAAACCTCAACCTGTGCCGGATTTTGAGCATTCTCTTGGACAACAGCCTCCGGCGTTTGGCCCACAGGCTTGTGCAAATCCAAACAAGCCAAAACTTTGGACTCCACCAAGGGCAACTCCAAATAGGCAAAACCTTCCCGACGCTCGCCCAGCAAAACAATGTGCGGCGACAAAGAAGCCAACTCGTGAATGAGACGCATCCCCCTGCCGCCTTCAAGCCTTGGTGATAAAAATACCCAGTCGTGCATGGACTGCACAAACGCCATCACCGCATCCGATACGTGTGAGACAATTTCTATATCCAAGGCATGTGCTCGGGCGATGCGCTTGAATGTGTCGATAACCTGCAAATGGTCAGTGACGAGCAAAATGGTTCTGGACATGGGCTCTATTCTCTTCAGAGCATGGTCGCCGGGTCAATATCAATGACAACCTTGATGGATTTTGGCAAACTGACCACAACTTGTTCCACCGCCAACAAGGCTATCTCCAAAGCCGCATAGCTTGGGCCTTTTAGGAAAAGTTGCCACCTGTATTTGTCGGAAACCTTGGCAATGGGCGCAACAGAGGGCCCCAGCACGCGCACATTCGAAGGGGTTTTCAAAAGGGCCTCCCCCGCAACATGCGCCAATTGGCGTGCGCAACGCTCCACCCAACCCGCCTCCCGGCCTTCAATACGAATCAACGCTATCCGCGCGTGGGGGGGCCAGGCCAACATCCGCCGCCGCCCCATCTCTATGCGCGCAAACCCCTCAAAGTCCTTCTTCAACATATAAGCTATGGGCTGAGCTTCCGGGTGGTAGGTTTGCAGCAATACCCGGCCGGGACGCTCTCCCCTCCCCGCCCTCCCTGAAACCTGTGTTAATAAATGAAATACCCTCTCGGCAGCACGAAAGTCCGGCAACGAAAGCCCTATGTCCGCAAGCAACATGCATACGAGGGTGACGCCGTGAAAGTCGTGCCCCTTCGTCAACATTTGCGTCCCTATCAACACGTCCAACTCGCCCTTCGAAAAACGCTCCAGCAAAGCGTGCAGCTTCCTCGCGGAAACCGCCGTGTCCCTGTCCAAACGCCCTACCCTCGCTGAAGGAAAGGCCGCCCCTAACTCCTCCTCTATACGCTCTGTCCCAAAACCTAATTTTAAAAATTTCCCCCCACACTCCCCGCATAGCTCAGGCAAATGTTGGCTTAGGCCACAATAGTGGCATTGTAGCCGCTGTATTTTAGAATGGTAGGTCATACATATGTCGCAACGCCGACACTTCTGCGCCTTCCCACAGCCGGAGCATAGCCACATGCGGTTGTAGCCACGACGGTTTAAAAACAAAATGGCTTGCTCGCCGTTCAACAACACCTCCCCCAATGCCCCACGTAAAGCCGGCGTCAATAGGGAAATTTCTTCCGCGTCCCCCCCCTCGGGCTTTTCACCAGGGGGTAAACCCTCCAACGGCAAAACTTGGGCAGGGGGCTTAGAGGAGGACTGGAGGGCAACAGCTTCCACATCCCCCCCCTCGGGCTTTTCACCAGGG
>Ga0123356_10002648_pt1 | contig 19018 bp, 10 predicted proteins | sample TergutEmb28metaG_2_FD_92546 | JGI IMG/M metagenome (GOLD analysis project Ga0123356, IMG submission 92546) | Embiratermes neotenicus P3 segment gut microbial communities from Petit-Saut dam, French Guiana - Emb289 P3 | ecosystem: Host-associated > Arthropoda: Insects > Digestive system > Gut ...
AGGTCCGAGCCAAATGCAATATATTTGGTATGTCTCCGGTTGCTCGTGCGGCGTATGTTCGTGAACTGAATTATAATCGAGAGAATATAGACTGGTTGAGACGTGATCTGTCTGCTAGATCTAACTATATTCTTGTGTTGAATGGTGTTCTTCTTGTTGCTCTTTTCTCACTCTTGTTCGGTTCGGATAGATGGGGGCTCTCCAACGACGATATGCGCTCTACATTTTTCACCATATCTTCTAGTCTTGCCGTTGTGTTCTTGATCTTCTCTACCGCGAGCATTTTATTAGCGGTCGTTCACTCTACTCTGTACCGAGATGTTTCGTATCAGTATGCTAAGGGCGATAACAGCGAAAGGTATGTTCCTGCCCTTGTGTATGACTTGACTTCTGACTTCTTTGTTAATAATAGCGATTTAGAAATAATGTGTGATGAAATTGAATCAAGATATTACTTTTTTGTACGTCACTCTGTCGCAGCTGGATGTAAATCGATCCTGCTGTCGTCTTCCGGTAAGAACACTGTTGTCGCTCTGATCTTCACATTTGTTTCGGTGGCCCTTTGGATCAGTTGTTGCGTTTGATATTGCGTGATCTAGTATATCCGCTGGAATAAGGCTGTTTTGAACTCTGTTCGGTTTAGAAAATTTTCTGTGCAGCCCTCGAACTCCAAGCAATAAAATTTATCTTTCTATGCGTTCCCTGAACGCATGGACGGGATCGGAGAGATCATCAGGGACATCGGCATCAGGATGGACCGCCTTGAATCGGAACGGGAATCGGTCATCGCCCTTTCGCGGGCTGTCATCCGCGGGACCAAGCGTGCGATACATTCGATACACGCAGGCGAGCAACATGACCTTTCTGAACTTCGGAAGACGCTGAACGAACTTTTGGCGATGGTCGCCGACAAGCCTGAGCTCATTGTATCCGGGAACGTTCAGGATGCTGCGGCGGAGTTCGCCGAGGTCTGCATCCTGTCCTCCGTCATCAGCGGTGAAACGATACCGTCGTTCAAAGATCTCGGGATAACGCCGCAGGCATGGGTTCTGGGCCTCGCCGATTCGGTCGGAGAGATGCGCAGGGCGATATTGGATTCGCTTCTTTGCGACAATGTGAAAAATGCGGAACGCATCTTCTCATGCATGGGTGAGATCTACGAAGAGATGATGATGCTTGACGTACCTGACGCGATACTGCCGATAAGAAGGAAACAGGATATCGCGCGCGGCGTGATGGAAAAGACCAGAACGGATCTTGCCGCCGCCGTCACGAGACGCTGATCAGCGTCTTCCCTTCGGCTTTCCGAAGTTCTTTACCGGTTTCCTGAGCACCCATACCAGTATCAGGATCATGATCACGAGTATGATGCCGATGATCCATGTGATCAGCGTGTGGCTGCTCTGCCCGATGTAGAAGTGATGGTCCTGCTCCAGTCCGGTGATGTTCGCCAGCGGGGTGGAGTCCTCGTGCACCTGCACGCGGTATGTGTGTCTTCCGTCGGACGGGTTGTCTACGATCCACTTGTACGTGACCGTCCTGGAGCCGTTCGGAGAGATGGAGATGTTCTGGGTGTCGTCCGTCAGGTCCATCGCATTGCCGTCTATGACGAACTGCAGGCTGAGGTTTGTAACCTGTGAGTTTGATGTGTTATTGATCTCAACGGACAGCAGTATCGGCACGACCACTTTGATCGGGAACGTTCTCGTTACTTTCTCCGAGCTGCTTCCGCTCGTCAGCTGGAAGTCCACCACCAGTCTGTAATCCCCGGGACTTTGGGGCGCGGTTATCGTGAGGCCTTTGATCCTGTCGTCATCCTGGAACACGTAGCTTGACGGGGAGACCGCTCCGCTCTGGGTGTTGCCGTTGGAGTCAACGAGCTTCATGGCCGCAGAGTATATCGTCCCGTCGGTGAACAGGTTTATGGCGTCATCGTCGTCCGCATACAGCGTATCGCCGACGCCCAGAAGGGTCTTGCCGCCTTCTATCCCGAAGTGGGAGCCGCTGCTTGTCTGAGATACGGGGATGACGACCAGCATCATCACTGCGAACATCGCCGCTGCGGTGAGGATCACTTTCTTCGTGAGAACACCCCCCTCTTCGTTCCGAGCCATACTATCAGGATAAGAAGCAGCAGCATCACCGCTACCATTATCCAAAGGATGCTCGGCACGCTTCCTCCGTCATTGAACACGTTGGGTCCGGTCGCACTGCCGCTTCCGGAAGTCAGATCGACTGGCTGCGGTGAAATTGTCACTATTATCTCGTTCGATGCACCCGCTGCGGCCTCATCTCCCGGAGTAACGGTATCCCACGGGGCTGTTGCCGCGTCGTCCTCGAACACTGTCACGGATACTTCGAAATCATCCGGAAGTTTCGGGCTGTTCTCCGTCATGCCTATGATCTTGATGTACACCGTCATGTCGGTCATCGGACCGATGTCGAAGATGTGCTCGCCGTTGCGTGAGAGTATCCTGCCGTTCGAATCGGATATGACGTAATACCATTCGTCGTTCAGCTCGTCGGGCGAGCCGGGAACTGCGTCCAGTACGGATACCAGGAATGTCTTTGCGAACAAGGTGTTGTTCCTCAGCGTTATTGAGAGGCTTGATTCGCTGTTGGATATGCGGTCGCTCTCTCCTTTGCCGATGACGACATCGTTCGTCGCATCTGTTACTATCAATGCTGAGTCGCCCTCCACGGTGTGCGTGTAGACGTATGCTCCCGCAGCATCCCTGAAGTATATTGTGAGCTGCGAACCTGTCACGTCCTGTTTGAACGTTGCCTTGACGTAGAAGGTCATGCCGGCCGCGTCGCCGTTTATGAAGAATATCTCATTTGCCATGGCTGCGTCTGAGTAGAATGTTATTGTATCCCACCCCATTCCTCCGGACAGGAAGAACGACCTGAAGTCTATCATGCTCACATTCGCCGACGGGTCCAGAGTCATCGTCACCTCGAACGTCGCCTCGAACTCATCGTCGGCGAAGGTCGCGGCCCATCCCGTTTCCGTTACTATGAATGTTATATCGTCCGGGGTCTGAGCAGGCCCGCCGACCATCGTCATGTTAACGACGCCGTAGCGCGGGTCCGGAAGTTCTTCGCCCGTGTCCACTATCCTGGTGGGGTCGCCCCTGACCGGATAGGCGGGGTCGCCGGCAAGGTAGCCGGGCATGTTAGTGTATATGTACGCTTCATCCTCGTAATCGTAATTGGTGAATGCTGCGAAGAAGTACATGTGGTCTTCCAAGCTGTTCACCGCTTTCGGAAGTACCGCGGTGTACATGCCGCCGGACAATGTCGCGACGTATGTCTGGCTGTCGTCCGTTATGTACTCAGGATTGGCGAGATCGTGCATGTATGATCCGGACGCATACGGCCCGATCTGTCCGTACGATATGTACAGCTTGCCCGTGCCCGCGTATCCCACATATCCCTTTATCTCAATGGACTCTTCCAGTTCGACATTGACCCTTGTGCCGAAGAGACCCGGCTCCGCATTGATCCATGCCGGTTCGACCGTGTTGTCCGTGACGTAGTAATACCATACCTTCTTCTCGGCAGCATCGGTGACCTTGACCTGGAATGTCTTCCCGGCCTCGAAGTACCATATGTTCTCGTGTTTTGCTGTTGTTCCCGTACCTGCGACCATGTCGCCGCCGTCGAGTTTCGTTACCGTGACAAGATCCTCGGCACCGAGCCCGACGAGCTCCAGCCTGTTCATCGCATTCACCGTTACGGTTATGTCCGACGGGTCGCTGCCTACCTTGAGCGTACCGGTGTAGTAGTATCCCGTGGGGACCCTGGCTCCCGACGATGTTTCGATGTCGCGCTGTATCCTTACAGTGTAATCTCCGATGGGGAGATTGACCGGATTCCCGCCGAGGTCCAGGAGACGTCCGGCGGCGTCCGTGTTGTATCTTATGTATTGTGTGTCGGCCTGCGTGGCCAGTTTGATCTCGATTATCCCGCTGACCCCTGCGATCAGCCCTTCTGTGACGACCGCGTTACCATTCTGATCCTCGAAGAATATTGCTCCGCTCAGGGTCGGGGTGACCGTCCTGAATGTCACCGAGACGGTGTTCGTTGTCGTGACCGTCAATCCTTTTACATAAGTCGGGCTGACGAACGCGCTGTCGTCATTCGATATCACGTACGTACCGATATTCTTGAGCGTTGTGAATGTGTAGTTCCCGTTCATGGGCACGGCCTTGCTGTAGAGTCCTGCGGCGTCCGTGGTCACGTTGAAACTTATGCCCCTGATGCTTTCGCTTATCTCTATCGGCACGAACGGTATCGCCACGGCGCCGTCGTTCGACATCAGCACCTTGGCCGTCAGGGCATTCGCCCTTTCCAGAGGTATCTGTCCGCCGGTGTCCGTTCCCATTATGGTCAATTCACCGATGTGCGCAAGTCTGTTGGTCGTGGTGGCGTTGTAAGCGTGTATAGTGTAAGTACCGGCGGGCAATGATGTTCTTATGACCCCGTCGCTGCCTGCGCCGAGCGTCATCAGAAGGTCCCCTCCCGAGTATATGTCAACGGTGCCGGCCGTCGGGCTTCCGCTTGGTGACACCAGCGTCCTCGAGAAGTCGAACACGCCGAAACCTGCCGGCAGGATGCACGTGACCGACGAACCCCGTGTTACGTCCGCCGTTGCGTATGAGAACATACGGTCGCTGCCGTCAATGTATGAAGCGTAAACTGTGTAGGTAATGAGTGCCGATCCCGCCGGGACCTTCACGTCAAGCGCCGGGTCGGGCACGCTTATCGATATCGCCGAGTTCAGAACTCTGACCTCGGTCAGGATCGTTCCTGCGAGCGCGGCGGTATCAAGAGTGAGGGTCGCATATCCCTGCGCCGTCGCCGACAGGGTCTGGGTCCCTCTTGCTGAGACCGTAACGAAAGCATTGAACAATTCGTAATCGGGATCGTCTGCGTATGTGGTCTCGTCCACCCCGTCCCATGCGACGACGGTCGCGGCATATGTTCCCGGGATGACATCGACTTCCGCGTTGCCGTTCTCGTCGAGTTCCGCAATGCGGTAATACGCCGGGTCATCAAGGTTAGTGAGTTTTATGTGTTTCTCGTACCACCCTGCTACCGGCGGATCCGGGATCGGGTCGGAGACCAGCGGTGCGCCGAACTCATTCTTGATGTTCAGAATGATCGTGGCGGTGCTCAGGAACATGTCCGCCTTGACTGTGTCGCCCTGGGTTGCCCAGTCTATGTTCGGATAGTACGTTCCGACGAAGATCGTCGCGTCCCCATCTTTTATGGTCACGGTGAACAGGTCGGGTATAAGCGGCGCGGGACTGAACGTGCCTGCTGCGATGGCCACATTCACTTCCTGGCCGTGCACCTCGCCCTTGATCGTTGCGTTCAATGCCGGGTCGACCATCTGCGTGGCGTATGTGCTGTCCTCGAACAGCCTGAATTCGAAGTTTATCACGGGCACCATGAAATCGATCGGCGATGCCGGAAGCGGATTGAGGGGATCGAACTCTACTGTCTGGTCCTCTATCTCAATGCCGCCGACCATTGCGTAAGTGCCCAGCGATACGGTGATCTTTCCGCTTGCGTACGGTACGTACATCTCATAATACCCTGAGTCGTCGGTGAACACCGTCGTCCTCTGGAGACCGTCCTGGTCGAACAGAGTGACGCGTGCGCCGCTGACGGGGTCCGTGCCGTCGTCCACGGTCCCGGATATAAGGTCAGCGCCGTTGGACGGAAGATACTCGATGATTATCGGATATCCCGCCAGATAGTTGATGAGACCTCTTTTCGCCGGGTCGCTTTCCTGCATCTGCAGTTCCCTGGCCTCCAGTGCGTCCATGGTCTCCCACCCGTCCGAGTCGTACGTCGCCTCGGGGTCGGGGTTGTAGAGCACTTTCCAGTACACCACCTGATAGTTGGGCATGCCGAATCCCGGCTGCGGGTAGGTGTAGGGTTCACCGTTGCTGGAAGTGAACGCACTCAGCATCTGTATCCCCGAAGAGTACCCGTACTCGTCCGGTGAGGGGCCGACATACGTCCTCCACAGGACGGAGTCGTACATGTTGTCGTTGTACACGCAGTATCCGGAATAATCGTAATAGTAGAACTGCCTGGGTGCGCCGTTGACGTCCAGGATGTAATTGTTCATGTATGCCAATGTGCTGAACATCGAACCGTCCCCGTAACCTATCGGGAACATTGACGGCGACACTGCGATGTAATTGATCGAGTTGCCCGTCACGCCGCACACCGCATCGTACAGATCGATGATCTGTTTCTCGGAAAGCCCCAGGGGGACCTCTGCCGTTGCGGGCGGGGCGGGGTCAGGGGGGGTGGCGCACAGATAATAGATTGCCATGATGTACATCGCATTCTCCGGGGTCAGAGATGACGAGAACTCCCCGTATCTGTCCGGATTGCGCATGATATCGATGATGAACGACGAAGGATCATCTAATATCGACTTCAGATGAGCGAATTGATCGTCGTCCATGAAGGCAGGCACGAACTCAGTGTAGAACGCATCCGCACCGTAATAGTCAACGAGACGGATCGCCATAGCGGCCGTCGCCTCTTTGCTTCCGTTCGCCAGCAGTATGTTGGATGCTGCGGCCGCACCTGCACCGCCGGTGCCGGTGATGACATCGAACCCGCCCATCCTCGCGGCGTCGTTGCTGTAATCCCACCAGGTGACCAGCGCGCCGCTCTTGTCCTTGCCGGACATTGAATTCCAGGCGTCGTTCGCCTTCCAGCTGTCGTCATTCCTGACGAAGTAGTTGAACGCGCCGAAGTAACTGTTGGTGTCGCCCGATGATTTCTGGTTTGACGATACACCGGAGTCGATTGCGTAAATGGCATTCGGTGCTCCGACGAGGAACACCGCCATGAGAACTGTGAAAAGAGGTATGGGGCGGAATATCTTCTTCAGCCCGGTCTTTATGTGGAACCCGGTCCCCTTGAAATTTGCGAAATATTCTTTGACGTCCACCCTGGAGAATATCTTTGCCAGAATTGCTCCTCCGCCGACCGCATATGCCGGGGCTGCCAGGAACACATTGGCCCTTGAGGTCCAGCCTATCGCCAGCATCGCGACTATCCACACAAGGATGAAGACATGCGTCGGCGATCCCATTTTCTCACGCATTGCGTATATCATGAGCGCCGCGAGAACATACGGCAGCCACATCGTGAACCATCCGTAGTATCCGGCCATCTGCGACAATGATACAACGGAGTTCATTCCCACAAGCGACGCATACGTCGGGTCGGTGTAGAGGGCGTTCCCGCTGACGATGTCGGAGAACGCACCCGGCGAAATGAAGAACAGGATTACAAAGAACAGTAACGTAACGATCGCCACCGTTGGGATCGACACAAGCCAAGGACGGCGTTTCGTCGCACACAGAAGGAGCGTTACAAGAACGGCTATGATAGAAAGCATGAAGGGGCCGGAGAACACCATCCCCCACAGGCCTTGGAACAGGTAGAACGGTGCCGCTATGAACATCCCCACCATCAGCGTTAAAGAATACACCGACGCCGCCGCGGTGGGGTCCTTCTTCCTTATGCGGTCGAGGACCACCTGTATTATCATCACGGCGACCAGCATCAGCACGACCGGTCTGAATCCGTTCCACGTCAGTGCGACGCATGCCAGCATTATCCCCGCTATAAGCGCATACTTCAGCGCCTGTCTGTTCCTCGCGAACAGCGAGGACATCTTTTCTTTATCACGCACGGACGTTTCGTTGGCGCATGCCTTCACCGCTTTGTACAGGAAGTAGACCGTCAGGACAAAGAAGAATCCGTAGAATGCCGCTTCGGTCCCGTTGGAAAGCACCGTGTTGGATATCACCGCCGCGCATATCCCGTACAGAAGCGCCGCGATAAGGCCGGCGTTGCGGCTGAACATTTCCTTGCCGAGACAGTAGATCGGAATGCAGGTCAGCGCGCCGAGTATCGCGGTCGAGAACACGAGGGTCCCTGCCGCTGCGGCTGAGGATGATACTCCGAAGAGGGTCACGATCTTTGCTGCCACCGCAAGCATCCAGTCCATCAGGAACGGATTGAGGTTGTGGTCCCCGAAGGGGAAGTTAAGACCGGGATCGCTGGTAAGCTGACCCCAATTGGTCATGATATGCTCTATGCTTCTCAGGTGCTGAGATGCCCCTGAGCCGCCGGACAGTGCGAATCCGCCCGTTACGGCATAGTCATAAGCGAAGAACGACCTCAGTATGAATGCGATGATGACGATGAGCGACAAAATGAAGATGAGCTGCCAGTTCTTAACCATACGGTCTTTGATACCGGGGGCACCATCCCTCTTCGATGCCGATGACTTTTCGGATCTGAGCTCACTCATCAGATAATTCTCCGCTTTCCTATAGGTAGCGTTGCATTAACAATCACGTATATATACATTACAAAGAGAAGGGGCGGCACTGCTGAGCACCATGCGATTCACCGCAGCACAACGCTCATTTTTCATCGTTTCAGGGCGGTCCTGACCTGTTCTGCGACCGCTGCGACGGCCGCGGCGGGATCTTCCGAGCCGTAGACGCTCCGCCCCACTATGACGTGGTCTGCGCCCGCCCCTATCGCGCCGGCGGCGCTGCCTCCCTGCGCGCCCACTCCCGGAGACAGGATCTTCCTGTCCCCGACGATGCTCCGTATCGCGGCTATCCTGTCCGGCCTCGTCGCCGGGGCTATGAATCCGGATGCTCCGCATCTCACTCCGAGTTCGGCCATCTCCTCCGCGTGCTGCGCCGTGAACATCATGCCCCCGGGGTGGCTCATCTCCGTTACTGCGTATATCTCCGCCTTGCCTGCCGCCTCCACGGCGGCCCTGAGGGAATCCTCTCCGGTGAACGCATGAACTATCACCGCCGACGCGCCGCGCGCGACCGCCTCGCGGACGATCAGGGTCACGGTGTTCGGGATGTCGGCGACCTTGAAGTCGCATATGACGTTTGTTATTTCAGCGAGTTTTGTTATCATTTCCGGCCCCGACGAAAGCACGAGCGGCCAGTTTATCTTGACGGCATCAATGCCGTCAGATACGCTCTTGGTGATACTGAGCGCTTTCTTCCCGTCGGTCTCGTCCATCGCCAATACAATGCGGGTGTTCTTCTTCATTGAACTTCGAACAGCGCAAGGCTTATTAAAACATCGTACGGATGACATGGCCGTGAGGATCAAAAGACTTGAAGGCGGTTCGGCGGCCAAAGGGGAATTGGCGGAAGGTTGCGTCATGTGCACGAAAGGAAGCAAAATGGTCCTGTTCGTCACGGGTCTGTGCGATACCGGATGTCCATACTGCCCCGTGTCGCCGGAGAAGAAGGGGAAGGACGTCATCTGCGCCAACGAACTTCGCGTGAACGATCTTGACGAGGTGTTCCTTGAGGCGGAGGCGATGGATGCCGAAGGCACCGGGATAACCGGCGGCGACCCTGTGCTGACGCTTGACCGCACCGTGAAATTCATACGCGTGCTGAAAGAACGCTACGGAAAGGGGCACCACATTCACCTTTACACTTCGACGATCGACCTTGATAAGACGAGGGTCCTTGCGGACGCCGGCCTTGACGAGATACGTTTCCACCCTCCGACGGGGATGTGGTCCAAGCTCGGCGATACCGATCTGAACGAGATAGTCAAAATTGATGGTCTGAAGGTCGGGCTTGAAGTGCCTGCACTCCCCGACCGCGCTGACGATCTCGCGAAGCTCGTCAGGGATGCCGGGGGGATCGGAGTTCATTTCATCAACCTGAACGAATTGGAGTTCTCGGAAAGCAATTGGGACATGATGTCCTCATACGAAGTGAAGGATGATGTGTCGGCAGCCGTGCTTGGTTCGCGCGATCTGGCACATGAACTTCTGAAGATGTCCGAGATACCGATACACTTCTGTTCTTCGTCGTTCAAGGATTCCGTTCAGCTGCGCAGACGCCTGATAAGGAGGGCCGAGCACACCGCCCGCGAGATGGATGTGATCACCGAGGACGGAACAATGATCGTCGGAATACTTTATGCCGAGGACGCCCGCGAGGCCGCAGACCTTCTGAAAAGATCTTATGATGTTCCGGACGAACTTATGTGCGTCTGCCCTGACGGCAAGAGGATGGAGGTCGCGCCCTGGGTGCTCGAGGAACTTGCGGGAGAACTGCCGTTCAGGTGTTACATCTCCGAACGGTATCCGACGTCGGACGGGCTTGAGGTCGAGAGGACCCCGTTGAACTGATCGCTCAATCAACGCTGATGCTCTGGATCTCGTGGTGCCTGTTGACGATGTCCCTTGCGATCCTGAGGTTCTTTCCGGCCTTACCGATGGCCCGGCCCTTGAGCTCCGGGTTGACGGTTACCGTGGCGTGCGTGACATTGCCCCTTTGCTCTATAACGACGCCTTTCGGTTCGTAGATGTGGAAGACGTTCTTGACGAACTGTTCCGGATCTTCGGAGTACTCCACGACCTGGATGTTCTTTCCCGTCTTCTCTTTGAGCTTTATCACGTGCTCGCCTTTCTTCCCGACGGCGGTGTTACCCTGGCCGGATTCCACCACGAACACGAGTTTGTCGTCAGCGTCCATGCAGTCGATGACGTTCGCCTTCGTTATGGATTCGAACAGCCGTATGTAACGGAGCGTTTCCTCTGTCAGTACTATGTCTGCGGACATTTTCTCACAGCGTCAGGATGTTGGACGATCCCTTGTCGATGACCGCAAGCGCGGACACCGAGAACGGTTTACCGCAGAGTGCGCCGAGTTCCATGTTGTTCCCGTCGAAGATGTGTATCTTTACTTTCGCATCTTTCAGGAACTCGCTCGGGCAGTTCCTCGCCAGTATGACGATCTGCGCCTTCCCGCTCTTCACGGCCTTCTCTGTCTGGTCCACCCCGAACTCCACCTTGCCGGTGTTTATCGCGGATTTCAGTGCTCTTCCTATGTCTATCATTTTTCATTCCCCCTCGGAGTGTAAACGAGATTCACGGCGCCGGTCCCAAGGGTCACCGGCTGTCCGACTATTATGTTCTCAGCCACTCCTTCCAGGTTGTCAACCTCTCCGACCATGGCCGCGTGCAGCAAGTGCGCCGCTGTTATCTCGAACGCGGCCCTCGCGAGTACGCTTGATTTCCTTCCCGATATACCGTGCCTTCCGATGGCTTTGACGTAACCGTCGTTGGTCATCAGGTCGGCGACGAGCATTATGTGCCTTATGTCGACGCTCAGTCCCTGTTCCGACAGGGTGTTGTGCGCCTCCCGTATTATCGAATTACGGGCGGCCTCTATCCCCAGGACATCTGCGATCTCCTGGATGCTGTTGGTCATCGTTCTCGACTGGTCCACTCCCGGGACCTTCAGAACCTCTTTGAGATTGCTTCCTTCCGTGAAGATGACCCAGCCGCCTTTGTCCTTCTTTATGACGGCGCGGTTTATTCCGTCTATTCCCTTTATCCTGGCGTTCCTGACCGCGTCGTATATCACCTGGAGCTTCTTGTACGACGGTTCGTCGGATGTGACGACGATGTCGAACTCCTTCGCTTCCACGAGGCCGCGGACCGCACGTATCTTCCCCAGACGTTCGACTATGTCGTCGATCGTCACGCCGCGCTCGTCCATCTTGCGCTGATCGGGATTTATGATCAGGCGCATGTTCGTTATGTCGGTCTCCAGCGACGCGATGTCGAGAAGTCCCGTGGTCTCTATCTCAGACGAGACGCGCCTGGCTATGCTTTCGTCCTCTGCCGCTAATCCGGTAAGGTGGACGGTCATCATCGGCGTGGACGGGATGCGCCTTGCGTCGACGATCTCGATGAGCCTCGGAAGCCCCAGGGTGACGTTGATCTCTGCCACTCCCGCATAGTGGAAGGTACGCATGGTCATCTGCGTTCCGGGTTCTCCTATCGACTGCGCCGCCATTATCCCCGCAGATTCGTTCGGATCCATCCTGTGCTCGGAGTACATCCTTGACGCTGCTGCTATCAGGTCCTTGTACACCTTGTCCTTCAGCCCCGCGCCTTTGATGCGTTTTGCGATGTCCGATATGATCTTCATCGGAAGCCCCGCACCGATCTCGTCGGAATATTTCTTGAGCTTAGCCTCTTCCTCGGACATTATGTGGGGGTTGTTCACGATCTCCATCGGCTCGGCGATCTCCTCCACCTTCTTCGCCTTCTCGGTCCTGGCTGAGGGTTTCCCAACTTTCTCGATGACGAACTTCGCATCCTCTTCCGATATGCCGAGCGCAACGATGCCTTCGGCGCCCGCGGCGCTTATCGCGCTGAGCGTGCTGAACTTCGTCAGCAGCGTTTCGGAAACCTCTTCGCTGATGCCGCGCCCCAGCAGTGCTTTCAATGTATCCTTCTTGGCCATCTTACTCACCTCCGAACTCCGGCTCGTCGAAGCCGCCTTCCTCTTCCTCTATGTATTCCATCTCATCCTTCTCGAGCGTGGCGTAATTCTCGCCGACGTCGGCGGACTCGATGCGCAGAAGCTTGTCCGCGTCGTCCCCGAGCACCTCTGTGAAGAGATCGTCGAGATCTATCGCCTGCCCCTGCACCGTCCTGGTGGGGTCGACCCCGTCCTCTCCGTACTCGAACTGTATTATCGTGTCAGCTGTGTTACGAATAGTTCCGTCGCTCTTCAGCTTCAGGTCTTCTAGCGCAGATATCAGCCTGCGCTGCATGTATCCCGACCTGGACGTCCTGACCGCTGTGTCCACAAGTCCCTCGCGCCCTCCCATGGCGTGGAAGAAGAATTCCGTGGGCGCCAGTCCGGTCTTATATGAATTGGAGACGAACCCTTTCGCGTAAGCTCCCAGGTCCTTCTGGCGGAAGTGCGGAAGAGTACGGTTCCAGTACCCTCTGGAAAGTCTCTCTCCCCTGACCGCCTGCTGACCGACGCAACCGGCCATCTGAGACAGGTTGAGCATCGATCCCCTTGCTCCGGATTTCGCCATGACCACCGCGGAGTTCTCCATACCAAGGTGTTTCCCTGCTATGCGTCCGGCCTCGTCACGCGCTCTCCCGAGCACCTTCATGGACTCCACCTCGAGTGTTTCTCTGAGCGAGCGTCCGGGCATCTGGTCCAGCGTCCCGTTCCGGTATGAATCCACAAGCTCGGAAACCTTGTCGATGCACTCTCTGTTGAAGTTTGCGATCTGAAGTCTCGCCTCGTCGGGTATGTCCTCGTCGTCGATACCCGTGCTGAATCCGCGGTCGGTGATCGCTCCCAGCGCCAGCTTGGTGACGTTGTCGATGAACTCCCTTGCCTTGTCCGGGCCGTAATCGCGTGCGATGCGGTCGAGGATCTTTCCCTTGCTGTTCCCGATCGCCTTTGCGTCGATCGTTCCCATCATGAGTTCCCCGTCCTTTATCTTGACATATGAGTCGAACTCGCACCCGTCCTTCTTGCAGGAATCGCAGTTCTGGCATATGCTCGATTTGAACGTCGCCCTGAATCCTTTCGGCAGGATGGTGGAGAACAGCTGCTTCCCCGTCCAGTAGGGCTTGCCGTCAACGATCTCGACCGGTTTCGGCAACTCTATATCATCCAGTTTGTGCAGAATGTTCTGAACGCGGTTCTCGTCGAACCTCGGGTTGTTGTGCGTCAAATAATACGTTCCGGTGATGTGGTCGTGTATCGCGCCTATGATCGGTCCGCCGTATCTCGGCGACAGGATGTTCTCCTGCACCTGCATAAGTATGCGCGCTTCCGCTCTCGCCTCGTCGGACTGAAGAACGTGTACGTTCATCTCGTCACCGTCGAAGTCAGCATTATACGGCGGACAGACGCAAAGACTGAATCTGAACGTTCTGCCGGGCATTATCCTCACGCGGTGGGCCATCATCGACATTCTGTGAAGCGACGGCTGCCTGTTGAACAGCACGACATCGCCGTCGACCAGCTGTCTTTCCACTGTGTAATCGATTTCGACCGTTTCGGCGACATCGGCCGCGTTGCGATCGGTCACACGTATGCGTCTGCCGTCGGCCCTTATGACGTAGTTCGCCCCGGGAAGGTACTCCTGCCCCTCGGGCTGTACGGGCCCGCGCCTGACTATCTCCCTGAGCGATTCAATATTGTGTTCGTTGACGTGAACGGGAACCGTAAGCTCGCGTGCCGCCTCGACCGGTATGCCGACCTCGTTTATCGAGAGCATCGGGTCCGGTGAGATGACCGTACGCGCGGAGAAGTTGACACGCTTACCGGAAAGGTTCGACCTGAACCTTCCCTCTTTGCCTTTCAGCCTCTGCGCCAGGGTCTTCAGCGGCCTTCCCGAACGGTGCCTCGCCGGCGGTATCCCCGACGTTTGATTGTCGAAGTACGTCGTAACATGATACTGAAGCAGTTCCCAAAGGTCCTCGACGATGAGCTGCGGAGCACCCGCATCCCTGTTCTCTCTCAGCCTCTGGTTGATACGAAGCACGTCAACAAGCTTGTGCGTCAGGTCGTCCTCGGACCTGTCGCCCGAGTCGAGCGTGATCGACGGACGGACGGTAACGGGAGGGACCGCCAATGCGGTGAGGACCATCCATTCCGGCCTGCACGTCGCGGGATCCATTCCCAATGTCACCAGATCCTCGTCCGGGATCTTCTCCAGCCTCTCGCGCACCTCTTTCGGTGTCAGCTTGTGATTGTCGTCGACCTCGCGGAACGTTGTCGGCTTATCAAGTTTTATTTTGATCTGTTCGTGGCCGCAGTGGGGGCAAAGCCCTTTGGATGATGCGTCCTTTGCCGTCTCTTTAGAGAACGTCTTCATGTCGGCAGTGTCACCGCCGAGCTCTTCGACGCGGTCCATGCTCTCCCTGCGCTGCTCTATCTGCTCCTGTGTGAGCATAAGGCGCCCGCATGACCTGCATGTTGATTCGAGCATGCTCTTGATGTCCTTCACGAAACCAACGTGAATTACGGGCATCGCCAGATCGATGTGGCCGAAGTGCCCGGGGCATTCGTCCACTTTGCATCCGCATGTCTTGCATCTCAGTCCGGGTTCTATGACACCCATGTGGGGGTCCATGAGACCCATGTCTATCGGGTATCCGTCATCGTCGTATGTATCCGCCGTAATTATCTTGGTGGCTGACATCTTCCTGATCTCTTCCGGTGAGACACAGGAGAACTTTATCGACCCTATGCGTTTTGAGATCCCTTTCATCATCTTAAGTCCTCCAGTTGAAGCCTCATGGCAACACCAAGCGAGAGCAGCTCATCCATCAGCAGTTTGAATGCGTACGACGTCTGAACGAGGTGGATGTTGGTGTTGTTCTTGCACACGGGGCAGTACAGCGAGCCGTGCCTGTCCAGTATCGCGATGTGACCGCATGTCGGGTTACCGCAGATGTACTGCTGCGTACCGTCCGACTCATCAAGAAGACGGTCCTTGATCACCATCGCCGCTCCGTGGCCGATGAGACAGTCCCTTTCCATCTCTCCGAATCTGAGACCTCCTTGTCTCGAACGGCCTTCGGTGGGCTGGCGGGTAAGTATCTGCACGGGTCCCCTTGACCTCACGTGCATCTTGCCGCTGACCATGTGGTGCAGTTTTTGATAGAAGATAACGCCTACGAACACCTCGGTCTGGATGACGCGGCCCGTGCGGCCGTCGTACATTGTCTCCTTTCCGGTGTGCTTGAACCCGTTGGCAACGAGCCCGTCGCGTATCGATCTTTCGTTCTCGCCCGAGAACGCCGTGGCGTCTATTGTCCTTCCTTCCATGGAGCCGACCTTTCCGCCTATCATCTCAAGAACGTGAGCGACCGTCATACGTGACGGGATGGCGTGGGGGTTTATCACAAGGTCCGGGATTATCCCGTCGGCTGTGAAGGGCATGTCGCACTGGTCCACCAGTCTTCCGACGACCCCTTTCTGTCCGTGTCTCGAACAGAATTTGTCTCCCAACTCAGGGACACGCTGGTCCCTTACCTTTACTCTCACTAGTCTTGAACCATTCTCGGATTCCGTGACCATCACCGAGTCGACGTACCCGTTCTCTCCGGGACGTACTGTGATCGAGGTCTCACGCCTCTTCTCCGGCGTCAGGAAGTCCGTCTCCTCTTCAAGGAAACGCGGAGGGGATGTCTTTCCTATGAGCACATCGCTTCCGACGACGTTCGACTCCGGTGATATGAGGCCGTCCTCACCAAGCGAGGCGTACGCCATGTCCGCACGGGCGCCTCTTACATCCGGGGAAGGGATCTCAAAGTGATCCTCCTGCCCTCCGGGGTAGCGGCGTTCCTCTGCGCGGTACGTCCTCATGAATGTTGAACGCCCCAATCCTCTCTGGACGGACGACTTGTTCATTACAAGGGCATCTTCCATGTTGTATCCGTGGTATGACAGTACTGCAACAACAAAATTCTGACCTGCGGGCCTGTGGTTGTACCCGACGAAATCCATTGTCTGGGTCTGTGCCATGGGCCTCTGCGGATAGTGAAGCAGATGACCGCGGGTGTCCGGCCGTATACGATAATTGGCCGCCGGGACCCCGAGGGCCTGCTTGGCCATTCCCGCTCCCATTGTCACACGCGGCGATGAGTTGTGTTCCGGATACGGAACAAGACCGGACGCAACACCGAGTATGACCATCGGGTCTATCTCCATGTGCGTGTGTTCTTTCTCAACACGGGACGGCACGGTGAACTCTGCGCCGCACCATCTGCATTTCAGCAGCACATCACCATCGGTGCCGGGATTCATCCAATCGACATCCGTAGGCGAGAGCGAGTGGTGGCAGTGCTCGCACGTTTCCGGGGCGTCGTAAGCGTCGACGACGATGAGCGAGTCTTCCTCCTCTTCGGCGTCCAGCCACTCGAGTATGCCCTCGCGGAACAGGTCGTTCCATTTGATCTTCCTGTCGCGGATGCTCTCGATGTGCCTTCTGGTCAGCATCGTGCGCCCTTCCGAGAGCACGAGCAGCGGGCGTCTGAGACGCCCCTCGTCGCAGTTGATGATTATCTCCTGCATCTCCTCGTCGAACCTGATGTTGATCTCGTTCGACAGGAGCCCGCACCTTCTGCGCTCGCGTATCTCGTTTATGAGACGGGGCGGTTCGGCGTGCGTTCCCACGAGGTCGCCGTTGACGTAGACGCGGGCGCCGTGCTGTTTCACGGACCCGACGCCCAGATCTTTGAGCAGCCATTTCAGGTCTGATTCCGGGAAGCCTTCCGATACGTCGATTATCAGTGCGGCGTTCTTCACCAGACCGCAGTTCTGACCTTCCGGGGTCTCCGAGGGGCAGAGTCTGCCCCATTGGGTCGGGTGGAGGTCACGCGCCTCGAAGTGGGGCTGGCTTCTGGTCAGCGATGAGGTGACTCTTCTGAGGTGCGACATCGCGGACATGTTCGTCGTCCTGTCAAGGAGCTGCGAAACGCCTGCGCGTCCGCCGACCCAGTTGCCTGTGGCGAGCGCGTGAAGCAACTTGTGCGTAAGAAGGTCGGGGCGTATCGACGATGAAATGCGAAGCTCTTCCTTCTTGCGTCCCCAGTTCCTCTCAAGCTGGTATTTCAGATCCTTCATGAGGCTGTTGAACGACGTTCTGAACAGATCCTCCATGAGATCACCAGAGAGCTTCAGACGCTTGTTGGCGTAGTGGTCCTTGTCGTCCTCTTTCCTCTCGTTCAGTGAAAGTTCGAGCAGCGCACGTGCGATGCGGCCCAGGAAAATAGCTTTCTTCATCCTGTCCGATTCCGTATCACCGAGGTGCGGAAGGAGCGAGCGGTCGAGTATGCTCTCTACTTTTTTCGTTCTGTATTCCTTCGCCTGACCGGCGGCGAAGTTCCTCTCCAGGAACAGAATGGCGTCCTCCTGCGTGTGATATCCGTTGGGGGCGTAGTTCTTTTTGTCGAACGCTGATTCAATGTTAGCGTAGACGATGTTTGCCATGTCGTCCTTTGACACTATCGTTTCGTAGATCTCTTCGTCGCTCTCCATCCCGAGCGCCTTCATAAGGGCGACGAGCGGTATTGCGCCCGACGCCACGGGAACGGTCACCATGAGCATACCGTCCTTCTTCTTCTCAACGAGAGTGAGCGCGCGGTATCCTTCCCTCTGCGAGAACACTTTTGCGACCTCAAGTCTTGCGCCGTATTTCTCGCTGTATTCGACCATGACCCTGTTGGGTGCCAGGTCCTCAAGCGTTATGAGAACGCGTTCCGTTCCGCCCATGATGAAGTAGCCGCCGGGGTCGCGCGGGTCCTCTTTCTGGATCGTCAGCATTTTCTTGTATTCGTCGTCCGAGAGGTCGCGTTCGTTCCTCGTCTCCACGACGCTGCGGTTCAGGTTGCATCCTTTGGACTTGACCATCATCGGGAGGTCCCCGACATGAACGCGTTCCGGTTCCTTGTCTATGCCGTCCTCGATAATGGTGAAATCAAGGAACACCGGTGCCATGTAGTTAAGGTTCCTGAGCCTCGCTTCCATCGGGGACAGTTCGTGCGAGTATCCGTTCGCTTCGGTGACCTTCGGCTCATCAACATGCACGGTGGGCTTTGCCTGCGGGTCGATGTTCCCCTCCTCGTCCCTCTTGCGGCCGATGCGTATCTCAATGTTGCGCCCGTTGGTGCGCTCCGGGTCTAAACGTATTATTCCGCGTTCCGCATCATCGGTCGGAACGCGCATGTTGTCGACGATCTTCTGCATCCTGCTGTTCGGGTTGTCCCCCGTTGCAAGGAAATCGTCGAATGAGGAGATGTGGTGGTTGACTATGCTCCTCTCGTCGAAATATAATTTTACAAGATCTCTCAAACGATCACCCCCTCGTTACCAGTCTGTAAGCGATGAACTCCTGTGCGGTCTCGCTGTTCCTTATGATCTTAACTATACGTCCTTCGTCTATCGGATGGCCGTATACGCTCTCCAGTACTCTTACTCCTGCATCGCTTCTCCTGATCTTGGGAAGCTGGTCGCGGGTCACTTTCAGTTTTGAAAGTACCGCTTCCGCTTCCTCTTCGCTCAGGAGATGGTGCTCAGGCACGAGGTCGTGCTTGAGGACGTTAAATGAGACATTTTCCATTGCCAAAGTTTTC
>Ga0123356_10002649_pt1 | contig 19017 bp, 17 predicted proteins | sample TergutEmb28metaG_2_FD_92546 | JGI IMG/M metagenome (GOLD analysis project Ga0123356, IMG submission 92546) | Embiratermes neotenicus P3 segment gut microbial communities from Petit-Saut dam, French Guiana - Emb289 P3 | ecosystem: Host-associated > Arthropoda: Insects > Digestive system > Gut ...
CGTGTTACTCACCCGGTCGCCACTTTACTCATGGATTGCTCCACTTTCTCGTTCGACTTGCATGTGTTAGGCACGCCGCCAGCGTTGATTCTGAGCCAGGATCAAACTCTCGTTTGAAACCTGTTCGCCTACCGACGGGTAGAAGGTAGGCTGCCAGCTCCATCGCTCGAAAGGATGTGCTGGCGACCACGTGAATTCCCTTGCGGAAATTCCGTAGCCCATCTTGTGAGATCGTTTCAGACTGATGCCCGAAACCGTTCTCTCACGACTGGCACGTTCAACCAAGTTGTCAAAGACCGAATCGCCTTCCGCCTGAGCGGCGCGAATCAGTCCAGTGCGAGGGCACACAGAAGTGCCTTCGACCGTCCTCGAAACCTTACAAACATACCGCGCCCGCGAATCTCCAGTCAACGCATACGTCCCACAGAATTTCCACCCGTTTTCCACAACGGGTATTCTGGGTGGCGGACAGGAGGGCTAAATCTCAGCGCCCCAAAAAGGCAGCCGATGAAGGCTAACCCAAGTGTTGCGACTCCAAGTCGCACAGTTCCCGATTGGGATTTGGGCCCGGATTTAACCCTCAGACTCACTACTGAGCGCGCAGCGGTATGGCCTTCCGCCCGGAAAGCGTTTCATTCCAGCGCACGGCATCTCAGGCCGAGCAAAGGCGGAAGACAGAAAATTGAGAAAAGATCCTTTTTGGAGGTCCTTGCCTTGAAGGTACCCTTCAGAAACCGGAATTCCATCTGGAAGCAGGTTTCCGAATTAAGCCCCGTGGCCGGGGCGAATCAGGGACTCAATCCCTGTCACAATACTTTAGATGCTGGACGCGCACGAGAGTTGCAAAAAAATCCGCCCAGCCAGCCACACACAATTGCTCTCGGTTCATTGTTTATAGCATGGGGACGACAAAGAATGCAAGGGGGCATTCATTTTTTCGCACGAAGTTTGCCGGGATGGTTGGGGACGACCGGGCTCTCCGAGAGTTCTCTGTTGCGCGATCATCGAGCAATGCCTCACTGTCTGCGAAGGCTGAGCTCGGGTGGAGCACCTCATGAGACGCCAGTCGCCCAGTTCACCTCGCGCCCTGGGTCGCGAATGAACTACCGGGGGCACACGCTGTTTCCTGGTTCCTTGACACCCTCTCACGCCCAAATGTTGGCGGGACAAGGGATGGGCATGCTTCGAAGGTTCCCCGAGTCTCAAGGTATTTGGAAGCTAGTCGACCCGCTTGCTGCTCGCTCTTCGTGGCTTCGGCTTGTTCTTGCTCTCAAGGTTCAGCGCCACGGCAGCACGGATGAGATCCTTCAAGGCCGCCTCGTTGATTTTCTCGCCTTCGTGGATATCGATGGCGCGCCTGAGATTCCCCTCGAGGCTGGAGTTGAATAAACCGGCAGGGTCCTTCAAGAACGCTCCCTTGGCAAATGTCAGCTTGACGACATTCTTGTAGGTCTCTCCCGTGCACACGATGCCGCCGTGGGAAAACACGGGCGTCCCCGACGATTTCGGCTTGACCCACTTCATCTGTTCGACGATCTCAGGATCTGCCTGGTGTATGATCTTACGCACTTTCGCAAGCGTCTTTCCGCGCCAGTCGGCGAGTTCGTGGATCCTATCGTCGATTTTTCGAGAGGCAGATTCCACCGGGTCGGGCTTTTCCATGTTCAGCTCCAGTTCTCGGTTCTAATTTAGCGGTCCGCCACCTCGCCTGCAACCTCACAAGTGAAATGTCTAACCGTGTTTGACGCTTTGGAAAGATCAGCCATCGATGCCCACAGGTTCTGCTATCGTTCCGTTGGCGTTCCGCGACTCGAGTTCGGGCGAAGACGACCAAAGCCCGGCTCTACATAGGCTAGCAAGGCGGTCCGGCATCGATCATCCTGCCAACTGGCTGCCCCGATCCATGGAACTTGAAAGAGCACCGGCAGAGCTCGGATCGGGACGGGACGAAGCCGGGCATACTCGGTCGCCGCGTGGCGGCTCTTCCGCAGGTTACAGGCTGGTAGTATCGAGGGTGACGCGACAAAGTTTGCAGCTGGGGATCTGTAAGCAAAAAGTGGAGCGCCGATGAGAGGGGACTTGCTGCGATTCAACGGCGCTGTTGCGCGCGACCCAGCCATCGATGCCTGGATGAAAGAGCATGCAGGTGGATTGGGAGCCATCGCGCATCAGTGGTTTGAGGCGATGCGAAAGTGCGGGGATGAAGTCCGGGAGCTGTTGCATGACGGCTGTCCGGTTGCATGTTTGGGAGATGCGCCCTTCGGATACGTCAACGTATTCACTTCACACGTAAACGTGGGGTTCTTTCACGGCGCAGCGCTGGCCGATCCGGCCGGCTTGTTGCAAGGCACCGGAAAGTTCATGCGCCATGTGAAGCTGAGACCGGGAACGGCAACAAACTCCGCAGCCCTGAGCAGGCTCATCGATGTGGCGTACGCGGATATAAAGGCGCGCGTCGAACATGGCTAGCTCTTTTACCAGCCATACCAAATTTAAAGCCTTAGCCACCCACGGAAGCCCCGGGCGGCATAGTAAGATTCCGCGCCGTTGTGATAGACGAAGACAGTGTCGAAGCGGCGATCACAGAAGAGGGCGCCGCCGAGTTTTCTGATGTTCGAAGGTGTTTTCACCCAGCTCGACGTCTTGGTATCAAAATTTTCAAGCTTCTGCAACTCTCGATATTGTTCTTCCGTTAAGAGCTCAATGCCCATAGCAGCCGCCACATCCATGGCGTTATCTTTTGGCTTATGTTCTTTCCTTGACTCCAGCGCTTCCCGGTCGTAGCACAGATTTCTGCGGCCCTTCGGACTTTCCGGTGAGCAATCATAAAAAATGTATTCGCCGGTCTTTTCCTCACGACCAACAACATCGGGTTCGCCCCCGGTTCCTTCCATTTCATTCAGTGACCACAGTTTTTCAGCGTTCGTTTCCAGCTTAGCTTGCACTTGAGCCCATGCGAGGCCTTTGTGCTGCGGTTGCCATGGCTCACAAAGCTTTCACGGGTTAAACGCGGGTAACACTACGCACCTGTGTCACCCGCCGGTGTCGACAAAAGTCGTCGAGCTTCGCCGGAGGACGGTCGGAGAGCGGCTGTGCCCAGATCCGATTCACGACTCTTGCGCCGCCTCCGGCGGCCGAGCGGGGCTGTCCACGCGGAACTGCCTGGCGTATTCGGCGTGCAAACGCTGAAAGCCGGGAAAGTTTCTGACCTCTGGGCCGACGGGGCGCCCCATGGGCTGACCGGCGAGAAGGTGATCCAGAACGTCGAAGCAGATGTGCCATCCGGCAGCACCCATGGCGATGAAGCGTCGATTGATGCTGGTCCATAGCGTCAGGCGCGTGCCGCCGCCGAGGGCCTCGAGTTCCCAGCGCATATCGTTGCCACCCCACTTGTACTCAAGCGCTTTGGGTCGATCGGCTCGCGTCACGGTTGTTTCGGTTACGAACGGAGTGGCCGCTCCCACCGTGGTCAGCTTCACCGTGGCCCCAACCGTACCGAGGCTTCCATCGGCGTCAAACGGAGCCCACTCGCGCAGATGCGCCGGGTCGGTCAGCGCCTGCCAGACTTTTTCCGGCGGGTGACCAAGTTCTCGGACGAGAATCAGCGTCCAGTTCTCTCCTTCTTGCTTTCGCATCTGCGCTCCGTAGGCCGGACCAGGTGTGTACTGCGCGAGATCGATCATCTTGTTCTCCTTGGCTCACCAGCGTGCCAGCTGGGTGAGCTGAATGAGGTTTCCACACGTGTCTTTCAACATCGCAATTGTCGAGCCGGTCACGTCGGTCGGCGGCATGGTGAACTCAGCGCCGCGGGCTTTGATGCGCTCGTAATCACCCTTGACATCGTCGGTGAAGAACATCATCGCGGGCTGGCCCTGCTGAAAAATCGCCTGCTGATACGCTTTGGCCGCGGGATTGTTGTCTAGCGCGAGTTGCAGTTCCGTGCCGTTCGGCTCTTCGGGCGAGGCCACGGTCAGCCAGCGATATGGACCCTGACTGAAATCGTTCTTCTTGGCGAAGCCCAGTACCTCCGTATAGAAGCGCAGGGCCTTGTCCTGGTCGTCAACGTATACGCTGGTCACTTTGATCTTCATTTGATTTCTCCTTTTTTGGGTTCGCGGCTTGCGCCGCGGTTTCCTTTTTCTGCGTTGCGTTTCGTTGCTGAGGGTGGATCCATGCGATCCAGATAGCGTTCGAGAGCGTCGATGTGAGTGGACCAGAAGCGGCGGAACTGATCCAGCCAGGTGTCCAACTCCCGAAATGGTTCGGGCTTCAGGCGGTAGAGTCGGCGCTGTGCGTCCACCGTGGATTCCACGAAACCGGCCTCGCGCAGCACGCGCAGGTGCTTGGACACGGTCGGCTGCGACATCCGAAGTTGACGCTCGATCTCTCCCACCGACTGTTGGGATGAGACCAGCAGGCTCAAGATCGCGCGGCGGTTTGGCTCCGCAATGATTTCGAATACCGAGTCCACCCACCTTATATACTTCCACGATTATATACGTGTCAAGGCATATTTTGAGCAAAGGCCCAGGCAGCGGTGACCGACGCGCTCCCGAGGAGGTTTTTCGCCGGTACTGAAGCGCTCTCGCACTGCTACTCCGCGTGCAGGGCTTCGACCGGGTTCACGGCCGCGGCTCTTCTCGCCGGGAGGTAGCTGGCAGCCAGCGCCGACAACCCTAACGTAACGGCTACAGCGCTTAGGGTGGGGGCGTCCCAGGCTTGGGTGCCGAACAGGAGGTCGCGGATCAGCTTGGCGGCGACGAGGGATCCTGCCAGGCCGGCGACGAGGCCGATTGCGATCAGCCAGGCGGCTTCCTTCATCACCAATTGGTAGACCGTGGCACGCTGGGCACCGAGCGCCATGCGCACTCCGATTTCGCGCGTGCGCTGGCTGACCGAGTAGGCAATCACGCCGTAGAGTCCGACGACGCTGAGCAGCAGCGCGACGACGGCGAAGCCTCCGACGAGCCAGGTTGAGGCGCGGTGCAGGTAGGCGGGCTGCGAGTCGTGGATGCGTTGACCCATGGTCGAGCCGCCGTAAGTGGCGATGTTGGGATCGATGTGGCGGACTGCGGCGGAGAGCATGGGCACCAGGTTTTCGGCAGGCACTGACGTGCGTGCCACGACGGAGAAGAAGTTGAAAGGGTTGTACTCGAAGGGGAAATAGAAGGCACAACGCGCTTCGGTGTCGAGCGGGCCCTCGCGGATGTCGTCGACGATACCGACGATTTGCATAGCCTGTTCCGGCTTGCCTCCTTCGTAGTTGATGCGCATGCCGAGGGGATTCAGTCCGACAAAATACTTCCGGGCGAGCGCGTGGTTGATCACGACGACTCGTGGCTGGTTTGGTTGCTGATCGAGGTCGGTAAAGTATCGGCCTTCGATGAGGCGTGCCCCGAGAGTTTTGAAGTAGGCGGGGGTGACTGCACGCACCGGAACTTCGTTGTGCTCTCCGGGATGCTCGTGGCCGAGGATGACAAAGCCGCTGGTGCCATCGCCGTCGCCGACGGGGAGTTTGCCGGTGATGGCTGCCGAGGTCACGCCCGCCAGGGCGGAAACGCGATCGAGAATCTGGCGCTCGAGGGCGATCTGCTGCTCATTGTTGGAGTAATGTTCACCTGGAGCAGAGAGGCTCAAAAGGGCAAGGTTGTGGGGCTGCAATCCAGGATCGACCTGGAGCAGGCGGTAGAAACTCTTGCCAAAAAGACCGGCGGCGACGAGGAGCACGACGGCGGTAGCGAGTTCGACGACGACGAGATTGGATCCGAGACGTCGCCAGTGCAGGCCGGAGGCGTTGCGTCCACCTTCAGCGAGGCCGGAGCTCATGGAGTCACGGGATAGGCTGATGGCCGGCGTGAAAGAGAAGAGCGCGGCGCTGAGCAGCGAGAGCGCGAGTGCGAAGAGCAGGACGTGCGGAGTAAGGCCAAGTCCCTCGAGATAGGGCATGCTGGCAAGGATGTCTTTCGGCACCAGCCGCGTGACGAGATTCATGGCGCCAGCGGCGGCGGCCAGACCGATCGCGCTGGCCGCCAAGGAGAGAACGAGGCCTTCAGTGAGGAATTGGCGGAGCAAGCGTGCGCGAGAAGCGCCGAGGGCACCGCGGACTGCGACTTCGCGCTTGCGGCTTTGGGTGCGAACCAGTAAGAGGCTGGCGACGTTGACCGTGGCGATGAGCAGGAGCAGCGCGGCGCCGACGAGCATAGCGAGCATGATGGGACGGATGTCGCCGACGATCACATCGGTCAGCGGCTCGGTAAAGGCGCCCTGCTTGGCGTTCGAGTCGGGATACTGCTGCTCGAGCTGTTGGGCGATGGCGGACATTTCGGCTGCGGCTTCGTGGAACGTCACACCGTCTTTCATGCGACCCAGGCCAAAGAGCCAATGACATCCACGGCATTCGCTTTGGTCGTGCTCGGCGGCCCAGAACTCGGCGGGCTCGGCGGGAGCGAAATGAAATTCTTTGGGAAGCACTCCGACAATCGTGTTGAGTGCGCCGTCGAGTGTGACGGTGTGGCCTAGGACGTCACGGCGTCCTCCGTAACGCTGCTGCCAGGCGTTGTAGCTGAGGATGATGGTGCGCGGGGCGGAACGCTTGTCTTCGCCATCCGCGAAGTCGCGGCCGAGGATGGGAGCGACTCCGAGGACTCGGAAAAATCCGGCGCTCACGCGCGAACCCGGCACCCGTTGCGTGCCGGTTGGAGTGCTCAGCAGAAAGCCGTTTCCGTCATAGACTTCAAACTGAGTGAAGGATTTGTTCAGGCGCTTGAAATCGTAGTAGTCCGGAAACGACAGGTGAAAGCGCGGGCCGAGTGGGATGCTCCCGTAGATGACGACCAGGCGCGCGGGATCGCGATAGGGGAGCGGCTTGATGAGGGCGGCGTCGACGAATGAGAAGATTGCGACTGTGGCGGCGACTCCCAGCGTGAGGACAAGTAGGGCGGTTGCGGTGAATCCGGGATTCTTCCGGAGCTGGCGCAGGGTGTAGCGGAAGTCTTGCCCGAGCATTTCGAAGAAGGGGAGCGTGTTGTGGTCGCGGTAGGCTTGCATGGTGGCTTCGACGCCCCCGAGTTTGAGGAGCGCCTGGCGCCGGGCTTCTTCGGGGCTCATGCCGGAGCGGAGGTTGTCGGCGATGTGCATCTGGAGATGCGACTCGAGTTCTTCGGCAAAGGCCTGGTCATCGTGAGTGCGACCAAGGAGAGACCAGAAGCGAAGGAACAGGGCGCGAAGCTTTCTCATATGGACTCCTCTTCCGGAGATACGAAACGCGCGAGGACGGCGGCGGCCTTCTCCCAACGTTGCGATTCCTTTTCGAGCTGGCGGCGGCCGGCGCGGGTGAGTTTGTAGAAGCGGGCTCGGCGATTGTTCTCGGAACTGCCCCACTCGGACGAGATGTAGCCTTCCTGTTCGAGCTTTAGCAGCGCGGGATAGAGCGTGCCGTATTGGACGATGAGCTGGTCGCCGCTGGTTTGTTCGATGCGCCGCGCGATGCCGTATCCGTGGAGCGGGCCCATGGACTCGAGGGTTTTTAGGATCATCAGTGCCAAGGTGCCCTGCCAGACGTCGTTTTCACCCATTGCGATCTCCTAATTCAGAACCAATTAGGAGTGTATGGTGAGACGTATTGGGTGGCAATAGGTGAGCTACGATTCTGGCGTCTTTTGCCCCTGCGGGCTGGCTGTTGCCTATGAATCCTTAGGGCTCGCGCCGGTGGCTCAAATCCTTCGCATCTTCGCGGAGGTATGGGCACGGACTCGCTCCCCAACTCCATCCGGAACAGGCATATTGTCCAACCGTCTCGGTGGGGCTAAGTATTCATCACATAGAACCCTTCTCGGCCGCAAGTTGCGGCGCCATAAATGGGTCTTCACTCTGGAACGCGCTCGGGAGATGCGCGTCGCGTTCCGGGGTTCAGTATGACAGAGCTAGGCGGTCACTTCTTCTTCCGGCGCTTTTCCCGTTTGGGCGGGGCTTCTTCGAAGACGGCGAAGTTGATTTTCTTTTCCACCGGGTCGATGCGGTCGACGATCACTCTGAGTCGGTCGCCGATGCGGTAGATCTTGCGCGAGTTCTGGCCGATGATTTCGCGGGTATTTTCATGGTAGGTGTAGCGGTCGTCGATCAGGGTGTTGAGAGGGACCAGGCCCTCTACGAACAAGTCTGTGAGTTCCACAAAGAATCCGAATTTGGTGACGCTGGTGACCAGGCCGTCGAAGTCTTCTCCAATGCGGTCTTGCATGAACTTCACTTTCTTCCATTCCAGGAGCTCGCGTTCGGCGTCGTCGGCCCGGCGTTCGCATTGGCTGGATTCTTCGGCGATGGCGTGGAGTTCATCGAGAGCGATGGGACCGGTAAGCGGGGCGTGATTGGCGCGCTGGGATTTGTGGTCGCGGCGTTTGGACCAGGGACCGGGATTCTCGGCTTCCGGCTTCCCGCTTTCGGCTTCCGGAAAATCCCCACTTCTGGCAACACCGGCCAGAGCTGGGGCGCCACGAAGCACTTCTTTCAGGATGCGGTGCACGATTAGATCCGGGTATCTTCGGATTGGGCTGGTGAAGTGCGTGTAGGTGGAGGCCGCGAGCGCGAAGTGTCCTAGATTCTCTTCTGAATATCTTGCCTGTTTCAGGCTACGGAGCATCAGGTAGCTCAGGATTCTCTCTTCCGGCTTGCCTGCTATTTTTTCCGTTAGTTTCTGGTACATGCGGGGGGTGATGTGAACCTCTTTCGGAATTTCGATTGGTTCGACGCGCTTTCCCGTTCCATAGGCGGTGCGGCGGTCGGCTTTCATTTGCACACGATGGATTGGCAATGCGCCTACGCCCAGCGAGTATCCGAACGTGGCGGCGATGGTTTCGAAGTCGTAGACGCGTTTGGCGTCGGGCTTTTCGTGGATGCGGTAGAGGGTGGCGATGTGCCCGGACTCGAGATGGTGCGCGACGGTTTCGTTGGCCGAGAGCATGAACTCTTCGATCAGGCGGTGGGCCATGTTGCGCTCGGAGCGGGAGATCGACTTCATCAGGCCGAACTCGTCGAATTCGATGACCGGCTCGGGCAGGTCGAAGTCGATCGATCCGCGGCGCTGGCGCTTGCGATTGAGGATTTGCGCCAGTTCGCGCATGAGCTCGAAGTTTTCGACTAACGGAGCGTAACGCTTGCGTTCGGACTTGTCTCCTTCGAGAACGGCGTTGACTGCGGTGTACGTCATGCGCTCGGCGGATTGGATTAGGCCTTCGCATAAGTCGTAGCCGACGATTTCGCCGCGGTGATCGATTTCCATGATGCACGACATGACCGGGCGGTCGAGGTGGGGGCGGAGGCTGCAGATATCCGTCGAGAGCTCGAGCGGGAGCATCGGAATCGCGCGGTCAGGGAAGTAGACGCTGGTGCCGCGGAGACGGGCTTCCTGATCGAGGGCGGAGTCGGGGGCGACGTAGTGGGCGACGTCGGCGATGTGGACTTGCAGTTCGAAATTGTTGTTGGGCAGTTTGCGGACGAGGACAGCGTCGTCGAAGTCGCGGGCGGTTTCTCCGTCGATCGTGACGATCGGGAGATCGCGGAAGTCGCGGCGGCGCCCCAGTTCGCCGGACGGGATTGTGGTCGGGGCCTGCTGCGCTTCTTTTAGTGTGGCTGGGGGAAAATGGTGCGGGAGGTGGAACTTGCGGATGGTGATTTCGACATCGACGCCGAAGTCGGTTTCGCGTCCTAGGATTTCGATCACTTTGCCGCGCGGGCTTTGGGTCTCTGACGGCCAATCCGTGATTTCTACGTCGACGACTACGCCTTCGAGGCTGGTGTAGTCGTCGTGATGCGCGGCTTCGTCGCCCAGGACTCGGTCGACGGATTTCTTTTTCGACTGGTTGTGGGGAGCGGCTTTGGGGTTCTGAAAATCCCCGGTTCTGGCAACACTGGCCGGAAGTGGCGTACTCGTTTGTTCCGGGTTCTCCATACCTTCCGGGATCACGATCTCTTGCGTGATCTTGGTGTCGATCGGAGTCACATAGTTTCTGCGGCTGCCGTAGTGGAAAATGCCGACTACGGTGGGGTGGGCGCGGTTGATGGGCCGGACGATGCGGCCTTCGGCGCGGCCGTCGTCGCGGATGTTGGTGATCTCAACCAGGACCAGGTCGCCGTGCATGGCGTTGCCGATCTGGTGCGGGGGGATGAAGATGTCTCCGACCAGTTTGGATTTTAGGGTTCCGCTTAGCGACTTGGCATCGGGGATGACGAAGCCAAAGCCGTCGCGGTGCATGGTGAGGCGTCCTGCAGCCAGGTTCTCGGCGGCGGCGGCTTGCGGCAGTTGGTAGCGGTCGGAGTCGATCGGGATGAGCTGGCCGCCTTTGACGAGTTTCTGCAAATGAGCCGTCAATTCCCGGCGGTCTTCTCCGTGCAACCCTAGCTCGCGGACCAGCTGCTTGTATCCGGCCTGGCGCTTGGACTGGCGGGCGATGTGTTGGAGGATGGCGGAGTCGGAGAGCATCAGCTGTCAGCTTTCAGAATAGCGCGAGATGGCACTCCCGCATTCGATCATCGTCAGAAAAGTGACACCCCACCCCTTCGACGGCGCTCAGTGCACGCTCTGTCCGAGAAGAGAAAACGCGACCCACTATTTTGCGAAATACTTTTCCTCCAGGATGCGGCGATGGTGGAGCTCGTGGCCGGCGATCGTGTAGGCAATGGCGCGGACGCTGACTTCGTTTTTGTTGGCGATGCCTTGGCGGAGCCACGCTTGCTCGTCCAGGTTGCGAAACAACGTCAGCGTCGCACGGCGGATGGCGATGTAGTCTTCGATTCGTTCCGCCAACGGCCGGCTTTGGAAGGGACCATTGCGGACGTAGTCGTCTTGTTCGAACCCTTCGATGGGGGTGCGGTCGCCACGGGAGATGCGGAGGGCGCGGTAGGCGAAGATACGCTCGGTATCGCAGACGTGACCGAGGACTTCTTTAGCCGACCATTTGTCGGGGGCGTAGCGGAAGTCTCCCTCGGAGTCGTCACGGCAGGAGAGCAGCAGCAGCATTTGGCGGCGTTGCGAATCGAGCGTAGTCAGGATGTCGGATCCGCGGACCAGGGAGATGTAGCGGTCGTAGTAGGGAGCGTATTCGCCGGGTTCGGGGCGCGCGATTTCGAGTTGGTGGATGGTGGCGGGGTCGGACATGGGTAGCTCCTTGGTGCAATCGCAATGCGAATTCGTGAGTTCCAGTTATTAGCGGTCACCGGTGCCGTCTCTAACGGGACTCGATTCCATTTGGGCTCCTTGCTTAAGGCTTACACGCTGGGACAACGAATTCTCCGTTTCGCGACTCGATTCGTCTTCGCCACTCGTTTCATTTCTCGCGGGGTGGCTTCAGCTTGCGAGCGGCTCGTCTTCCCTGTGCCGGCTTCCTTTTGGCCGCACCGACTTTCACTTTCTCTACCCGTGACACTTTTCGGCGGGGCTCGTGTTTTCGATAAATCTTCGTCCCCTGGGAGGATAACTGTTTACGGCTGTGGAAGGGTATGGGGCGGAAAAATTTTTCGGAATGGGGGAACCAGAGAAGGGCAAAAAATCCCCGTCTGGCCAGGATAAGTGGGGGCACACGTTCGGGGCTTTAAGGGAAACTCCGTAGTTACTTTCCATCGACGATAAAGGTTTTTCCACAGAGCTCAAATTGAGACAGAGGAGTACAATCCGCTTTGGTCATGAAAGTGCGGCCAAAGACTCCACAATCCCAACAAAGGAAAGGACCCAGTTACCCATGTGGAAGCCCACGAATCAACCTCAGAGCCCTGCACGGCCAGCCGAGCCGGAGCGCCCAACTACGCTTACGCCGAGTGCGCCATTGATGGCGAGTGAGCCGCCAGCGGCTCCCCGGCCGATGACCACAACGACCGCGGACCAAGCGACGATCGGCAAGTCGCTCGTGATCAAGGGCGAGGTGACCGGGTCGGAGTCGCTTTACATTGATGGCCGCGTGGAAGGTTCGATCAACCTCTCCGGAAATCGCGTGACTGTGGGCCGCAATGGAGTGGTTTCAGCCAACATCAATGCGCGAGAGATTGTCGTGCTGGGCAAGGTGCGCGGGAATCTGACGGCGAGCGACCGGGTGGATATCCGGAGCGATGGATCGCTAACGGGCGATGTGATTGCCGCCCGCATCTCGATTGAAGATGGCGCCTTCTTCAAGGGCGGCATCGACATTCGCAAGGGCGGACAGGCGCAGCCGGCTAAGCCCAACGGCGAAGACAAGTCGATTTCGGCAGTCGAGCCGGCGGCTGTGGGCGCGCGCGCCTAAGCTTCCAGTAGAGAGGTCGCTGGCGGGCGAGTTTGGCCGATTTTATAAACGGGCATCCGTTGGGGTGCCCGTTTCTCCTTTTGCAGGATGCGTGGTCCGTTTTCGTTGACTCACTGAGGCGTACCTGCTTAACATTTCCCAACAGCCGTGATTGGACGGACCATCTCGCACTATCGCATCGTCGAGAAGCTGGGCGGGGGCGGGATGGGTGTGGTCTACAAAGCCGAAGACACGCGGCTGCATCGGTTCGTTGCTCTCAAATTCCTGCCGGATGATGTGGCCCGCGATCCGCAGGCTCTTGCGCGATTTGAGCGAGAGGCGCAGGCTGCCTCGGCGCTGAATCATCCAAATATCTGCACCATTCACGACATCGGGGAAGACAACGGGCAGGCGTTTATCGCCATGGAGTACCTCGAGGGCACGACGCTGAAGAGCCGGATCTCTGGGCGCCCCATGGAACTCGATGCCCTGTTACCCCTAGCGATCGAGGTGGCCGATGCGCTCGATGCGGCACACGGCAAAGGCATTGTTCATCGTGACATTAAGCCTGCAAACATCTTCGTGACGGAGCGCGGGTACGCCAAGATTCTGGATTTTGGGCTAGCCAAGGTCGCACCGCCGATGGTTTCGTCGAGCCCGAACGCGGCGCTCAAAACTCAGACGCAATCGATCGCTGAAGAGCACCTTACCTCGCCCGGCACGATGGTCGGCACAGTCGCCTACATGTCGCCGGAGCAGGTTCGCGGCCGGGAACTGGATGCACGTTCGGATCTGTTCTCGTTCGGCGCAGTGCTCTACGAAATGGTGACGGGAGCGTTGCCGTTCCGCGGCGAGACTTCGGCGATGATCTGCGAAGGGATCTTGAACCGGGCTCCCGTGCCGCCTGTACGCTTGAATCCAGACGTGCCAGCAGAGTTGGAGCGGATCATCAATAAGTGCCTAGAGAAGGACCGCGATCTGCGATATCACTCGGCCGCTGATCTGGAGACCGATCTGAAGCGACTGAAGCGCGATACGGATTCGGGGAGAAGTGCAATAAGCAGCGTCAGAGAGGTGGCATCGGCCCCGACGGCGAAACTTGGGGCATCCTGGCTGAAATGGGCGGCAGTCGCTGCGGTTCTCGTGGTGCTGGCCGGGCTGTTCCTGTGGCTGCGAGCCCCGCTACCCCCTCCGCGCATCGTGGGATCGAAACAGATCACCAGCGACGGGCTTCTGAAGTTCAACCTCACTACCGACGGAAATCGCCTGTACTTCACGCGTATGTCAACGACCGATGAGTCGCTGGCACAAGTCTCGGTGTCGGGCGGGGAGTCGGCGAAGATCGATGTTCCGTTTGAAAACCCGGCCGTGGTTGATATTTCCATAGCGAACTCGGAACTGCTGGTGACACAAAGTTTGCAAAAGGACGCTCCTTTCTGGATCGTTCCAATGCCTGCCGGCTCACCCCGGAGGCTGGGGAACCTGGTCGCACAGTCCGCGACATGGTTGCCTGACGACCGTTTGCTGTTTGCCAAAGGGACCGATATCTACATCGGCGACCATGACGGTTCGAACCCCCACAAGTTAGTGAGTACTCCGGGCCTTCCGGTTTACCTTAAGGCTTCACACGACGGGAAGCGAATTCGCCTGACCCTTCTCGATTCGGTGGACAATACGTCCGCGCTGTGGGAAGTGCAGGCGGACGGAACGGGACTGCACCGTTTGTTGCCAGGCTGGACGAATCCTCCGACGGAGTGTTGCGGCTCGTGGACGCCCGACGGCCGGTACTATCTGTTCGAGAGCTTCCACAATGGCGCGAGCAATATCTGGAGCATTCCCGATCATGCGGGCTGGTGGCACAAGACCTCGGCCAATCCGGTTCAATTGACGACCGGGCCGCTGCAGTTTTTTCTGCCGACGCCTAGCAAAGACGGCAAGAAGCTGTTCGTTCTGGGAGTGCAACCACGCGCAGAGCTGGTTCGCTACGATGCAAAGTCGGGCGAGTTGGTACCTTACCTGGATGGTATTTCCGCGAGCGACATCGATTTCTCGCGCGACGGGAAGTGGATCACCTATGTGAGTATTCCCGATGACACGCTGTGGCGGAGCAAAGTCGATGGCGGCGAACGTCTTCAGCTGTCCTACGCGCCGATGCAGACCGCACTAACCCATTGGTCTCCCGATGGAAAGCAGATCGCGTTCGCAGCAAGGACGCCGGGGAAACCGTGGAAGGTGTTTCTGATCCCGGCTGACGGAGGCAGTCCACAGGAAATTACGTCCGACAACGTGGTGGAAACGGATCCGGCGTGGTCGGCGGATGGAAAAACGCTCGCGTTCAGCCGTGTCGACGTGGTGCACCCCGAGAATACCTGCATCCTGACCTTCGATCTGAATACACGCCAAGTCTCGAAGCTGCCGGGGTCGGATAGAATTTTCGCGCCGCGTTGGTCCCCGGACGGCAACTACATCGCCGCCATTAGCCAGGGAAATAACAAACTGAACCTCTACAATGCAAGGAGCCAGACCTGGCGAGCATTAGACTCCAATTTGTTTTTCGGGTATCTGGCATGGTCCCACGATAGCGCTTACATATACTTCGACACGGTCTTGAGTAAGGAGAGTGGGTATTACCGGCTGCGAATCAGCGATTCGAAAGTGGACAAGATCGCGGACCTGAAGAAAGCGCGCCTGTATCGCGGGCAATTCGGGCCAGGCTCCTGGACAGGATTAGGACCGGGCGATGTACCGCTGTTTCCGCGCGACATCGGTACGCAGGAGATTTACGCGTTCGATTTGCAGCTTCCCTAGGAAATCCCCCCTTCGGCAAAACCGGCAGGGTACCCATCATTTGCGGCGGTTTGTTTTGATGGGCGGGTATTCCTCGGCGACTTCCAAGCTCGGCTTGGCCTTGGCTCGACGGACGAAGGCGTCCGTGACCACCAGTTGGAATCATTCCGCGAACATGCAGTCGCCGTAGGAGTAGAAACGGTAACGTTCGGCTACCGCGTGACGGTAGGCGTTCATGACATTTTCTTTTCCGGCGAGCGCGCAGACCAGCATGAGCAGCGTCGATTCCGGCAGGTGGAAGTTGGTAAGTAGCGCTTCGACGATCCGGAATTTGTATCCGGGATAGATGAAGAGACTAGCCTCGCCTGATCCGGCCCGGACTTCGCCACTTCCCTGCTGGGCAGCGTATTCCAAGGTGCGAACCGCTGTGGTACCGACGGCCACGACACGGCGATTTTCCTGGCGGGCTCGGCTGATCTTGTCTGCCACTTCGGGCGAAATCGAAAAGGGTTCGGAGTGCAGTTTGTGGTCTTCGACTTTTTCGACGTGCACCGGTTGGAAGGTGCCCAAGCCTACATGCAGGGTGACTTCCGCGGTCTCTATATTTCGCTCGCCCAGCTTCGCAAGAATCTCGGGGGTGAAGTGGAGGCCTGCGGTAGGCGCCGCGACCGAGCCGCGCTCGCGGGCGTAGACGGTCTGGTAGCGATCGCGATCGTTCGAAGAGTCTTCGCGGGCAATATAGGGCGGGAGTGGGATGTGGCCGATGGCTTCGATGGTGGCGAAGAAGGCATCGGAGTGCTGCCGGGCTTCGCCCGCCGAGGGCGGCTGTCCACATAGCGCGGTCGGGTCGAAGCGGATCTGGCGTTCGCCGAATTCACCGCGGGCGATGACTTCGGCCTGAAGCTCGTCATGCTCGCCGAAGAACAGGCGTTCTCCTACGCCGATTTTGCGACCGGGGCGGACCAGGCATTCCCAGTCGTTGGGGTGGGGTTGCAATTGTTTTGTGAGAAGGACCTCGACGCGGCCGCGGAGGAAATCGCGTGAGGCGGGATTGTTCGGACTGAGGGGCTGGGATTTAAGGCCGGCCCGACGTCCGTACAGGCGAGCGGGAAACACTCGACTGTTGTTGAAGACAACCAGGTCGCCGCGGCGGAGGAGGCTCGGGAAGTCGCGGAACCGGAGATCTTCGATGACCCCGGAGGCTTTCGAGAGGTGCAGCAAGCGCGAGGCAGCGCGGTCCGCCAGGGGCTGTTGTGCGATTAATTCCTGGGGAAGTTCGTAGTGAAAATCAGAGACCAGCACGCACGCCGATTATAAGGATTTACCGGCATCTGGCGGGCGTTTTGACGCATTTTCTCTTTACGGTTTTTTCATAAATTTTGGATTGTTTCCGGCTTAAAGATGCTGATACTATGCGGTTGCCAGCGTGTGGCCTGCTTTGATATCTCCCCCGAAGGGTAGTGATGCCAACGGAACGTAAACACAGGGAAGAAATCGTCCGATACGGGCGAATGCTTCACGAACGTGGGTTCGTGGCGGCCATGGACGGGAATTTGTCGGTACGGCTGAAAGGCGACCGGATCCTGGTGACGCCGACTTGCCTGAGCAAGGGGGCGATGAAACCGGCGGATATGGTGATTGTCGATATGGACGGGCAGCGCGTCGCCGGGCATCGAAATGTGACCAGCGAGATTGGCATGCATCTGCTGATTTACCGCATGCGGCCCGATGTGGAGGCGATTTGCCATGCCCACCCGCCGACGGCGACCGGGTTTGCGGCGGCGGGAATCGCGCTGACCGAGCCTCTGGTCTGCGAAGTGGTGATGGGGCTGGGATGCATTCCGCTGGCGCGCTACGGAACCCCGGGGACTTCGGAACTAGCGCAGACGTTGGAGCCCTACGTTCCGAATTATGATGCGATTTTGATGTCGAACCACGGTGTGGTGACTTACGGCGATACGCTCGAGCACGCCTACATGAAAATGGAGACCGTGGAGCACTTTGCGCAGATCGCGCTGGTAACGCATCTGTTGGGACGGCAGCAGCCGTTGAAGCAGGTCGAGATTGAGAAGTTGATGATCGCGCGGACCAAGTATTTTGGCGCCAAGATTGCGGCGGCGTTGCCCATGCCGCGCGGCCCGCAGAAGGTCAGCTAGACCGGGCCTGGAACTCCTTTTCTGTCTTTCTACCCCGCTGATCGCGCCAGGGCAGTTCTTCCACGCTACCCCCGCAGGACTAAGTCCGCGGCCCACCGTCGGAACAGGAAAATACCCGTTTCTCGAAAAATTCGGCGGGGAGGGGGAACCCGATGCTGAGGTTTTTCCCGCCGGTGAAGGCCTTTCCATTCTCATTCCCCGCCGGTTCGGAAGCAGAGGCCGGCGCGGAAGGGAAGTCAACTGCGCCTTCACCACCAACAACACGAAGTCACCCGAAAGCAGTCGGGGGACTCTTCCCTTAGCGTCTCCACCTTCCGATTACATACAGGATCAGCGTCAGCAGGATGCTCAGCAAGATGCTGGTTGCCAGTGGGAAATAGAAGGTTGTGTTCTTGCCGCGATAGACGATGTCGCCGGGAAGACGGCCAATGGGCAGGTTGGCGCGACCGAAAAAGGTCAGCAGGACGCCTACGGAGACCAGCACGACACCGAGGAGGATTAACAGTTTGCCTAGTTCCGACATTGTGTTTCCGGAGCGGGGCATCTACTGGCGAGTTGCGAAGGTTGCCGCCACAACAGCCGCCACTCCTGGCCCTGCTTAACCACCGATCGGCCTCTCGCCTGGAGGCTTCCCCTTATGAGGACGAATGCCGATTCTCTGGTCTTTTCATTGCGCAGTTTAACAGCGCGGCCGGTCCTCGCGCTCCTGTGTGCTTTTGCAGGTCCCGTCTGGTGCACAGCACGCGGTCATTTATCAGAACAACAATTCCTGGCTTCGCCAATGGGGGGGATCACTTCGGCGATGGGAATAAATTCATTAGCCGATGATTGCGAACCGGCAAAGTGTACGGGGGAACAACCAGGGGGCGGGTTCGAATGTTTCCCCGCGCTGGCAGCGGCCAGTCAGAGATTTCTTTGCGATGCAAAGTACTTGACACTGTTGCGGGGCGCGCGCTAAGCTATGTCCCATGTTCGATCCGCGGCCTCATCGCATTCGGCGGTTTCACCGGTCTGCGAGGCCTGCGCGCGAGCCTGAGCTGACTCCCAGCATCGTCGAGGACCTGCGCTTCATTCGCGACACCATGGAGCGCTCGGCGGCGTTTACCGCCGTTTCCGGGTGGGGACAGGTTTTGCTGGGATCAACTGCGGTGGCAGCAGCGGTGCTGGCGGCACGGCAAGCTTTCTCGTTTGGGTGGCTGCGGATCTGGCTGGCTGAAGGTTTGCTGGCGGTGGCGATCGGACTGTTGGCCTGCACCTGGAAGGCGAACCGACGCGGGCTGCCGCTGTTTTCCGGGCCGGCGCGCAAGGTGGCACTAGGGCTGGCTCCTCCGCTGCTTGCGGGAGCTTTCCTTACGTTCTTGCTGTGTCGTACCGGGCTGGTGTGGGCGCTGCCGGCGGTGTGGTTGTTGCTTTATGGCGCGGGGATCATGACCGGCGGCGCGTTTTCGGTGCCGATCGTGCCGGTGATGGGAGTCTGTTTCATGCTCCTGGGCGGTCTGGCGGTGCTCAGCCCAGCGGCGTGGGGAAACTGGTATCTGGGAATTGGATTCGGCGGTCTGCATATGGCATTTGGGCTGCTGATCGCTTGGAGGCACGGTGGGTAGGGCGCTTTCATCTTTACGCAAGCAGGCTAAGGCTGAGCCTCGGCATCGAGAGCCGGCGCGGCAACATCGCGAACCGGCAGGGGCGCATGCTCCGGAACTTCCGGAACTGGACCGGCTGATTCATGAGCGTATTCGGCTGGGGATTGTGAGTGCGTTGGCAACGAACGATTCGCTGAGCTTCAACGATCTGAAGCGCGTGCTCAAAACCACAGACGGGAATCTCAG
>Ga0123356_10002650_pt1 | contig 19017 bp, 12 predicted proteins | sample TergutEmb28metaG_2_FD_92546 | JGI IMG/M metagenome (GOLD analysis project Ga0123356, IMG submission 92546) | Embiratermes neotenicus P3 segment gut microbial communities from Petit-Saut dam, French Guiana - Emb289 P3 | ecosystem: Host-associated > Arthropoda: Insects > Digestive system > Gut ...
ATTTTGACCAAATTGGTTTTAACGTGTTATTTTTTCCCAACACTGAGGATCAAAGAGTTACAAAGAGAAAAATCATAATAACCAAAATTATTCATTATTCACTGTTCATTATTCATTAAATTGTGTATCTTTGCATTTCGTTAAAATAAAGTATATAATTTACATAAAGTTCTAATTAGTAATGAAATCAGTATCTATTAGCGGTTCTCTCAGAGAGAACGTAGGGAAAAAAGATGCGAAAGCGCAACGCGTACAAGGTCTCATCCCTTGCGTAATTTACGGCGGTAAAGAACAACTGAAATTTATTGTGGAAGAAACACAATTCCGCGACCTTTTATTCACACCTGAAGTGAAATATGTGGAATTGGAAGTGGGCAATAAAAAATTTGAAGCCGTAGTACAAGCCACTCAATGGCATCCGGTTACAGACCATTTATTACATGTGGACTTTTTAGAGGTAAGTGAAGGAAAATCGGTTACAATAGGAATTCCACTAAAAATTACCGGCACCTCCCCAGGAGTGCTGCGCGGCGGTAAAATGGTGAAAAAAATGCGTAAAATCACCGTGAAAGGAGTGTTGAAAGATATTCCGGAAGAGATTTCTGTGGACATCTCTAATTTGGATATCAACGACATGATTAAGGTAAGCGACCTTGCCATTCCGAATCTTACTTTTGTAGAAAACCCGGGCACAATCATCGTAAATATTGTTTCTACACGTAATGTGGTGGAAACGCATTAAGATATGGTTTAAAGTTTTAAATTGTATATTAAAACGCAGTATTATGTCAAAAATCAACATCCTTCCGGGTGTGGCTACCGGACAAGATTTGACAGCCATCTTTGAAGCGGCAAAAGCGGAAAAGTTTGCGTTGCCCGCTGTAAATGTAATAGGTACCGATTCTATTAACGCCGTGATGGAAGCAGCAAAAGCGGTAAGCTCTCCTGTAATTATTCAATTTTCTAACGGCGGCGCTCTTTTCTATGCCGGAAAATCGTTGAAAAACGAAAATGAAAAAGTAGCCATAGAAGGCGCTATTTCAGGAGCTAAGCATGTGCATCAGGTGGCGGCATTGTACGGCATCCCTGTAATTTTGCACACCGACCATGCTGCAAAAAAACTACTCCCCTGGATTGACGGTCTGTTAGACGCCGGCGAAAAATTCTATGCAGAACACGGAAAACCACTCTTTAGCTCGCACATGCTCGACCTGTCGGAAGAACCCCTTCACGAAAACATTGAAGTCTGCAAAAAATATTTATCCCGTATGGCAAAAATCGGTATGACGCTGGAGATTGAGTTGGGCATTACCGGTGGCGAAGAAGATGGCGTGGACAATACCGGTGTGGACAGCTCTAAACTTTACACACAGCCCGAAGATGTGGCATTTGCCTACGAAGAGCTTCTGAAAATAAGCCCCAACTTTACTATCGCCGCTTCTTTTGGAAATGTACACGGCGTATATAAACCCGGCAATGTAAAATTGGAACCGATCATTTTGCATAATTCCCAAAAGTTTATCGAAGAAAAATACAAAACCCAGCCCAACCCGGTAAATTTTGTGTTTCACGGCGGCAGCGGCTCCGAACCGGAAAAAATTGCCGAATCGTTACAATATGGCGTAGTGAAAATGAATATTGATACCGACACGCAATGGGCTTTCTGGGAAGGCGTTATGAATTACTACAAAGAAAAACAAGACTATTTACAAGGACAAATTGGAAACCCCGAAGGGGAAGATAAACCCAATAAAAAATACTACGACCCCCGCATGTTCCTACGCGAAGGTGAAAAATCAATGGTGGAACGACTGAAAGTTGCTTTCAGGGATTTGAATGCGATAGGACGATACTAATGCAAAACTCCATCATCGTTTTCACCGATGCTTCCTCTTATGGAAATGCTGCATTAGCGCATGCACAGAAATTGGCTCAAATCTTTGATGCGGAAGTAAATGTAATTTCATCACAAGAACAGCCGGACTTACACTCTGTTTTTGCTGCTACTGAGGTTGGCAATACATTATGTATGGTAATGCCTGTGGCGTCTTCAAAAAAACTTACTTTCTTCAATACAAGAAAAGCAAGGAAATGGATTGGCAGATCGCGGGTGCCTGTGCTCGCAGTAGGAGATTGTGAACCTAAAGAGAATGACTACCAGCAAATTGTTTTACCGTTAGACATTAATTGCCAAGATAAGGAGCTGGCGTTGTGGGCAAGTTATTTTCCCACCTATTTTCAAAAAAACTCTCCCCATATTCCTAAGGAAAACTTGTTGATACACATTATTTTTAACCAATATAAAGATGAACTTCTTCATAAAAAAGTGCAAAACAACATTGATTTTGTTACCAAGATGTTCAACAACATTGGTGTTCCTTTCACATTGCACCCTTTTACAAATATTGACAACATTCATACTTTTGGATTGCAGTTTGCCGCAAAAACCGGAAACAGTATTATGCTTTTTTTAATGACTGAGCACTACTCTTTGATTGATCTTCTTTTTGGACCTGTTGAAAATAGAATACTGGGAAACAGTGAAAATGTTCCGGTACTTTGCCTTAATGCGCGTGAGGATATTTTTGTGTTGTGTCAATAGTTAGTAAAAATCTTATATTTTCGCACCCATATTACTTTAACTCAATAATTGTTTAATTATTTAATATTTAATTTTTTATGAAAAAAATCCATTTTCTTTTCGTTGCGCTGTTTGCTTGCGCATTCTTTTTTACAGGCTGTAAGAAAGATGAATATTTGGTAACCTTCGATCCCAATGGCGGAATTGGCGAAATGCCCACCCAAATTTTTGCAACCGGAGTACCCCAAATCCTTTTGCCAAACGCTTTTTATTTCGAAAAATATGAGTTTATCGGCTGGAGTAAAAACCCCAATGGGAAAGGTAAAATATTTCTCAATGAACAAAGCATTACTGTAACTGAGGATATGACTTTATATGCACAGTGGCTCCCTACTATCAATACCTATTTTGTTTTATTTTATGCCAATGGAGGAACAGGAAGCATGGAAAATCAATCATTTTCCGATAACAAGTACGAAGCATTATCTGCAAATACTTTTAAACGTGCCGGCTATATCTTTACCGGTTGGAATACTAAAAGTGACGGTTCAGGAGATTTTTATCGCAATGAGGAAACCATCCGCTTAAACGCTAATTTAGCGCTGTATGCACAATGGACGAACAACACCGGCGGCGGACAACCTTGTCCCGGAATCCCAACGGTTAATGACATTGACGGAAATACCTACAATACCGTACAAATTGGGTCCCAATGCTGGTTGAAAGAAAACTTAAGAACAACAAAATATAACACCGGAGCAGATATTCCTATCATTACCGATAATGAGCAATGGTATAGCGTTGATTATGAGCCTGCTATGTGTTATTACAATAACAATGCCACTTATGCTGCAATCTACGGAGCGCTTTATAATGGATATGCTGTAAATAAAAGCACTCTATGCCCTGATGGTTGGCATGTTCCTTCCGATGCCGAGTGGAATGTTCTTGCTGTTGAGTTAGGTGGCATTGGAGGTGCAGGATATTTAATGAAGACTGTTTATGATTGGTCTAGCGATTGGTATGGTGGAGACGGAAATGGTAGTAATGAAAGTGGTTTTTCCGCCTTTCCTGCAGGTTACCGCAATGGACCGTATATAGGCAGTTTCTCTAATATGGGAAATAGAACAGTATTTTGGTGTTCAACAAATGAGTCTTATTACTGGAAAAAAACAAGAACTTTAGATGCAGGTAGTAAAGAATTAATTAGTACTAACGATAGTAATGAATACGGTCTATCTGTGCGTTGTATTAAAGATTAAAAAACAGAATTCAATTTATTTATGAAATCCATTGAACAAGCCTCCTTTGCGGGCAAGAAAGTATTGGTGCGTGTTGACTATAACGTGCCTCAAAACGAACAACTTCAAGTAACGAGCACTACGCGCATTAAACGCACGGTAGAAACGGTGAATAAGATTACAAACGACGGCGGTATCGCTATTTTAATGTCTCATTTGGGCAGACCGAAAGGAGAAGTGAATGATACATTTTCGTTAAAACATATCCTGAGTGCTGTAAGTGAAACATTGGGAAAATCGGTAACTTTTCTCGGCGATGTGTTAGATGCTGATATTGAAGATAAAATTAACCAACTTAATTCCGGCGATGTGGCGCTGTTAGAAAATCTCCGTTTTCACAAAGAAGAAGAAAAAGGAGACCTTGAATTTGCAAAAGCAATTGCCAAATTAGGAAATATTTATGTGAACGATGCCTTTGGTACTGCCCACCGCGAACATGCCTCAACCGCTACCATTGCACGGCTTTTTCCCGCGGAAGCTTACGCCGGATACCTGCTCTACGGAGAAGTGCAAAGCCTGAAAAAAACACTCGAAGAAAAGAGATCGCCTTTCACTGCCATTATTGGTGGCGCTAAAGTTTCTACCAAGATCAATATTTTGAAAAACCTGATGGAAAAAGTTGATAACTTGATTATAGGTGGCGGAATGAGCTACACTTTCCTGTCGGCATTAGGTTTTTCACACGGCAATTCACTCTTTGAAGAGGAGATGGTTTCCGTTGCCAGAGAGATTTTAGAGCAAGCTAAAATAAAAGGAATTAACATATATTTGCCTGTGGACCACCTTTGTGCTGATACATTTTCCGAAGACGCCGGCACAATGCTTGCAGAAGACCAAAATATTCCAGACAACTGGTTAGGAATGGATATTGGTGGCAATACCATTGACTTGTTTAAAAAAATAATTTTAGATTCTAAAACAATTCTTTGGAACGGACCGGTGGGCGTTTTTGAGATGGACAAATTTGCAGCGGGAACAAAAGCGATTGCTGAAGCCATTGCCGAAAGCACTAAAAATGGCGCCTACTCCTTAATTGGCGGTGGCGACTCTATTGCCGCACTCGGAAAATTCGGACTCTCTAAAGCAGTATCCTACATTAGCACCGGCGGCGGCGCCATGCTCGAATATTTGGAAGGGGTTGAACTGCCCGGAATCAAGGCATTAGAGGAAAATTAACAACTATTAACTTTTTTATTTTATTAAAAAACAAGCAAATACTAAAATTTTGCTTGTTTTTTTTCGCTTCAGGAGAGTATTTGTATTAATAAAAACATATTTTTGCCCCGCTATTATATATAAATATGATAAAAAGACTATACGCTTTTTTCTTCTGTTGTTTGTTTTTGCAACTACCTTTGTTTGCGCAATATACGCTGAAAGGTACAGTAAAAGATGCACTCGAAAATACCCCAATTCCTTACACTCAAATTCGCGTAAATTGTATAAATGAAGTCTTTATGTCGAATGTGGACGGCACTTTTTCTATCAGCAATATCAATAAGGACAGTTGTGAGGTTGAGTTTTATCAAACTTTGTTTGAGCCGCTAAAAAGAGTAATTGTTTTTTCATCTAAAAACAAAGAGATTAAAGTAGATATACACTTGCAACATGTAGCCACCCGCTTGGAGGAAACCAAAGTAACCGCCTCGAAATATGAAACCAATCCGGAGATTGCGACCAATTCGTTGGTGGTTCTTCAGCCAAAGCAAGCTGAAAACAAGAACTTTGTATCTATAGACAATTTGGTGAACAGCGCCGGCGGCATTGTGGTAGTGGACAATGAGCCTCAAATTCGTGGCGGTAGCGGCTACAGCTCAGGAATGGGCAGCCGCGTAATGATCATGCTGGACGATATGCCGTTGCTTCGCCCCGATGCAGGCCGCCCCATGTGGAACTTTATACCCATGGAAAGCATTGAACAAGTGGAAATTCTAAAAGGCGCCGCTTCGGTGCTGTTTGGTTCCGCTGCACTTACCGGCGCCATCAATGTACTTACCGCTTATCCACGCTCTAAACCACAAACGGTGGTTACTACCTTTGCTGCTTTGTACGACACGCCCCGAAATCCATACCAAACAAGTTGGCTCAATGCCAATCCCGTATCATTTGGCCTCTCGTTCCTTCACTCAAGAGTTATTAAAAAGAATTTTGATCTGGTAGTAGGAGGCGAAGTTTTTAACGACCAAAGCTATATTGGACCGGAGGAAAGAATCTCTTTTTCAAGAAATCACAACTCAAGTTCGCGAGGCAAGTTTGAGCAGAGATACCGCATGAATTTTGCCTCCCGCTACCGCTTTCAAAAAGTGAAAGGACTCTCGGTAAGTTTGAATGGAAACTTTATGTACTCGAACAACGCGCAGTCTTACATTTGGTTTGATGCAGATACCAACATCTTTAGATCATGTGAAAATTCAATGTATCAATTCAAAGAGTTTACTTTTTATGTAGATCCTTCTGTGAAATATGTAACTCAGAAAGGCAGCGCACACACTTTCAGAAACCGGATCTTGTTTAGCGACAGTAAAGAATCGAAGGGCTTGTTAAATGCACAATCCGTGATGATTTTTGATGAATATCAATACAATAAAACATTCAACAAAATTGGAATGAATATTGTAGCCGGTGCAAGCAATCAATATGCCACTTCATTCGGACCTGTATTTAGCGGCGATGCTGACCCCCATGCCGTAATAGATGATAAAGAACCCTCATCAGCTTTTTCCAACAACTTTGCTTTTTATGCGCAAGTGGAGCAAAAGTTTTTCAAAAAGAGAAATTTAACGGTTCAATTAGGCGGAAGATGGGAATTCTACAATTTGTGGGGACCAGATATTGAATCGGAAATAAAAAACAAACCTATTTTCAGAATGGGCGTGAATTATCAGGTTTCTACATTGAAAACAGCGATCCGTGCTTCGTTCGGGCAAGGATACCGTTTTCCAACCATCGGTGAAAAATTTATCTCTTTAACGGTTGGTGACTATGGATTTTACCCCAACCCGCAACTTATACCCGAAACCAGTTGGAACGCTGAAGTAGGATTGATGCAACCGTTTCAGTTTTTCGATTTTAGAGGAATGGCTGATGTTTGTTTCTTTCTTCAAGACTATAAAAATTTTATTGAATTTTCGATGGGTGCATGGGGGAAGAGCACAAAACTTCAGGAAAGATACGGATATAAATTCTTTAATATTGGTCCTGCAAGAGTTACCGGCATTGACTTCTCTCTTATGGGTGAAGGAAAAATTACAAAAAATGTAAGATATACCCTTATGTTTTCTTATACATGGAGTAAACCCATGACAAAAGATCCTGAGTTTGTTTATTTTGAAACAATAACTGATGATGGGAAACTTGACCGCTATTCTTTTTTATCAAAAAGTTCGGATACTGCTCGCAAAGTGTTAAAATACAGAATAGAGCACATGGTGAAATTGGATATTGAGTTTTCTTTCTTCAAAAAATTTGCACTCGGGGGTACGCTAAATTACTATAGCGCCATGAGAAATGTAGATAAGTTTATGTTTCTAAATGATATAAATAATCCTACATTAGAAGAAGAAACAAAAAAGAATGTTGCAGCTGCCGGAGATCTTCCTTTTTACAATTTTTATAATTTCTTTCAGGAAAACAAGAGAGGCTCCATAACCCTTGATCTACGTGCAAGTTATTATTTTGAAAAAGTTTCTGTTAGTTTTATTATTAAAAACGCAACCAACCGCCTGTACGCCCTCCGCCCTCTCTATGCCGAACCTCCAAGAACATTTACGCTGCAACTTATTGTGAAAGTTTAAAATTTAAAAATACCATTAATCATTAAAAAAAAGTTTATTATGAAAAAAATTATCTTCCGCCCTTCTGCTTTCTGCTTTCTGCTTTCTGCTTTCTGCTTTCTGCTTACTCCTTTTTTCCTGAATGCACAGCAGTATCAACTTCCTGAAAGCAGTTTTGAGAAATGGACAAATAAAAACGGAATATATGGTCCCTACGAAGAGTTTGAAACAGACTTCTTCTATACATTAAATTCTTTGTATGCGGTAGAAAATGGAGAGCTGCCCGCCGATATTACTGCTTTAAAAGATGGAAATGCCCAGCATGGAAACTTTTGTGTTAAATTAAAATCAGGAAAAATTACGGTAAACGAAGATATATTTCTTCCCGGGATGGTAGGAACTATTAACGAGGAGTTTGTTGAAGAATTTTTAAAATCAGGTGGCAATGTTACCATGCATAGAGACTGGTTAGGTTATGACACTCCGCATACATTGGAAGGCTGGTATAAATACGCTCCTTCAGGAGGCGATTCCGCATTGATTGAGATAGGTTTTCATAGAGGCGGCGTTAATCCGGTTTTTTTGAAACAACAAGTGGTGAAAAATACTGTTAATGAATGGACTACGTTTGTCATTGAGATTCCAAAACAATATTGGGATATGGAATTTTCGGGCATTCGCGTGCTTTTTGTAGCAAGCGCCGGCGTTAGATTTGATACATTAACTTTGTGCAAAGGGCAAATTGGAAGCACTTTATGGATAGACAACATCTCTTTGAATTACACTTATGCTGGGCAAGAAATAAAACAAAGCCTCTTCTCTCCCATAACGGCAAAAGCGTTTCCAAACCCTGCTGCTGAGATGCTAAATATTGAACTGAATGAACATTTTACCGGAAAAGTTATGGTTTATAATATTTCAGGAAGTATGGTGATGGAAGAAAATATTTATGGAACAGAAAGCCAATTAAATACTTCTGCATTGGCTTCAGGAAATTATGTTTATAAAATAATGAAGGAAAATACTATTTTTGCGCAAGGAAAATTTGTGGTTACAAAATAGTATATGAACATTCTCATTGAAAGCGGGGCAACCAAAAGTACATGTATCGGATATAACGGTGCATGTACCTTTTTTACGTACAATACTGCCGGTATAAATGCTACTTATGCTTCAAAAGAAGCAATTATAACAATCTTTGAAGAGTTTATTACCAAAAACAATATCGTTGTTGCAGCAGTTGAACAAATTCGATATTACGGCGCCGGTTGTTTTCATGCAAAAAATGCAGCAAAGGTGCAGGAGGCATTACGTTCATTGTTTCCCAATGCAAATATTGTCGTTTTGTCCGATCTGTATGCAGCCTGTCATGCACTATGTAAAAACAGAAAAGGTTTTGCAGGAATTTTGGGCACCGGAGCAGCTTCCTGTTTGTATGACGGGGCACAGATTATTGACAAAGCTCCCTCCTTAGGATATTTGCTGGGCGACGAAGGTAGCGGTGTTTATCTCGGAAAAATGTTTGTGAAAGCATACCTTACAAATAAAATTGAAATTGAAATAGTTAAAGATTTTGAAGAAGCATTTATCGTTTCCAAACAAACCGTGTTAGAAAAAGTGTATCAACAGTCGAAGCCTCAGGTTTTTTTTGCCTCTATTCCAATTTTTTTGCAAAAACATCTCGAAAATGAACAGATAAAAGCATTAATTGCAAATTCCTTTCAGGATTTTTTCGATCAACAAATGGATTATTACGGGAAATTATCCGCTCCCTGGTTTTTCTGCGGCTCTATTGCTTATTATTTTCAGGATATTTTAAAAGCAGTTGCCGGCAAAAATAACATTCATGTAGAGAAGGTTATTCAGGAATGTGCGGTGCACTTACTATAACTCTTTTTTAATCCCCCATCGGAACTTCTCCGGTATCCACATCGCGCATCTGCTCTCTGCGCTGCTTGTAGTTGTTAAGCCTGTATGTTAAGGTTAGGTTTGCCTGAAGTGCACTGCGCCAGCGGGTGCTGGTAGAATAGTAGCCACTTGTGGATTTTGTATAATCGTATGAAGTAACTATGGTTTTAGGATTATAGATCACATCACGAATGTTTAAACTTATGGACATGGCATTTTTCAGGAGCGATTTTTTGACACCCAAGTTAAGTGAATATTGCGCATTGCGTCTGCCTTGACCCACACCGCCGCCGCCCCAGCCCATGCTGCCCGTAGTAATAGAGCGCGAACGAAAACGGAAATTTAATTGTAAATCCCAACTCTTCGGTAAATTAAAAGTTTGATTCAACCGGAAGCCATACGCCCAGTCATCCGATAAATTCGGGTCAATCAAATCGTTGCTGTTAATTTTCACATAATAACAGTCTCCGCTGAAATTGATGCGCCAAAAACCCCACAATCGCTGCCCAAAAACCAACTCCAAGCCAATACTTTGGCTTTTGTTCAAATTTTGCGATGAAGTTAAAGTATAGGTAAACGTATCCAATCCCAAGTAGTTTTCTTCAATAGGCAAAGTATAAACATCGTCATCAATAAGTGTATAATAAATAAGCCCATCTTTAATATATGCCTGACGCATTTCGGTATAGCGCGTAATTAAATCGGTACGCTGGCGGTAAAAAACGGTAGCGCCTAACGAGGAGTTTTTAATATTCATAGAATAACCCAACTCTACATTGTTGGCAAATTCGGGACCCAAATCAGGGTTTCCCATGCGTAGATTCTGTTTGTCGGAAACATCTACAAACGGATTCAAGCTCCAAAATCTGGGACGTGTTACCCTTCGTGAAAAACTTAACTGCATGGAATGATTGTTATTAATATCATATCGAACATGAAGAGTAGGGTAGAGAATGTTTTTGGGTTTTAAATAATTTTTAATATATGATTTCGATTCGGCGTTAGCCGGAAAAAGCTCCGACCATGTATTGGCAAACTCTCCGCGCAATCCTAATTGCACTTTCAATACCTTCCAAAACGAATTGGAATAGATAAAATAGGCGGCATTGATTAACTCCTGATACAAAAAATTGTTTCGTTGCTGTTCGCTTTCCGAAAATTCCTGATAGGAATTTCCATAGTACAAACGATAATCCTGCCCTATAGAACGATACGAAAGTTTGTAGCCGGTTTCAATGCGTCCGCCATTTCCTACAGGAGTAACAAAATCCACCTGTGCGGTAGCTGTCCGGTTACGCATGTCTGTATACGTTTTTTGAAAATAATCGGGTAACGTATCCGGCAGTGAAAAATGTTGCAGATATTGATTCCATTGCTTTCCAAACATTTCTGTATAATAGAGATCGGAGGTTAGCTCCATGCCTTGTTTGTCGAAAGTTTTCTTATAACTGAGATTTCCCGAAAAGTTGTTGCCGTTACGGTCTCCTCTTCCATTCTGATTGTATGTATTAAATGATTGTTTTTCGTTAAAAATTCTGCGTAAATTATCTGCCGACAGATTGCTGGTATCTTTGTTATCATGTCTGTTGTAACTGAATGAAAATGATAAGGTATTCTGTTTGTTGATAAAATAATCCAATCCGGCACGCACATTATTTCCAAAATACAGCGACCTGTAATTACTCTCTTGTATCAAATAAGTTGAGTCGGCAGGCGCATCTTCATTTCTTTGAAACCACGAAGTACGTTCCAATTCGCCGGCATTGCGCCACTGTCCGCTTCTGAAATTGTAGTTCAAAAACATAGTTACTTTATGATACGTATAGTTCAAATTTGCAGACAAATTTCCGCCATCCACGTAAAACTTGTTTCTGAACACCGAGGTTGCGAACCCGCCACTGAAATAGGCGTTAAACCCGGGTTGTTTTTTCTTTTTAAGAATAACGTTAATGATGCCGCCCATACCGTCGGGGTCTAACCGCGCTGAGGGGTTTGTAATGACTTCTACACTTTCAATTTCGGATGCCGGAATTTGATCTAACGTGAGGTTTGTAGGTCTTCCGTCTATCAAGATGGTAACATTTCCTGTTCCCCGTAGCGACACATTCCCTTCAATATCAACATCCACCGATGGAATTTCGGCTAATGCCTGCACGGCGGTGGCGCCTTCGGTAATGATACTGTTCTCTACATTGTAAACCTTTTTGTCCAAATTTTGCTGCAACATCTCCTTTTGTGTAGTAACCTCTACGGATTTAAGCTGTTGCGGGCGTTGTGTGATGGCAAACTGCCGCATCATGTAACGCGGGTTGCCCTGCGACAAAGTAAACTCCGGGCTGAAATGCTTGCTGTATCCCATGGCGTTTACCTGAACAAAATAGGTTCCCCAGGGAATATCAATAATGACAATCCTGCCGTTTTCATCGGTAATTCCGCCGGTGGCTGTAGTAGAGTCCGAAGCATTTAAAACATAAATGGTAGCGTATTGTACGGGGTTTTTGTTTTCATCCACAATCATTCCTATCACTGCGCCCAGTGAGCCGAGATCGGGCATTTGTCCGCCACCGCCGCCCGGACGAGTCCCACCGGGTTGCTGAGCAAAACCATTGAGAATTAAGAATTGAGAATTGAGAATTAGTAATATGGAAATAAAAAGCAATTTGGGGTTAAATGTCATAATCTTATTAAAATAAAAAAACTTCACCTTTGACGTGTTTTTTCTAATGGGGTTTAATGACAGGGGGGATATTATTTTCCCAACACTATTCCCGTTCGCGCCGGCAAGTACAACCTCAAATGAGGTGTCCCGTTTTTTAAAAATGTTTTGTACATCATCGTTTCATCAATATTTCCAAAACCACCAAATGCTTTTGAATCGCTGTTTAACACAATTTTATATTCGCCTTCGGGTGCGTAAATTTCGTAACCGGTATAAGAATTTGCAGGACTTAAATTGTAAACAAACAGGATGCCGTTGCGCAAATAAGCTAAAACCTGCATTGCATCATCCTGCACAATAACATGAGGATATGCATCTAAAATATGATACTGTTTTACGAAATGAATCAATGCCGTGTCAAAGTCGTTCAAGTATTTGTATTTCAACATGTCGTCGTCAACTAAATTCCATTGGCGGCGGGCGTACTTCAGCGACCACTGGTTGCCTTCGCGGGGAAAATCTATCCATTCGGGATGTCCAAACTCGTTGCCCATAAAATTGAGGTAGCCGCCCTGCGAAAGCGACAGCGTGAGCAGGCGAATGAGCTTGTGTAACGCAATGCCGCGATCTACTATCAAGTTTCGACTGAGCGCAGCCATATCGGTGTACATCTCTTTATCTATCAATCTAAAAATAATAGTCTTGTCGCCCACCATTGCCTGATCGTGGCTTTCAGCATAGCACACGGTTTGTTCCTCTTTGCGCTTGTCGGTCAATCGGAAATAAATTTCTCCGGGCGACCACTGTTCGTCGGGGCGTTCCTTAATGATTTTACCCCAAAAATCGGCAATACCCATAGACATACGCAGGTTGAAGCCAATGCCACCTTCCGCCACAGGAAACGCCATGCCGGGCATGCCACTCACATCTTCCGCAATGGTAAAAGCATTCGCATTCACCTCTTTAATCAACTTGTTTGCCAAAGTGAGATACACAATCGCATCTTCATCCACATTGTCATCAAAATATTGTTGATAATTCAAAAAATCAACGCCAATGCCATGATTCCAATAACTCATGCTGGTTACGCCATCGAAACGAAATCCATCAAACTTAAACAGTTCCAACCAATACTTTAAGTTGGAAAGCAGAAACAAAACCGTTTCATTTTTTCCGTAATTAAAACATCGGGAATCCCAAACGGGGTGGTATCCTTTATTTCCGGAATGAAAGTAGAGATTGTCGCTGCCATCGAAGAGGCTAAGCCCCTCTTTTACATTGGAAACGGAGTGAGAGTGAACAACATCCAAAATTACGGAGATCCCTAATCCATGCGCAGCATCAATCAGTTCCATCAACTCTTCGGGCGTTCCGAAACGAGCTGAAGGGGCATAAAAATTCGCTACCTGATAGCCAAACGAGCCATAGTAGGGATGCTCCTGAATTGCCATCAGTTGTATGGTGTTGTATCCTAATTTTTTAATACGCGGCAACACATACTCCTTAAAGCGCCAGTAGGTGCTAATCTCTTCATATTGAGAAGACATGCCGATGTGTGTTTCGTAAATGAGCGGATGTTTCGGTTTTTCCGGTTGAGGGTACTTCCAAACATACTCATTTTCAGGCTCCCAAACTTGTGCAGAAAACACTTTTGTACCCTCATCCTGCACCACGCGGCGTGCGTGCGAAGGCAGTCGCTCGTCGGCGCCTCGTTCCCATACCATCCACAGTTTGTACAGTGATCCGTGTTTTAAAAAAGAGAGCGGCAGTTGAATTTCCCAATCACCGTTGCCGATGGGTTGCAGTGCGTATTGCTCCATCGGTTTCCAGTAAGAAAAATCGCCCAAAAGAAAAATTTGTGTTGCATTCGGCGCCTTTTCCCGAAAAACCCAATGGGTATCTGTTTTAAACATACCATAATATAAATGGTTGTTAGCTAAATCTTTCAAAGCAGTTTTTCTATCGGTAAACTCCAGTTCGCGCAGCCTTGCCTTTTCGGCGCGACGTTTTAAACTGAAGATAAACGGTTTCAGCCAGGGATCTATTTGAATGAGCGGAGATGTTTTCATTGTGTTAATGGTTATGAGCGTCCTGATTTTTATGATGATTTTCAATCATTCGCCACAAATGCACGCGGTCTTTCCCGCGAACGTTGTGTCCATGAGAAGGATACACGTAATAATTCAAGAGGATGCCCTCTTTAACAGCTTTTTCTAAGAGTTCCAGCGAATGTTGTTGCACAACCACATCATCCAAGCCGCCGTGAAAAATCAAGGTGTTGGCTTTAATTTTATCTACTTTATTGATAATGGATGCTTTGGCGTAACCTTCGGGGTTCTCTTCGGGCGTGTCCATATAGCGCTCGCCATAGTAAATTTCGTACCATTTCCAGTCTGTTACCGGTCCGCCCAAAGTAGCCGATGCAAACACTTCGGGATGATCTGTAATGAGCGACAATACCATAAAAGCGCCGTAGCTCCAGCCATCTACACAAATTTTTTCCGCATCAACGTATGGCAAAGACTTCAAATAGTTTACACCGCACATTTGGTCTTCCACTTCGCAGACTCCCAAGCGCCGGTGTACGGCTTTTTCAAACTCACGCCCGCGATTTGCCGTGCCACGATTGTCTAAAACGAAAACAATAAAACCCTGTTGCGCCATGTAATGCAAAAAACCGCCTCCCGACATGAATGTGTTGGTAACTTGCTGCGAATGAGGTCCGCCATACACATACAAAAACACCGGATACTTTTTGTTCGGGTTGAAATAGGGAGGCAAAATCATTCGGTAATATAAATCAATCCCTTCCGCATTTTGAATTTTTCCGATAGAAACGTCTCCCAATTGAATTTCATTATATGGGTCTTTAGAATTTAACAACGTGCTCAAAATCTTTCCTTTATTGTCGCGTAATGTGATGACTCTCGGGGTTGTCAAATTGTTAAAATCATCAATAAAATAATTGAAACCGGATGAAAAATTAGGGCTATGCACGCCGGATTCGGGGGTTAAGGATGTTATGACTCCTTTTTTGAGATGTACACTAAAAACATTTCTGTCGGTTGGATTAGGATATGCCGCTGTAAAAAACAGATTCTCCTGTTTTTCATCAAGTCCTAAAATATTGATTACGTCAAAATTACCGGTAGTGATTTGTTTGATAAGCGTTCCTGTTTTATCATATAAATACAAATGTGAAAACCCATCGCGATCGCTTTTCCAAATAAAGTTACTGTTATTCAACAAGGTGATGGGTGTGGCAGGCTCTACCCAATGGTCGTCTCGCTCTTCTATCAAAATGCGGGTTTTATTTCCTGTAGCAACGTCATATTCAATAAGTTTTGCATGGTTTTGCGCACGATTCAGGTGGGTAATGAAAAACGATTTCTCATCAAGCGAGAAAGTTAATGAAATCAAAAACTCCCCGTCATTTTTATCGGTTTTAATATAATGATAAACAGGTTTATTTTCTTTAGCAGAAACGGTTACATCAAAAATTCCTACGGTAACTTCGTGGCTTGCCTTTCCTGCCATCGGATATTTGATAACCTCTGTGGTTGCAATCTCTCCATAGCCTTTCAACAGGGGGTAATCTTCTACCATAGTTTCATCCATGCGATAAAAAGCGATGTAATTGCCTTTGGGAGAAATATATTGCCCTTTGTTAATGCCCCACTCATTCCGATGCACCGACTCGCCGAAAACAATATTCTTTCCGGTGTCTAACGATATGATGATGGGATGATAGTCGTTTTTTACACTTTTTACATACACAATCTCATCTTCTTTAACTACAAACAATTCATCTTTAATAGATTGGTCTATACTGTTTGCTATTTCATAAAAAGTAACTTTCGGGTTTGTTTTCGAATTTGTGATCTTCATTTTTTGCGAAGGAAAATAGAGCGTATTTTCATCTATAAAACTAAAAGACAGCTGATTTTCCAACTCTTTTTCCGGCATTAACGCTCTAATTTCATCAAACGTAAGATAGGTTTCTTGTTTTGCTGTTTTGGCATCTGTTAAAAAAATTGTATCATTTTTTATGAATGAATATTGATTGGTATTGGGTCGCCAGCGTAAATTTTGCAACGATTCTGTCCGGTATTTTCCGGCGAGGAGATCGGGGAGAGCAAGTTGCTGAGAGAAACAGGTAGAGAGGAAAAAAAGCAGAAGGCAGAAGGCGGAAAGAAAGGGAATTATTTTTTTCATATTATTATTTTTTGAAGATTATTGCTTAATGAATTTTCCGGCAAACTCGTTGGCAATTTTGATGATATAGATTCCGGCGGGCAAATGCGAAATATTAATTTTGTGATTAGATGATAAAGTGATTTGATGATTTGATGATTGTTTTCTGCCGTAAACATCAAGTATTTCAATATTATCAATTGCCCATTCTCCATTATTCCACCCCCTTAATTCCCCGCCGGCGGGGGAAATTATCAATTCTCCCGTTGTCGGGTTCGGATAGATCCTAAATTTTGGGTTTAACGCAGTAATACTGTTGATATGATCCGGAACAGCTAAGGTGGCAACACTTGCAACATTGGTCTTGGTGAATAAGGCAGCTAACTCGGGATCATTGACACCGATTCCAATAATATCATCCGGAGAATGAATATAGGGATTGTAGCCGTTGTAGTCTTCGTGAGGAAATATTGCCATATAACCCATATTGTTAAAGGAAGCGTAGTCGCTACTGCCATATTGGGGATAATAGCTTTCAACCGATAATTCGGGGAAATAAACTTCACAAATATTAAAATAGTAATCAGCCAAAGGCTGAGATGAGATGAAATGAACAAGATCAATATGAATAATGTCATTTTCGGGAGGAAAATATCCGGTCATATCCAAATTAAAGTAACCAACAATATTCATACTTTGAGTTGCGCATTGTTCTGCATAATAACCACTTCCGAAAAGACCATATTCTTCTGCAGAGAATGCGCAGTAAATGATGGAGCGTTTAAATTTGTATTGGCTTAATATTCTTGCTGTTTCTAAAATTCCGGCGGTACCGGAGGCATTATCATCTGCTCCCGGAGCAATCTCAATGTTATTTGGGAACCAGCTTTTTGAATCATAGTGTCCACCACAAACCACATACTCATCAGGAAACTCTGTTCCATATTGTATTGCTATTACATTATCATTATTATAATAGGGAAAATTATGCAAAGCAACCTCTACATTTAAAGCATCAAACTGCTCTTTAATCCAATTACGTGAATTAATGATATTTGGGTGTTGACAATCTCTGGTTACAAAATCTTGCAGGGTTTGAATATCTGCCATCATTCTGCCAGCCGAAACCTGTGAAATATAATCAAGTACATCTTCATCCGGTTCAGTAATAACGGGATAAATTGAAGACTTTATGGGTAGCCGCGCCTCAACATCTCTTACTGCAATCATCGTTTTGTTATGTTCATAGCCATGTACTATGGCGTAAGAGGAGAGATCGGCAAAAGCGTTTTCATCAAGCACAACCGCATTGTTGTAGTGTACAACATGAGCGGTTGCCACCACATAAGTATCGCAATAATAGTGGATTTTTAAATTTTTATCTTTGAATAAGTATTCTAAATTATGGGTTTCGCTTACAGGTATTAATACTAATTTTCCTGCAAAAACTATATAGGAAACTAATAAAAGACAAAGGGTTAGTGTAATTTTTTTCATATTTAAAAATGAGCGCTTCTATCGCCCGGCAGCTTGGGGCAGTGGCGGCTTCCCAACACATTGTCAACGTGAGCCACGCCGCGAAAATACACTAATATTTGTCGCGCGAGGTAATGCCGCCATTGCCCCAAACTCATGTTAGAGGCAGGTTGATTTTATGGTGGCTGCCGACTATACTTCGGAAGTGCCGCCAAAAGTTGATTTTTTTGATGAAGAAAACGTAAACCTAAAATTTAAAATTTCATCTCTCTTTTTTCGACACGAATGTAAAGGAATTCCAAGAAATTACCTTTTCAACAAAAAAACTATTTGTTTTTATAAAGAAAAAACTATTTTTGCACCGCAAAAAATTTTATCGCCCAAATAAGAGTATTTAATTTCGTTTCTCTTTTTAAAAATAGGATTACTTTTGCACTTAAATAAGTTATTAACAAAACATTAAGATTATGATGTAAAAAACATGGTGCGGATAGCACAAAAAAAACATATTAAAATAGCGTTAATGCAATAATTGGCTTCTGAAAACTTAGACCTTTTTCAAAAAAAGTTCCAAATGAAAGCGTGAACGCTCGCGAGAAATCGTGAGTTTTCATTATTGGAACAAAGGTAAGTCTAAGACCTCAGAAGCCGTAAACGAAAGTTCACGGTTTTTTTTGTGCAAATTTTAAAAAAAAACTTTTTACAAATAAATATAATTACAAATCAAAAATCAAAATTTTATGCAAGGAGAATTCAAACAATGTCCAAACGGACACTATTATCAAGGGGAAAGTTGCCCTTATTGCAAAACAGGTAATAACAATGAGGGCGCAAGCACCTCTTTAAAAACAGAAGTTTTTGCCGGAGGAGAAGGAGGAGATAGCCAATTAATTGGCCAATTACCCACAGAAACACAAGGCTTTTATGGCGATGAATCAAAAACTACCCTACTAATCGGCGGACAAAAACCAGCTGTAAGTGATGTAGTGCCGCCTTCAAACCGAACTGTTTTTGGCGATGAAACAGAGATTATAGAAATGCCGGGCGGTAAGAAAGTTGAAAAAAAGACTTACCGTAGCAGCAGAAAATTAGTAGGCTGGTTGGTAACCTATTCTTTTGACGCAA
>Ga0123356_10002651_pt1 | contig 19016 bp, 34 predicted proteins | sample TergutEmb28metaG_2_FD_92546 | JGI IMG/M metagenome (GOLD analysis project Ga0123356, IMG submission 92546) | Embiratermes neotenicus P3 segment gut microbial communities from Petit-Saut dam, French Guiana - Emb289 P3 | ecosystem: Host-associated > Arthropoda: Insects > Digestive system > Gut ...
ACAAACAAACAAACAAACAAACAAACAAACAAACAAACAAACAAACAAACAAACAAACAAACAAACAAACAAACAAACAAACAAACAAACAAACAAACAAACAAACAAACAAACAAACAAACAGTGGAGGGTTAAAAGAGAAATTTTAGCACAAACACCGCCACCGCCATAAGCAACAGTAACCCCCAATCTTGACGCCTAAGAGGCCTCTTCTTTACCTTACTTTTCCGCCGCCTTTTTTTCTGCACAGAATACACTAACACCCCTCCCCCACATTGACCGCGCTACGCTCATATGTGAAAAAGGAGCGTTGACTACCAAAAACCCTACGCGACCGAGCCAAACGGTAAATATAATATTGCAACTGCACCTTATTTTCATCCATCATACCCTATTACACCCTCCAGCGAAAACAGGACGATAAAAATTAAAAGTCAAGGTCCGCAAATTATCAGCCGACCTAACCGCCAACACAATATCACCCGCATCATAAACCGTTAATAGTGTGTGGTAATTGCTGCAATCTCGGCTACATTTTCCAATCTGTATCCACGCCTCGTTCTCTTCTTTTGCATTTTTTGCTTTCACCTTAACCTCCCAAGACAACAAGAGATCAAACGCTTGATCAAAGCATAAACTGTAGCGTGTTGGGTCTTCAGGAAACGCAACATCATTATACGCTATACTGTCCTGTATCGCCTCTTCAGAAGGATAAGCAAGCACCGACGCCAACGAAAAAACAGCAATAAGACCAGTCTCGGACGTCATTATTTTTTATCCCCCTGATAATCTGTCCGTTTCCATTCCGCATACTGTAACTCAGGGCCACAGCCCGGGCAATGCTCACCACGTCGGCCTTGCATCTGACTCAATTTCGCACAAGACCCACAATTCCGAGACACCCAACCAACAGAACTCAACCGATCAACACACTGTGCAAGATGACTAATAACGTCATGTAAGACATCTTTTTGTTTGCTGCTCAAGTCTTTTTCATAGTAGAAATTTTGGAAAAGCCCCATTTTCGCGGCTAAATCCCGCTTTTGCTCTTCCACACCGTGCCGGGTATCGTGAGAAGGTGGGGAACAAGGAGGAGCCGACATTTAAACAGCCTCCGTCATCACTTCTTGAAAATAAATAACAGTCTCTTCTGCATCCTTAATTTTCGCGTTATACTCTGTTTGTAGGTCTTCTAGTTTGCGCTCAAACTCTTCTTTTAGCTCAGTTACTTCCAGTTTTGAGCGTTTTATGTATTTTTTCGCGTCGTTTTTTCGCTCCGTTTGCCACTCGGGAAAGGGCGCAATATTGTAACTATTTTCGCACTTGTCACATTTCGCGTATTGAACAAGCTTATTTCTTTGTGAATCGGTGAAAATTTCACGTTGACCAGGGGGCACTAATTCCATTTTTCCTCCCCTGCACCAGGTGCAGTCTTGAAATGCATCTGCGCTATGAGAAAGGGTTTCTTCATACGCTTCCAACGTTAGATGCTTAGTCACTGCACATATGCCTCCATTATTGGTGATTCGGTGAAAAATTCGCAGTCCGGGTTATTGCATAGGTACACAACGACCTTTTCACTGTGCCCTAAGTACTTGTTATATTCTGTGTCTATGAAGACTGTGGCGGGTGCTCCGCACAGGGGGCATTTCGCCAATTTACTTTGATTTATTTTGTTTGACATTTTGGTTTCGACTCCATTTGGGGGTTTTTGCCCTTACTATCTTTAATAGTAACATAATATATAAACCTTATTACTATAAAGTAATATTACTATAAAGTTTAAACGAGCAAAAAAAAAATAAAAAATAAAAACAAACTACAAATCCACAAACTTGGAACGCCGCGCAACAACCCTCAAACACTTCCGACCACCAACACCCTCACCAACCACAGACCACACAAACACATCCCCCGCCACCAACCCAAACTCTTCAACAATCTCAACCGGAATAGTCACCTTCAGACTAACCCGCTTATTCTTATTCGCAACATTCACAATAGAACTATACTCCCTAACATCGCCATCACTCAACACCATTTCACCTCCACAGAAAAAAATATGAAAAGCAGAAAAACCGCCCAACTAGAAAGGATCATTAAGACTAACACGCCCATACTCGCCATTATACACACTTTCGCCCCACTTCCGCATAGTTGTCAGGCATTCATCTTTTAGTTTCAGCATAGCTTGCCACTCCATGTGGCTAACATGGACCTCTGTTTCTGTTCCCTTGTGGAAAAGAACCTCATTATGAAAAGTTCGATTAGCCTTAATTGCTTGCTCAATTTCATCTTTATTTGCCAAAAATGTGGCTGTTTCTTGCTTTTTTGCATCTTTGCTAATTACGGTTCTATCGAGTTTTTTAAGCGTTGGGTTCCAGACCAGGTTTTTCCTAGTTTGCTCTTTTAGTCGGGTTATTTCTTGCCGAATTTTTTCAATTATTTGGTTTGACATTTTGGTTTCGACTCCATTTAGAGGACTTTTGTCCTTGCGTTTTTAATGGCAACACAATATATAAATCTTATTACTATAAAGTAATATTACTATGAGTATAGAAACAAAAAACATAAAAACCACAAACCCCACAAACAATACGGAAAACTAGCAGGGTTGGCTTCGACTCCATTACCTGCTAGTAATCCACCCGTAAACAGGTATCATTTTTTTACATCTCAAATAATCGATAACGTGTGTTTTTGCATCGTTTCACCTTTTCACCTACTACATGGTTTGGTGTGGGTTGAAACGTTGCACAGTTCTATTGGAATGCGTGGTGTTTCCTGTGGAACAAGGACGCGAAAGAAACACGCTATTACTAAACCGCCATAACGTAAGGGTTTAAGGGTAGCCCCTCAGCATGTAGAGGCTACCCTATTGTTACACAAGGTTTTTTAATCTCCCTCACCTAGAAAAAAAGGGAGATTCAGAGATCAAGAATTTTCTTAATCTCTGCCACTCGGGCACTGGAAATGGTGTAACTCATCCCGTGCCCTGTGGGGTGTTTTTCAACGTATCCAAGTTTCAATAGTTCTTTCATGGTGGCGTTGATTTTTCCGCGGTCTTTTCGTGGCAAGTAATGTTTCAGCGTATTTAGGGTCTTGTGATGTGCGCATATGATGTCATTGTTGTACATTTTTCTGAGGATTCGCTCTTGTGCTTCTTCCATGTGGATTGCTCCACACTTAGATAAAGGGCAACATAGTATATAAATATTATCTTCAAAAACTACAATTACAACACTCAGCGACAACAATACTTATATTTCACAACACCATAACAATAACAGGAAAAACAAATGACAAAACAAAACAAAACAACCAAAGGCCCACTAGAAAAAATATTCACCAACAACCCCGAAGCAAAAATACTAGACACCCTAATAACATTCAAAAACACCGATATAAGCAAAAACGAAATCTCCAAACTAAGCGGCGTAAGCTTCACCCACACCCTAAAAGCCATACCACACCTAGAACAACAAGGACTAATAAAACACACAAGAAACGTCAGCCTAGCCCACATGTACCAATACAACACAGAAAACCCAACCGCCATAATACTAGCAAAATTCGCACACGAACAAGCAGGCGACAACCTACAGAAAACAATAGAGGAAGATAAGAGAAGAGAGAAAGAAAACCCAACCCCAATCATAGAACAAGAAGCCGGGCAGACCTGCCTAATGCACAACTGCCTATATAACACAGACAAAACATGCACCACACGCCCCAAAATGAAAGGCGACATATGCCAAACCTACCAAGAAACAGAAACATAGAGGGGTAATGTATGACTGAAAATACTGCTAACACCACGGAATACAAGAAAGCAGCCCTCTATCACCTCAACACCCAACAAGAAACAACCATAAAAAACATCACCCTCAAAGGACTCTACCCAAACCTACATGAAAAACAAACAATCAACATAGATTTTGAGGGGAAATCTGAAACCTACGAAATTCTAAAAAAAGAAGAACATAGCAACGAACAAAGAGGCAACTATACACACCTCACAATAGAAAAAATACCTCAAGAAAAAACATAATTAAATTAGCCATATCCCACTATTTCTAATGGCTCACCTATCCGAGGTAACTCTTTTTCTACATGTTGCCTTAACTTTTACCCCTCCACAGAACCAAAAACAACACCCATCCTTTCTAAATCCTTATCTATTTTCTGCCGTATACTCTGCATCACTAAAGCATACTCTTGCAACTCTTCCAAAGACCACGGCCTTAATCCACCAGTAACAAGCTTAACAGCATGATCCCGCAAAAGCGTAAACTTGAACGCCACATACGCATAATCAAGCCCAAGCCGAATAAGCAACTCTGTATACTTGTCAGCATTAATGTGTGTGAAACCTTCACTACGCATCCGCTCAAGAAACTCGAAAATTGTATCCTTAGAAACTTTTTCACTCACACAACATCACCCACCTTAAGACACTCAAAAGTCTTAGCTAGTTCGGTTTCAGTTTTCTGACGCATCCCACATACAACGGCAGACAATTGTTGTAGTTCTTGCTCAGAAAAAGGAAAATAACCCACACGCACCAAACCTACAAAAATACTTCGTATCAAAGAAAACTTGTCAGCTAAAAGCTCACAGTCTATAATGACGCGCAGCATAAGCTCCGTTTGCTTGTTTAACACAATTTTTTCACACCCAACCTCTTTCTTCAAAATTTCCAAAAGATTTTGCATTTCCTCTTTACTCATATTTTCACTCATAACGTTTATGTTCCTCCATTATTGCCACTATCTTGACTTGTGACATCTACCCAACGTCCACAATCAAACTGGCGACGTTGTTTCTTGAAACATTCAGGACACGACCGAAAAACCTCAAAATTCCCTTTCAAATTCCATTCAAACTCCACAGCATGAAGCTCACAGAAGCGACATTTAACACCGGGTTTAAGGCGTTTAAACTCATAAACAGGCGTATTGTCTTCATATTCCACACAGTTTTCATTTTGGACAGGATGGACAGGATGGACAGGCATTTTCCCACTAGAAATAATTTCATTACAATTATTTTGAGTGGGAAAAAGGGTGTCCATGTTGTCCATCCCGTCCTTTTCTAAAAACTGTGGAATCTCATTTGTTTTTTCAACAGGTTTATTTAATTGCAGTGTCTGCTGTGGACTATTATTTTGCTCTTCCCCTTCAACTAAAGGCTGTTTGAGTTGAATACCACACCACACAAGGACTTTTCCTTGAGCGGTATTTGTACGTTTATTAACTAACCCATGCTTACGGGATAAACTATACTTTAACTTGTTCTCATCCACCTGAAACACACCATAAAAATCACAATAAACACAATAATCCTCCCAAACCCTAGCCTGCTCAACCTGCCCCGTCTTAGACTTCTTAACCCGCTCATGCACCCACGCAGCCACACTATCACTATTACGCTCATACTCAAGCCTATTTTGCTCCTGCGACAAACTCACAGTAAACCGACCATTAAGCTTCAACCGCTTCAAACCCTCAAGCATCCAATTAAGTATACCACTACGCTCAACCTCACTTTCCGTCCACCTTTTATAAAACTGCACCACCTCCCCTTGCCCCTCCAAAAACTGCTTCTCCCACTTAAGCAAAATCAAACGCCGCTTAAACCCTGTAGAACTATCACTAACCCTAGGATAATTGTTGCCACTAAAATAAAATTTAGCATAATTTACAAAGTTTAACGGTTTTTGCACGTTCTTAAGCTCAGCCCGTATCATATCCCCGCCCGTTAACTGTTTAAAAATTGGCGTTTCAAACAATTTCTTAGTTTCGGGTTCGTTGCTAATGTTGGCGAGTTTGCCGTAAAAGTCGGCTTTTATGAAGCGGTTTTCGCTGTTTAATTCTTGGAGGTCGTTGTGGCAAATGTTTTCTGTACCTATCAAGTTTTCAATAGTGGATAAATAGGTTGATTTGCCATTGCTACCATCGCCTACCATGAATAGTGCTTTGTGGTGGGGCATTTCGGGTAGTAGGGTGTAGCCTGCGTATTCTTGAAGGATTAAAATGTTTTCAGGTGTCTGCACTTCACTTAACCATTGTTTGAACAGGGGACACTCAGCTGTGGCATCATAGGTTAAAGGTAACTTGTAGGTGAACATGTTTTTAGGGGTAAACTCGTCTAGTTGCCATGTTTTAAGGTTTAATAACCCGTTTTTAACAGGGATGACATCTACAAACTTGTTTATTTCGTTTCGTTTAACGTAGGAATCTCGTTTTAAGTGGTCTATTATTTCTTTAGCGTAGTGGCTGGTTAGTTTCTGTTGTAAAACGGTTTCAAGTAATGATTCTATCATGCGCTCAGCTGGTGCATAGATGCCGTCTTGGTAGTAGTGTAGTTCCAAGGTGTCGGTTGGGGTTTTGAAGGTGTATTCTTGTTTTAGGGCTGTTAAAATTTTTTCATAATCAATTTGTTTATTGTTGATTTTTTGCACTATTGTTGTTTGGGTGTTTTCGTTTGAGGGGGAATTTGGGGTTAGGGTTTGTTGTTGGCTGGTTGGGGGTGGGTTTAAACTATTTTTTAGTTTGTTTGTTATTGGGGGTTTTTGTTTTATGGTTTGTAGGGTGCGTTGGAGGTAGTCAGGTCTGTCTAGTTTGGTGCGGTAGCGGTGTTTGGTCATGATTGCGTATATTGTTGGTTCATCAAATTGGTAGGTGTGGTAGAGTAGGGTCATGGTGGCCATGTCAGCTGAACTTGTATCAAACGCGTATTTGCTGTCGTCGCCGTTAAGGAGTCGGTTTAAATCCGGATCCAATGCACACAAATCTGTTAGGCTTTGGCCTTTTCCATTGCGTATGGTAATGTTTGCTGTTACTTTTTCCTGTGGAGGTTCAAATGTTGTTGTTGTTTTTGTTTGGCTTTGGCCTGTGGGGACAAAATCCTGTGGAATCTCTCCTCGGCATAGTTCGGCTATAGGGTTAGTTTCTAGGATGGTGTAGTGTCCTGTGCCGTTGTATGTGTTGGGTTTAGCGGGGTTTAAGGGCACATAACTGCCGGGCGCCACTACGTACCAGTTACACGCGCGAACTTCGCCGCAGCCTGCAAACCCATTTTTCCCCGTTGCGTTAACACAGGGGTCTGTTGGGTTGTTTAGGTAGTATTTGTGGAGTTTGCCGCTGCTGGTTTTAACAGTCAAAGTTTCTTTAGCAAATGTGTATCTGTTTGGGTCGTCGTGATCAAAAATTACCAAGTCATGCCCCGTAGCCATGATACCTACATTGCCACCTTGTTGTAAGCGTTCAAAAGCCTGCTGGGGGGATAGTTGGTTTTGGGGGTCTTGGAGGCTAGTATCTTTGGGGACGTCGGGGTCTTTACGATGCCTATTTAACTTTACCATAACAGGAGTAAACGGCAACAAGTTTAGGAAGCGTTCAAGCTCCAAAAAATCTGTCCCAACTCCCCCAGCTGAGGTTGTGGTCAAAGATGTTGGCCTCCGTTTTTCTGTTTCAGCTGGGGCATTTGTTGTATTATTTCGCCGTCTAAGGTTTTGCCGTTATCGTATTTGTTGCGTTTTACGCCGTCGGGGCCGTAGGTGCCCCATTGCTTAAAAAAGAAAGCCACATTTTGCTCCTCACACTGTTTTTTAATGTCACGCACCCACATAGGCTTCATAGGTCGTGCTTGTGGACCACTTTCCCCGCCTACAATAACCCAATCAATACATTGCAAATCCAAATCTAAACCCCCCAGCAGAGGCTCACAACTTAGAAACCGCACCTGACAATCTAGATCCCGCAACCAATCAACACGGTATTGCTCGCTTCTTTTTTCAACTGTGGTACCTAACCACACGTTACCTGGGATGTCTATGTTGTGAAAGTACTGATACATCCTAAGAGCACGCTTAGTCAAAATCTGAAAAGTATGTTGTGGCGTTTGCCAAATAGTTTGCATCACCCTATCAACAAACTCTTGTGGAACCAACTCGTGGAATAAATCGCTCATGCTGCATACAAAAATGGTAGAGGGCTCTTTCCACTTCAACGGTTCCTCTAAAACCGTGGGATGACAAGCAACTTTAAAGCCTTGGCTATACTTTTTTTGTCCCATACCCCGCAGTCTGGCAGTCATAATTTCCGCATAACAATACCTACAACCCTCACTTATCTTGCTGCAACCTGTTACAGGATTCCAAGTACGCTGTGTCCACTCAATTCTTGTCACCCAAAAACCCTCCTACACCCATCCCCTTTTTGTTTTGCAGATTTGCCTGCTTCCATTCTTCTATTTGGTTCTGCGCTAAATCCGTGCCAAAATTTAAACCAAAAATAAACAGTATACGAACTATACGACAGTCAGCAGTGGCTAAGAACCGTTTCAAAACCCTACCACAATCCTCCACTTGCTTTAACTCGACCACATCAGTAGTCTTGTTAAACACTTCTCTACGGTGATCTTCCCACATTTTAAGAATTAACCGCACGATTTCTTTATCATCCAAAACATACCCATTAGCAAACTCGGACTTGTAAACCTCATGCACTTCACTAACCATTAAACAAACATGGCCTCCCAACATTTAGTATGATAAATTTTTTTCAAAGACTCCCCGGTTGATTGATTACGATGCAAAAACGTCACGGCATCGCCCACTTTAATAGCCCGCTCACAACGATGACAATAAAGAGATAAACCTTGGCTACGACGCGAACTATAATTTTTACCCGTAACAACATAACTACGAGCAACCATCTACAACCCAGCCTCCAACATCTTTTTTTGTTTTTGTTGCCATTTCTCAGCTAGTTGGTTGCGCCAATTATTTGCTGTGTCTATTTTTTGTACGGGTGCGTAGTGGCAGTGGGGACAGTGTAGTAGCGTTTTATAGTTTGGCGTTGGCTTGTATTCATCGGGCGTGGTGGTGTGACGACTGCAAACATTACAATAATAAAGATGCGTCATGGTAGAGTTGGCTCCTTTTCTGTGATGTTTTTTATCCAAGGTTCAAAGTGTAGTAAAATCAATTTTCCAATGGCCGTTATAACATTGGTTGTTACAGCATTACCCAACGTTTTGTAACGTTGCGTATTACTAATTTCCACCCGAGCACCAGTAATTGTTAAACCATACAGGGTCCAATTATCAGGAAAACCCTGTAAACGCTCACACTCCACAGGCGTAAGTCTGCGTATAACCTGATTTTCATTAATCAAAGTTTGACTTCCACCTAACGTCCAACTAGGCTTATCTAACGTGGATCGAACTCGCCGTTTAATGTTGCCCCCTGTGTTATCGCCTAAAATCATAGTCACGTTCCCACCGCCTGTACCCATCTGCGCAGTTAATGTGGGAACTATCCCGTCATAAACACGCCACTGATCATCCTTCCCCCCACGTGGACGAGGTTGCACAATTAATGGATCACTGCCGCCACCTTTGCCAACGTGAGACGTAACAGTTGGCGCCACCTGCTGAGTCACGAATGTGTGGCCTCCAATGTTGCATTTACTGTACTGTGCAGTAAGCGTGGTCGAAACGTTTTGCCCTCCAACTTTTTTACCACCGCTGCCACTGCCTTGGGGGATAGGAAAAAATGTTCCTCCACCATACCTTGGAGTTGCAAGATATGCGATAATGAACACTCGTCGGCGTTGTTGAGGTACTCCGAAAAATTTGCTGTCAAGAACCTTCCACTCGCAAATATACCCCAAGTTCCCCAACTCTTCAAGGATTGCTTGGAAAGTTTTTCCTTGTTCGATGCTGAGGATCCCGGGCACGTTTTCGAGAAGAAGCACCGGGGGTTGTTTTGTTTTTGCAATTCGTAAAATTTCTTGAAAGAGTGTGCCACGTTGATCTCTGAGTCCTTGACGTTTACCAGCCACGCTAAAGGGTTGGCAGGGGAAACCTCCGCACAAGAGATCAAACTCGGGGATATCTTGGGTTTGGATGTTTCGAATATCTCCTTCGCATAGTGTGTTGTTGGGCCAGTGACGTCGGTAGATGCTTGCAGCGTACCTGTCCAATTCATTAGCAAACACTGTTTCAAATTGGGTTGAGGCTTTTTCAAGGCCGTATCTGAAACCACCGATGCCTGCGAAAAGTTCACACACTCGGATGCACTCATTCACGCGTTTGCCTCCAAGGTAATGGTTGATTCTATTTGATTCCCCCAACACTCCCAGCCCTCAATGTGTTGACGAGCAAAAAGTTCTACTCTTGGTAAATCACCCATTAATTGCACAATGCGGTTGCGTGCTACATCAGGTTTGCGAGAGTGTTCTCTTCGGGGTTCTATGATGACCTGTGGAACCTTCATACTTTTCCGTTTCGGATGCCCCCGAAGACCCAGCAGACAAAGTTCACTGTTACTTCGTGTCCAATGACCCCCACCCAAAAACAGTTTAGCCCTTGTTCTACACGGCTTTACCCAAACAAACACCACCGTCTTAAACTTGAAACCCCAAGCCTCCATAACATGCAGTGCATCAGGTAAACAGCTGGGCACCACCCACAAAAACAATGCACAATCCTTAGCTGCCAACTCAACCACAGGCAAACTCCTAATGTCTTTTGTGGACATTAACGGATAATGCTTACGCACTTTAGCAGCGTACTGGTTGTTAAAGCTCCAAGGTGGATCAGCATATATAACGTTAAACTTTGGGGTTTGCCGGGTCAGGTTTTCCACGCCTCCCTTGACTGCCGCAACAACCTATTAACTTGACTGTCCGTGAAAACATATTGTTTCTTCGCCTCAGCCATCGACAAGGGGACAAAGGGGCAGTCCAACCCGTGAGCGTGACCGTAGAGGCGACAAATAAGCGGACGCACAGGATACACCAAACACTTATGCTCAGCTGAGAGCAAAGGACAAGTGGAACCGGGTTTAATGTTAAACGTTACCATCCCTCGTACAGTATCTACAAAAACCGCCGGACGCGTAAACGTAATCTTGTTTTCCTCACAAAACGATATTATATTTTGCATTTCCAGTTTACTTATGATAATGTTTCCACAGCAACCCCCACACTGCCTACAATCAAGTTTCTGGGGGATTTGACTATAAATCTCTGTTAACGTTGGCTTACGCATTTAACGTAGCTCCATAAATTTTATTTGTGATTTCAGAAAAGCGTCTATTTTCACACTTTTATGATATCTCTGCTTAAGGCTTTTATCAGTGCTTGGATTGGGGCTTAAATGTTTAAAGTTTTGATAACATCTATAGACACAATGAAGAATTATTTCTAATTCGTCTTTACTACACCCTCTAATTGTAGAGTGCATCCCGGACTCATCATTTTGTTGGTATAAATGAAAAGCAACATGACTATACTTGTTTTCCACTCTTAGAAAACTAAAGGCCTCTTCAAGTTTTTCACTATTTATCGTAACAAGTAACTGTTTTTCTTCGTCGGTTAATTTACGTAAAATAGTGTAATACGGATTTAGTCGATGTTTATCTTCCAACTGTTCCAAAGCATTACGATACAACCTACACCAACCCCTCCTTGGTCGTCATTGTTTTGGGTTTAAAATTACTTGGAATTTGTATAGGTATACATCCAACACATGGACCCCGTTTATCACTTAGACAGTGGAGTTCATGTTCGCATTCAAAACACCTTTTTTCATAAACATTATCATAATAACGGTGATTGTTATGATCAGGTTTACTCACGTTTTCTCACCCTCTCGGCATACGCTTTATGTTTTGATTCATCCAAATAGCAGGTTGAACAAAATTTGGCTTCCAACCTATTACAGCCATGCAAATAACGTGTATACACAGTCTCATCCACTCGACCGCAGTTTTCACATTTAAATTCTAAAGCCAAAGGACACCCCTGCACACAAAACCCCGAAAACAATAAAGCACCATCCACAGCCTGTTTAGGACGAAGCATCAACTCTACACGCTCACCTTGAAACTCGCATATATTACCCCAACAACAAATCGACACCCCATCAACCTCTCTGCGACTTGGACAAAACTTGTCAGTACAAACATGAAAACTCAAAGCTTCAAGCCTCCTAACTGTATCTCTTGCTTAATAGTTACCATCATTATCCTCATTTTTACCTCAACCTGCATTTTATAAAAAAAGAAAAAGGGGTTTTCGTGTTAGGTGTCCTCCAACAATTTAATGTATGAATCACCTTTGGGGCTGTAATGTAAAATCACGTTTTTGCCTATCATGCTGTAATCAATATCTACGCCGCTGTTGCGACCAACATTATACTCCCAATTATCAGTGATTGTTTGTTGTATAGTAAAGCTGGTTCCAAACCAATCTGTATCTATAGTCACCAGTTTTCCGCTAACTGTGTAACCCATAAACGGATGCGTATAACTTCTATAACAAAGATAGACACCACCACAAACCCCAAGAATAATCAACACAACAAATACCTTACCAAGATCAATCTCCATACCCTTCACCTCCCCAAGTTTCAATTATACCCAAAACGTATAACCATAAAATACCCTTCACCAAATCATGCCTTCGTACAAGAGTTGAATGAAAAGTTCCCAAACACCTTAAAGATTGGGCGCCACAAAACGGACAAATCATTCTTGCTCCCACATCTCCATCCAAGCTTTCTGTTCGGCAGGAATCCACTCATCTACAATTGCATTGTTTAAGTTGTAGTCTACCACGTGTGGGGCGTTATTCCACAAATCAGAATTTTCCTTAAAAGTAGTTAAATTACGTGCCAACATTTCAAACGTAACAGTTTCATGTTTTTCTTTATACTGTTGCCACCAGCTGCGCCACTGTCGCTTTTTTTCTATCTGTAGCCACTGCGCCAAAGTGTCGTCTAAGGAAGGTTTACTTGTCTCTGTCTTAGGTGACCACTCGTTAAAAAGAACACAAGGCTTATCAAAAGTACACACCACAGACTCAGAAATGTAACGCCCATATTTACAAGTCAAACAGTTCTTTATCACTTGGTTTTCCGTCCTGTTTTTCTTGTTTGTTTTAACGTTAACTCACTACGAGTATACCCGCAGAAATGACAAACATCCGATGGATCAGGCCTGCGGCATCCACAACGTTTCCACAACACCAAATTCGTGTTTGAAGGGGTTGTGGGGTATTTGAATCTATGATTATTAGGGGTGCACATGTCACGTTTCATGTTTTCATTTGGAGGAACCGGTCGAGATTTTGAAGTAGAAGGCCGAACCGTAAGCGCAGCAGGTTTTGTCATCAAGGTGCCTCCCCACATTCCAAACTATACTCACACCAAACACAAAAATTGTCTTTTTGTTGCTGTGGAACCATTTTTTGTTGTTCTGCTTCAAAAAGCAAACACGCCTGTTGCTCAAAAAAATTGTAAACATCCAAACAATCCCCCACCGTCACAGGAAGAACACGTATACCTTGCATGTTTACATACATAATTTGAGCTTGACTACAACCTTTAAGGTCAGCATAAAACCGCACCTGCATTTTATACTCCCACATAGGCTCAGAAATGGAGGCTAAGTCTTTATCGGTAGTTTTCAAATCCGTCATAACCCCCTCAGAGGTTATAAAATCGTAGCGACCACTTACTTGGCAAGGACTTTTTTTACATTGATAAAGAACAGGTTGCTGATTATCTTTAAAACAGGTTGTTAGGGCAGCATCAAAGAGTTTACCTCGGGAAAAATTGTAAATAGACTGCTCTGTTAAAGCTTTAGGCATATAACGTTTATAATACGCTTTCCGTACACAGCCTAACAAGTCTGTAACACTATACCTAAAAGGCACCCGCTTATGAATCTGAAGGTGTTCAGCTGAAGGCTTTACAATTTGAACTTCAACCTCATATTTGCTTATATCAGAAATACGCTGCTGCAACTCAAATGGCAAACCCTCAAACATTTTAAACATCCACCAAATAAACTGTTAAAGAAAAATAGGCTGTAGAAAAAAAATAAAGCGAAGGGTTATGCGGGTGCATAGACAAAGCCTTCTCCTTGTTGGTATGTTTTTTTGTTTATGATGCGGATTCTTTTGCCATCCCAATTGGCTTTGTTGTCTGTAAAAGTGCTTGCCAGGTTGGCTGCGTTTTCTTTGTTTAACTTTACCTTCATTGAGGTATTGTTTGCTTCTTTAATCACGTTGATAAAGCAGACTTCTTTGGTTTTTCCCTCATAGGTAACTGCCTCAAAATAGTAAGGTCCAACTATACGGAAAAAATCGCCTATAGCACAAGTTTTAGGCGACACATACACGCTATTAGGCTTAACATACTCCTCCATCGTCATAGAACTACTACTACTACTATTACTATTAGTACTATTGTTGCCACTAACACTATTGTTATTACTATTATTGCTCACTGTATTTTCACCTCTATTGATATTGTTGTTGTTTGTAACTAGAGTGTTACTTTGAGGAATAGGTGGAACCACATGCACCACCATGGGGGGTTGGGGGTTGGGTTTGGGGAAAAAGAATTCTGTTTGCAGAGTTTGAGGATTTTTACGTGCTTCCCCATTTAAAATTTGAGTGGCTTTAAGCAACCCCGTTTTTTCTAAATCAACATCTGCAAACTCTACCGCAGGAAAATCAAGCGTTATCCCTTCCCCATCATACTGCCAATGTGTAGCCCGTAAATAATCCCCACTTAAGAAAAACGCAATCTCTTTTTGCAAACTATAAACCCAATCAGGCGTCTGCTCATACTCCACCTAAGAAGCCTCCGTTTTTGGTATGTTTTTGAATTTTTTTGTATGACACTTTGGGCATTCTACATACGTTTGAAAACTCCACTCACGTTTACCACTTAAGGGCGGTTTGATGCAGACAATTAAATCCGCTATAGCTAACTGCGCTCCACATTTAACACATTCATAAAAGACACGTTTCCAGCCTAAAGGCATCCAATCCTCAAATCTATCACTAACCTCACCAGCCACTTAGATATCCTCCACAGGTTTTAGGCGGTTGAAAATTTTGTTGTCTTCTGTGTTTTTTGAGCAACAAGTACACCAGGTGTCAACGGTGGCTTGTTCTTGAGGTAACATAAGAGTAGTTTCATGCCCACAGACGGAGCATTTGTAGCGGTAAGGCCTTAAGAGCTCTTTATTTTGTTCTTTGTTTTGTTGTTGTTGTGTTTGCTGAACCTGCAGTAAGGAGGGTTCAAACACCATGTTGGATGGAGTAGTAGAGCAGTTTATTTGATTACAGAGGTTAGAACCTGCAGGTTTTTCAGCCACAAAGTGGGGGCTTGTTTGGGACGCAAGAGCACATTGTTTTTTCCCCAAACCCTCACCAAACAAACTCAAACTCGGAAAAAAAGAATAGTTGGTCATGTTGATGGTGTCTCCACAGGTTGCAAAGGAGGAAGATTGTTTATGCGGGTAAAGATTTCATGTGTGACCATGTGGATTTTTAGGTCAACTTCACTTTTAGCCAAGTTTAAGTCAATGAGAATTTTTTCCAAAGCCTCAAAGTCGGGTTCTGCTTGCACATATTTTTGCAATATCAAAACCGCCTCACAAATACTCAACCGCCTCTGTTTTTGCTGCTGTGGTTGAGGTGGTTGAGGTGTATTAGGGTGTTGGTTCATGGTTGACCCGCCTTTATTTTGCGTTTTGTTTGCTCATAAAGAGCTTTGTCTAGCAGGGTTTGCCAGTTGTCTTTTGATTCACTGTCAGCTGCAACTTTTAATCTTGCATCTACTGCTTGAATATAATACTCTAAATCCTTATCATCCATAATTTTAAAATCAACAATCTCCATAGAGGGGGCCATATTTTTTTCTGCTTCTTCAAGCTTTTGCAGCACATCTTTATGTAGGGTTACCGGTTTAGGCGGGGTTTTTACCAGTATGGCAGTTTTTTCATACAATTTTTCAACTTTGTAGCCTTGATCAAGCCACTTGTTTATCTCGTTTACAGGCACTGAGAGCACATTTGTGTACTCTTTTAGAGTCTGCTCAGTAGGAGGTGCCTCATCAAAACTTAAAGAGTGGCAATGGGGGCAATTACTTGTTTGGGTAGTTAAGAGTTCTTCATTTAATGTGGAAGAGGTGGTTATAATTGTAGGATGTAAAAATATGTGACCTGCCGCACATTGATATCTCATGACTGGGGGATCTCCAAAATTTGTTGTTTTTCTTCTTTTTTAAGGGCATTTAATTCTGTGTATAGATCAATTTTTTTGGATATGCGAAGGATTCGTGGGCCAAGCGCTATTAGGTTTAGTACTGCTTGTTCTTCTTCAAAAGTTAACAAGATCAGTATGTCTCCTTGGTTGATTTAGGATGAGTCATGTTAGTGTTCTCTTTTAGTTATGGTGGAGGATTGCGTTTTGGGGGGGGGTGACGGTGATTTGTTTTGCTTCTTTTCGTATTAGGAAGCGTAGCATTTCGGTGTTGTTTGTTAGGCCGTAGAATTTTTTTAAGAGTAGGAATTCGTTTTTTTCTTCGTCGGTTGTTATGGTTATGCAGATTTGTAGGGGGAGGTTTTGGTTATTTTTGTTGGGTTGGTGGTCGGTTTCCATATTTGGTTCCTTCATATATTTTTTCAGTGTTACACCTGCATTACCTCATCATATTCCAATATTTAACCATTATCATTTATTAAATTATAATAATAATTTACCATATGTTTTTAAATTACATTAATGCAATATAAGTTAAGCGGAGTGTTGAGTAAACACATTGTCCGACCAAAAACCAACCCCGACACAACAACCATAAACATAATCCTCCAAGGCGATGCAAAAAAACAATACGAAGACCTAAAAGACCACTACGGCATAAAAAGCAACGCAGACCTATTCCGACTCATAATGCACCAAGAACACAATAGACTAAAAAAAGCAGGAGAAATGTAACCCTCCTAAGATTACACTTTTCTCCTGTAGCTTTTTCTCAAACAACCCAAGACTACAAACTAAACAACCTTTGATAACTCTACAAAAGGATAAACATTCTTCATAATTATAACCAGATCATCAAGTTTTTTTGCCTTAACCCCCGCAAGTTCCCAATGATGCCAAACCGTGGTGTCATAACCAATTATGGCATCACGCCAAAATCGACACACACCAGCCTCACACAAAACATCATAAAACCCATCCCGCAACAAACGACAACTAAACCCCGCCCATTCACCTACATTGGCACGTTTGATGATTGTAGAAATTATTCTACTCACAGCCCTACCATCAAGACCCGCACCTTTTTTGTTAACAAATAACGGATCACCCTTTGCCCCTCCACGCACAGTTAAATAAGCTTGCATATACTGCACAATCTCAGGGGTACTAACACTATACCAAACCTTCTTGTTCATAGGTCGAATCACGGCATAAGGTTGCCAAGGCTCCAACGGATACCGTCCAACACATAAACCAGCGATATCAGAAGGGGTTAAACCGTTTTGATACGCAAACAAAACCAACAAACACTCCTGCTCCGTATTGGCATGTTGAAAAACTTTTTTCACATCATCTTGAGCAGGTAAATATTTTTGTTTAAACACTATTTTTTGACTCATACATTTTACTCCAATAAACTTTTTTCTGTTTAAATTACCCCTTTTTGTTTTAATTTCTCCTTCAAATCCGGGTCACTAAGATAAAGCACATCATCCATGTTTTCTAAAAACTTTACAATCTTTTCCATATGCGGAGACAACTGAGCAATAAACTTTAACCCACTCTCAGTCAAACCCGACCCCGAAGACTGCAACACATCACCTTCTGACAACTGCAACAAAGGATACGCTTTTTGCATACCCTTCAAAATCTCTGCATTAGCAATTTCAGCATCCCCATACACATGATACACATTACCCGTATGCCCCATCATACACTCACGAGCAACATGATCCACCTCAGAAATTTTCAACACACCATAAAAACCATCCCGCAACGACTTGGCAACAAAATTAGGCACACTACCCAAACCCGCTTTCTCAATAAGCAAAGCAATAACCTCACTTATAGCTGAAGCATCCAATGCACCTTTATGACCCATAAACAACGGCTCAGGATGCAACTTTGACAACTTTGCATCCTCCGGAATCCCACGAGATAGCATATACCCCTTAATGGCCTTACAACAATCAGGCGTTGAAACCCCAAACCATTTTCTCAAGGTCTTACTGCGTAGTTTATTAAAACTCTTCCAAGGCTCCAAAGGATACTCACCAACTTTAAAACTAGCAAGATCCACAGGCGTAGCCCCTGTGTGAAAAGCCAAAGTAATCAAGGCTATATCGCGCTTATTTGATGTAATGCTTAAGAGTTTTTGTACATCAGCACGTTTTGCAGCATACTTGTCATATTTATTTTCCTTAGAATACTTTACTTTGTTGTCTAAACGAATTTGTAAATAGCTACTGTTATTTTTAAAAAAACCACAAATAACACCAATAGCCGGTGAAACAACACAATTGTCTTTTTTTAGTTTTGCAATATAGTTTTTGATATGTTGTTCATATCTTTCTTTGATTATTACATCGTCATTTTTAAGATCAGCTTGACGATTAGCAATCATGGTGTCAGGGTCTTCCCCTACAAATAAACAGAACATATGCAGTCTTTTTAAGTAGTTTGTGATTGTGGCATCACTTAAACCTGTGGTGGCTCGTGTAAATGAGGGGTAATCTTCAAGTGGTTTGCCGAAACGATTTATAAATTCTCTACGGGATCCTGTTTTATTTACTCGCATATAACATTATTTAGTGTTCTAATTAATATAGATGCCGATAGAACCATGAGCTTATCAACAACATCTTTGAAGGAGGAGGAATATGGATCGTAGGAAATAATGACGGCGATATAGGCAATGTTATCAAGCATAATATTTTTATTAATGCGTCATGGGGTGTGTTTGTAGATTATACAGGCAGAGCCAATAATGTTGTAGCAGAAAACAATTTTATCAACAGTGGGGTACAATATGGTTTGTATAGTCTTAACTTGACCCACAATGTTGTTTTTTGTTTTTTTGTATAGTTTGATGTTGTTGTAAGTGTGTTGTGTTTTACGTATTTTTTGTGGTCGATAATGTGTATCCTATTTTGTAGTGGTAAT
>Ga0123356_10002652_pt1 | contig 19014 bp, 15 predicted proteins | sample TergutEmb28metaG_2_FD_92546 | JGI IMG/M metagenome (GOLD analysis project Ga0123356, IMG submission 92546) | Embiratermes neotenicus P3 segment gut microbial communities from Petit-Saut dam, French Guiana - Emb289 P3 | ecosystem: Host-associated > Arthropoda: Insects > Digestive system > Gut ...
ATAAATAATATCAGGTAAACGCCGTTTCATAACATGGTCGCTAAAAACCATCATTCCATACATTTCAGCTAATTTTTGCATCAAGTTCATACCTCTCTATTGGTGTTGCTCACTGGCGGTAAGTGTTAAGTAATTACGTCACAACTTTTCGTCAATAAAACCATCTTTTGAAAAACGTTTGATGTATCTAAAACCACAAGATTTAATAAGCTCTAACATCTCTTCAAACTTATAGTACAAAGATTCAACAGCATGACTATCGCTTGTAAGTACAACCTCACCGCCGCGTTTTTGCAATTCTTTCAGCAACCTCACCGATGGATATGGTTCCGACTTGCCCCGTCGAAACATTGCCCCTGTGTTTACTTCAAAAAGGTTACATTTTTCAAGAACCCGTTCCATGGAATCAAGTGCTGCTCTGATATATCTGGGATGTGACTCATCGAATAGATTGCCGTTTACATTGTTTTTAGCGATTAAATCAAAATGCCCCACTATATTTGCATTGGTTTTAGAAACGACATCCGCAACTGTTGCGTAATACGATTCTGCCATTGCGTAAAAATCCCCATTGAAATGCTCGTCATTCATTTTTACTAAATGCTCTGCCCATCCATCAACAGTGATGTACCTACCACCTTTGTCTACATGGTGAACCGCGCCAATTATATATTCCAAACCTTCAGGGATTTCGTCCGTAAAGTAATCTACTTCCAAGCCGAGGAACACATCAATTGTCCCCTCGTATTTTTCTTTTAGCTTGTTAATCTCATCAATATAAAAGGGTGTATCCTTAAGACTCATAGAGTACTCTTCGTCAAACGGGACATATGAGTGTTCTGAAAAGCCGATGGAGCCTCCTCCTCTGCCAATTGCCGCTTTTATCATTTCCTCCGGAGGAAGTGTTCCATCACAATACGTAGTATGTGTGTGTAAATTTTGAAACCCGGTTATCAATCAGTCTTCTCCTCTTTATCTAAATGGCGCAATGCCAACTCTTTTATTATATCGTCTGGCGTAATTTCCATTTCTGTCATAAGCACCATTGCGTGATACACCAGGTCGGCAAGCTCATAAATAGTCTCTTTTCTATTTGCGTCCTTCGCAGCAATAACAACTTCTGTCGATTCCTCACCAATCTTTTTGAGTATCTTATCAATACCCTTTTCAAAAAGGTACGTTGTATATGAGCCCGGAACTCTGTTTATTTTTCTGTCTTTTATTATATCATGCAGAGTGCCGAGAGAGAATGATTCATTTTTATTAAAATCACAGTCGTACAAACTCTCGAAAAAACATGATTCGCTTCCTGTATGACAGGCGGGTCCGCTTTTCTTAACTGTTATAAGAAGGGTGTCTTTATCACAGTCAGTTTTTATGCTGACAATTTCCTGAATATTGCCGGAGGTTTCCCCTTTTCTCCATAAATCATTACGTGACCGTGACCAAAAGCAAGTCCTTCTCTCGTCTATACTTATTCTAAGGCTATGTGCGTTCATATAAGCGAGCATTAGCACCTCGCCGGACTCCACGTCTGTCACGATAGCCGGGATAAGCCCGTTTTCATCATATTTTAACTCGTTAATCTCAATCAATGTTACTCTCCATTTCAATTCTATCTCCCGGCTTTATTGTGCCGGATTTTAACACAGATGCAAAAACACCTTCGCGCGGCATCACACAATCTCCTGTCTGCCTCTTTATTACACATCCGTCATTATGACAATCCTTGCCAATCTGAGTGATTTCTAAAAGTGCGCCGCCAACCTGCAGCTTTGTTCCTATAGGTAATTCATGCAAGCATATACCGCCGGTCAGGATGTTCTCCGCAAAAACCCCTGCTTCGAGGTCAGGCTTTATAGTACGCAGCTTATCAACACTTTCCGAAGCAAGCAGGCTCACTTGCCTATGTCCGTCTCCCGCGTGAGCATCTCCTTCAATACCGAACCTTTCTACGGCGTATACTTCAGGAACGGGTGTTTTAACAGTTCCTTTTTCACTGCTTATGCAAACGGATTTTACGCTTGGATTATTACACTCAATCATTAATAAAATCTCCGAATTTTCCACCTGTTTTTCGAAGTAATCTAATATCACTTATCAGAATATCCTTCTGAACCGACTTACACATATCATATATAGTAAGAGCTGCTGCGGAAACTGCTGTGAGAGCCTCCATTTCAACCCCTGTTTCTCCCTTGCAGCGTACTGTTGCTTCGATATCAATAGCACAGCGCTTTTCATCGGGATTAAAAGCAATATCAACACCGGTTATAACAATGGGGTGGCACATCGGAATAATGTCTGATGTACGCTTTGCTGCCATGATTCCGGTAACCTGAGCAACGGCTAAAACATCACCTTTCTTTATCTCGCCGCTCATTATATGCTTAAAAGTACCGTCATTCACATAGACAGACCCTCCGGCAACAGCCTCTCGAACCGTTGAAGTCTTATCACTGACATCAACCATCCTCGCCCGCCCGTCATTGTTAAAATGAGTTAATTCTGACATAACTAACCACCGATTTCATTCATATTACGCGCCGCCGCACTGTGCGCACCTGCGTCAAGCATATGCTTTCCCGGCTTTTTGTATATAGCATTACGTATAACATCTTCCAGTTCTGAACCATGTAAACCACGCAAATTTATTTCCTCGGCAGAGTGTAAACAAAGCTTAAGAGTACCGTCAGAAGTAACACGGATTCTGTTACATGACGGACAGAAATGAGAACTGATGGGGCTTATCAGCCCGATAGTGCCAAATCCGCCGGGCAACTTATATACCTTAGTAACTCCGTCTGTGCCTACTTCACGTAATTCAGGTGCAACTTGCAAAACACATTGAGTACATATAAACCTGCCCTTCGCCCATCCTGAACACTCACCGACCGGCATTAGTTCAATGAACCGCACATTAACATTATGTTTACGCGTTAATTCGAGTAAATCACGGATTTCATTGTCATTTAAGCCGCCAATAAGCACAGCGTTTATCTTAATTGCATCAAAACCGGTATCAAGAGCAGCGTATATACCCGCAAGTGCACCATCTAAAGCATCAAATCTTGTTATGTCATTGTACGTTACACGGTCGAGCGAATCAAGACTGAAATTGAGCCGGTTAACACCTGCGTCTTTAAGCTCTTTGGCAAAGCGCGGAACAAGCAGACCGTTTGTTGTGAGGCATACCTCTTTAATACCTTCAGTATTCACGACCCTTTTGCATATTTCAATAATCCCGCGGCGCACAAGAGGCTCCCCGCCTGTTATACGAACCTTTGAAATCCCGCATGCGGCAAAAGCACGTACGATTTCAGAAATTTCTTCAACAGACATAATGTCCTCATGACGAAGCTTCTTAATACCCTCTTCCGGCATGCAGTAAATACACCGGAGATTGCATTTATCAGTCACCGACAACCTGAGGTAATAAATATCTCTTCCAAAATTGTCTTTCATAGCAATGACTAACCTATCATTGCACACACCTTCTGTCAAGTGATGATTATATACTGTCTCCAATCCATACGACACATTTGTTTACAAAAAGTTTTTGCTAATAACTATGGCAATTTTGACAAAAATATGATATACTATGTTACCATTTGTAACTATTAGTCATTTTTATAGGATTTGTGGGAGAAAACCTGTGCTCGAAATATCATCACCTGCAGGCTCGCCAGAGGGTGTTATAGCAGCCGTTCAGAACGGAGCAGACTCTGTCGTTCTAGGCTTAAAAGAATTTAATGTAGATACCGAAGCTGAGAACTTTACGTTTGACGAGCTTGGACGTTCTCTCGAGTATTGTAGGGTTCGAGGAGTTAAGTCATATCTTGCGTTAAACACTCTTGCATCAGACAGAGAGCTTCCGGTTATCGCGCATCAAGTAAAAGAAGCCAGCCGTTATGGTATTGATGCAATAATAATACAAGACCTGGGTGTTATGCAAGCCGTGAAGGAAGCTGTTCCCGGCATACCTATACATGCCAGCACACGAATGTGTGTACATAATCTTGAAGGTGCAAAAATGGCAGCGGCAATGGGCTTTTCCCGGGTTGTTCTTGCACGTGAGCTATCGCGAAAGAAAATAATACATATATGCAGATACTCGCCTGTTGAAATAGAAATATTTGTTCATGGTACCCTTTGTATGAGTTATTCCGGGCAGTGCTACATGAGTGCGCTGACAGGAAATAGCAGCAGCAATCGCGGGCAATGTCAACAGCCTTGTCAACTGGACTACAGCACTGCGGGACATACGATAACATACCCGCTTGCTTTAAAGGACAATTGTCTTGTACGATACTTAGAGGATATTGAGGCAATTGGAGTAACAAGTATAAAAATTGAAGGAAGATCAAGACGCCCCGAGTATTCTGCATTGGTTACAGGGATATACTCCAGAGCTATAAGAAGAGAAAAATCACCGACACAGGAAAGCATACGGATGCTGCAAAAGAATTTTTCACGACAGGGATTTACGGATGGTTTTTATACCGACCGGTGTGATTCGGAAATGCTCGGTGTGCGCGAAGAAGAAACCAGGTCAGACACGGCATTATTTTCATCAACCCGCAAAAGCTACTTAAACGGTGAGTTCCAACGTGTGCCTATTCGATTTGTCGGCTCGGTAAGAAGCGGAAAACGAGTAAAGCTTGCCGCCGCCGATGATAAAAATAACTCTGCCGTTGTATACGGACCTGTTCCGGAGCAGGCTTTCCATAAAGATCTCACCACTGCGTTTCTGCAGACACAACTTCACAAAACATCAGGTACGCCGTTTGTGTGCCTGGGAGTTAAAAGTACTGTCGAACCGGGCTTAACAGTTCCGACATCATCCTTTTCCGAGATGCGCCAGCAAGCTTTTGCGGAAATTCTTGAAAAAAGAAAGCCGACTACAATGCGGGTAGAAGGTGAGTTTACACCAAGCTGGCTTCAGTCCGAAGACCTTATTACAGATATTATATCTGATATGTCTTATGAAGAACAAGAACAAAAAAACACAACGCAACCGGAGTTTACAATATCCATAACCGGAATTGACCAACTCTCGGAGGAACTGGAAGAGTTGCAACCAAAGCTTATATACATCCCGGTTACAGAGTTCGACTACGAATCGCCAATGCTTAACCGGTTTCTAAAAAATGATGATATAACTTTAGCAGTTGCGTTGCCCCGTATAATTCATGACAATGAAAAAAAGAAGATTGCCGGGATGCTTGGTAGAGCGCAGAAACTAGGCATAGAAAATGCTCTTGTCGGGAATATCGGGCACATACAATTTGCCAAAAAGTATGGAATGACAGTGCGTGGAGATTTCGGATTTAATGTTTATAACTCGGAAACAATGTTTGTCCTTCAAAAGTTAGGATTAAAATCCGCGACAATATCGATTGAAATATCCCTGCAGGAGATACGCGAACTGTCAAAACCTATTGACACAGAGCTTATTACATATGGTCGAATGCCGTTAATGATTACGGAGAGCTGCATAGTTAGAAACAGTACAGACGCATGTACCTGTGACAGCTTTACCGGACTTGTTGATGAACAGGGAGCACTTTTTCCGGTAGAACCATATTTCGGGTGTCGAAATGTATTATTAAATTCAAAAAAGCTTTTCATGGCAGATAAACGCCGTACAATATCATCTCTTGGAATATGGGCGGAGAGGCTTTATTTCACTACGGAAAACGCTCTCGAATGCGTCACTGTGCTGAAGAGATACATGGGCCTGAGTGACTTTACTCCTCCCGGCTACACACGCGGGGTGTTTTATCGGACAGAAGAATAATCAGGGTATAAGAATAATGAACATTGTACTTGCATCAGGTTCTCCACGCAGACAGGAACTGCTGAAAATGATTGGAATAAACGAGTTTAAGGTTATTGCAGATACATCAGATGAAATAATAACACCGGGAATATCACCGGAAGAGCAAGTTATCAAGCTTTCATATAAAAAGGCAAAAAACGTCTCAGCCTCATGCGGAAAAGATGACTTGATTATTGCCGCGGATACCCTTGTCTACTTTGGAGATGAACCGTTGGGAAAACCTGAATCCGAATCCGGCGCCGAAAGTATGCTGCAGAAACTCTCCGGACACAAGCATTCTGTATATACGGGAGTAACACTTATAAAAGGCAATAAAAATATATCAAAGGCAGAAAAAACCGTTGTATATTTTCGTAAAATTTCGAACAAAGAAATCATATCATATGTGAAAACAGGTGAACCCATGGATAAAGCAGGCGCATATGCCGCTCAGGGAGGCGCTGCGGTTTTTATCGAAAGAATTGAAGGCGATTTCTTTAATGTTATGGGACTTCCCCTTTGCCGTTTATCAATAATGCTAAAGGAATTCGGAGAAACAATATGAAAGCCCTAATCACAAAAAGGTCAATAATCATCGCGTCGGCAGCATTGCTTATTGCGATTATTTCGATTGTATCTGTTAATGTGTTTAACAGCGCGGGGCCGGTAACAGGTGTTGCAAACACAATAACAAGACCTGTCAGAGCGCTAGCCTCGGAGGTAGCACGTGCCTTTGGTAACATATATGCGGCTATGTACAGATATGAAGAGCTTGAACGCCGAAATGAAGAACTTTTAAGAACTGTAGCCCGACATGAGGCTGATGCCCGTGACACAGTGGCACTTGTCGAAGAAAACGATCAGCTTCGTGCAATGCTCGACTTTCGTGAGCGTCATGCCGGATATGATCAGGAGATGGCAACAATAATTGACTGGACCAGCGATAACTGGTCACATACATTCATTATAAACAGAGGGTATACAAATTCCGATATAACCCGCGGGATGCCGGTTGCTACAGAATATGGAGTACTTATCGGACAGATTTCTTCTGTAGGGGCGACACAATCAACGGTCATCACCGTGCTTGACACTACATTTTCGGCAGCAATCTTTGTTGGGGGAGTGGGAGATGATGACTCTGACGGTACCGCGACGGCAAGAGGAGATTTCACTCAGATGCGGAGCGGATTGTTAACACTCGATTATATTGATGATGACATAGTTGTAAACCCCGGATCTACCGTTGTCACCTCCGGTCATGGTGCCGTATTCCCGCCGGGGCTTACAATTGGTGAGGTTGTTGCTGTATATACTCACGCCAGCGGCATAGGAAGGTATGCTACTGTCAGACCGATGCGTGATAATATGGAAACAATCCAAACAGTGTTTGTTATTAAAGATTTTGAGAATCCGGAATAGTGAAGCATGAAAAAGAAAACATTGATAATCACAATATCGCTGCATGCGTTACTAATTGTATCTGTTTATGTGTTTCAGGGCGGTATATTTCCGTTTATGCGATTAAATGGCCTTGTACCATTGCTTCTCCCTGTCGCAAGCACAGGTATTGCATTATATGAAGGGCGGTACACAGGAGGTGCTGCAGGTCTGTTTGCGGGCATCCTGTGCGACATATCATTTAACCAACCGGTTGGTGTTTTCACAGTGTTTTTAACGATAACCGGTTTAATAGTCGGAACAATGGCGGATACTGTCATCCTTCGGGGATTTGTGACTTATTATATAAGCTGTGCGGCTGTGCTGATAGTCTCCGCATTTATACAAATGTTTCCTCTTATGGTAAGCCCGTATATTAATATTCCATTGCAGTCGCTGTTGGCAATAGCGATTCAACAAACAATTTATTCGTTGGTTCTTGCGCTACCTATATGGTTTTTCGTCCAATCACTCGGCAGACGGGCAGAAAGAATGCTTCCTTCCGAAAGAACATATTAGCAATAGTGATTAAGGAATAAACAACCTATACCCGCTATAAATGAAAGGATACCCACGATGCAAAAGATGTATACCCCGGCAAGAATTGCAGTGATTTTTGTAGTGATGGCTGTTATGCTGACAGTCTATGTCTCTGCTTTATATGTAATACAAATATCTCACCCGATGGCAATGGATGAAAACAGAGCTCCGCAAAGATTTCTCACCAGAAGAACAACTCTTACGGCTGCCCGCGGCAACATTTATGACCGTAACGGAGTGCTTTTAGCATCCGGCAGACCTTCCTACAATATCAAGATTGACTGGCGGGCTTTACGTGCGGCTCCAAACCCGAATGAAATAGTACAAGAACTTGTATATGCTGCGATGGACGAAGGTTTAACCTACACTGACACCTTCCCTGTTACACGTGGTGCTCCATTTGAGTATGTTACTCAAATGACCGGAACTCAACGAAGCCGTCTCGATGCATATCTGGAGTTTCACGATCTTGACCCCGAGATTACTGTTTCGGATCTTCTTGCATGGATGAGAAATCACTACAGAATCGATTATACTATTGGCATACTGGATGCACGCCTTATCATAGGTGTGCGTTATGAGCTTGAAATTAGAGCAATAGTTGGCACTATAAGTCCTTATGTATTTGTAGAAGACGTAGATACGGACTTTATATCATATCTTGAAGAACGCGGACTAAGCGGAGTTTATTCCGATCCCTCATTTGTACGAGAGTATCATACCACAAGTGCTCCGCATCTTATAGGTTACACCGGTGCCATGACAGCCGAGGAATATGAGCGGTTTAAAGACCTCGGTTACCCAATGGACGCAATTGTCGGAAAAATAGGATCTGAGTTTGCGTTTGAAGAGATTTTGCACGGCTCAAGCGGCGAAAAAATTACCAGAATGACTGAAGACGGGACAGTTGTTAGTGTTGAAGTTATAAGAGAACCCGAACCGGGCGGTCATGTGTTCTTAACACTTGATCTTGACTTGCAAATAGTAGCTGAACAGGCATTGCGCACACAAATAGAAGGTATAAATGTTAACCGCGTGCAAGAACGTCAGGAGCGCATAGACGCCGGTGAAGAAGATGAAGACAACACCATTCTCGGCGGAGCAGTTGTTGTTACAAATGTTAATACCGGAGAAATACTTGCTGCCGCGTCATATCCGACATTTAACCTCACAAGGCTTGCCGAGGACTGGGCATTTTTACACACAGACCCTGCAAACCCGATGCTTAACAGAGCAACACAGGGCAGATACGCTCCCGGTTCGACATTTAAAATGGTTACAGCTCTTGCAGGACTTCGCAATATACAAAGAATAACCCGATATTACCCGATTGACGATACCGGTTCTTTTGACAGATATAGAGAAGCCGGTGAAGGATTCGTTGCAAACTGTTGGATTTTTAATGAAAGCAGGGTCGGGCACGGACCGCTCGATATTGTGCAAGCCCTTGAAGTCTCATGTAACTATTATTTTCTGCAAGTTTCCGACTGGCTCGGTCCTGCCAGAGAAGGTGCTCAAATGCTCGCGGATGCAGCTCAAGAGTTTGGTCTCGGTATAGCAACAGGTTTAGAGATACCGGAGAATCCGGGACGCTTGGCACTTCCCGAAGTCAGAGAGGCTATTACAGGCGAAACCAGCTGGTATGCGGCAGACACCTTGCTTGCGGGATTTGGACAGGGTGATAACCGCTTTACTCCGGTACAGCTTGCAAACTACGCGGCAACAATAGCAAACGGAGGAACTCTCTATTCATTGTCATTTCTCCGTAGTGTACGGAACCCGGATTTTACCGAAGAGCTTTTTACACATGAACCGGAGATTTTAAATGTAATTGAAGAAACACAGTATATAGATATAATTCAAGAAGGCATGGTAGCAGTTTCAAGAGGAGGACGGGGAACCGCAAGAGAGGTTTTCAGAAATTATCATATTACAGTCGCATCAAAAACAGGAACAGTGCAGATTGAAGGACGTGCGTACAACGATGGTGTTTTTGTTGCGTATGCTCCTGCGGAAAACCCAGAAATAGCAGTATCTATCGTTGTTGAAAAGGGCGGCTCCGGCTCGGCAATTATGGATATATCCAGAATTATTTTCGATCATTACTTCAGAGCGGAAAGTCCGTTCCAGGCTGTTCCATACGGCTATCTTATTCCGTAGGCACATGTCTGTGAGGAAGCACTAATATAACAAAGGACAGTAAACTAAATGCGAAGCAATATTTATATAAAGGGTGCCAGAGAAAACAACCTGAAAAACATAGATTTGGAAATCCCGCGTGATAAGCTGGTTGTAATGACCGGAATATCAGGCAGCGGAAAATCCTCTCTTGCATTTGATACAATTTATGCCGAGGGTCAGAGACGTTATGTCGAATCGCTCTCGGCTTATGCTCGTCAATTTCTGGGTCAAATGGAGAAGCCGGATATTGACTATATTGAGGGATTGTCTCCGGCAATATCAATAGATCAAAAAACAACCAGCCGCAACCCTCGCTCAACAGTAGGAACTGTCACGGAGATTTATGATTATCTGCGCCTCTTATGGGCGAGAATAGGTACACCTCATTGTCATGTATGTGGCAAAGAGATTAAGCAGCAATCTGTAGATCAGATAGTTGACAGCGTATTAACACTTCCTGAAGCAACAAGAATACAAATAATGGCGCCTGTGATACGTGCTCGAAAAGGTGAGTATCATAAGGTTTTCGAAGATGCTCGTAAAAGCGGATATGTCCGTGCTCGTGTTGACGGAAGTATTTATGATTTGTCAGAGGATATAAAGCTTGATAAGAACAAAAAGCATAATATAGAGATAATTGTAGACAGGCTTGTTATTAAGGAAGATATCGCACGGCGTTTGACTGATTCGGTTGAAACAGCCGTTTCGCTTGCAGGTGGTATACTGATAATCGATATTGTTGATGAGGAACGTGATCTGCTTTTTTCACAGAACTATGCGTGTGAGGAATGCGGCGTTTCAATGGAAGAACTTACACCCAGGCTGTTCTCGTTTAACAATCCATATGGAGCATGCTCAAAATGTACCGGACTGGGGACTCAGCTCCGTGTAGATCCTGCTCTTATTATTCCCAACCCGTCAATGTCTATTGAAGACGGAGGTATTTCAGCATCCGGTTGGGGTAATGTCAAAAACGACGGTATTGCGAAAATGTATTTTGAAGCACTAGCAAAGAGATATAAATTTAAGTTGACAACCCCTATAAAAGACCTGTCGGATAATATCATGGATATAATACTCTATGGAACAAAAGGCGAAAAGCTTCAACTTTATTATGATCAGCCACGCGGCAAAGGTGTCCTGTCACAATCCTTTGAAGGTATAGTTAACAACATCGAAAGACGTTATAAAGAGACGCAGAGTATATCCATGCGTTGGGAACTCGAGAGCTATATGGCGGAGCACCCATGCCCTGAATGTCACGGACACAGGTTGAAAAAGGAGGTGCTAGCAGTTACTGTCGGCGGTATAAATATCGCTACGCTCACAGCCATGTCAATTTCACGAACAATGGACTTTATTGACAATCTGGAACTGACAGAAAAAGAAGAAATGATTGCTACACGTATTTTAAAGGAAATTAGAGAAAGGCTCGGTTTTCTTCAAAGTGTCGGTCTGGAATATCTCACACTAAGCAGACAAGCCGGAAGTTTATCCGGCGGCGAAAATCAGCGTATCAGGCTTGCAACTCAAATAGGCTCATCTTTGATGGGAGTGCTCTATATTCTTGACGAACCCTCAATAGGTCTCCATCAACGGGATAATATTAAGCTACTGAACATGCTCAGCCGTTTGCGCGACCTCGGCAATACGCTGCTCATCGTTGAGCATGATGAAGAAACAATGCTTGCCGCTGACTATATAATTGATATAGGACCGGGAGCAGGCATTCACGGCGGTGAAATTGTTTGTGCAGGAAGTGCAGACGAAATAATGTCTTGCGAGAAATCAATAACAGGAAAATACTTAAGCAGGTCAAAAAGGATTCCTGTTCCGAAAAAACGAAGAAAAGGCAATGGTAAAGTACTTACGGTACAAGGTGCAGGTGAAAATAATCTGAAGGATTTGACAATATCAATTCCGCTCGGCATGATGACTGCCGTTACAGGAGTATCAGGCAGCGGCAAGTCGTCATTTGTAAATGAGGTTGTATATAAAGCACTAGCCGCTGAATTAAACGGTGCAAAAACACGCCCCGGAAAATACAAAGAGATAGAAGGTATGGAGTTTCTTGATAAGGTAATTGATATTGACCAGTCGCCGATTGGGCGTACACCACGCTCAAATCCCGCAACATATACAGGAGTGTTCAGCGATATAAGAGATTTATTCGCCTCCACACAAGATGCCAGAGCAAGAGGATACAAACCGGGACGCTTTTCGTTTAATGTCCGCGGCGGTCGCTGTGAATCCTGCTCCGGTGACGGTCTGTTAAAGATTGAAATGCACTTCTTGCCGGATATTTATGTGCCATGCGATGTGTGCAAAGGAAAACGCTACAATCGTGAGACACTTGAAGTGCGCTATAAGGGGAAAAATATTCATGAGGTGCTTGATATGACTGTCGATGAGGCTCTTGACTTTTTCGAGAATCTGCCGAAAATACGTCAGAAGCTTGTAACGCTTGTCGATGTGGGGCTTGGCTATATTAAACTGGGTCAGCCGTCTACAACTCTATCGGGCGGGGAAGCACAGAGGGTAAAGCTTTCAACAGAGTTGAGCAAACGCTCGACAGGTAATACATTCTACGTGCTCGATGAGCCGACAACAGGGCTGCATACAGCAGACGTTCACAGATTGATTGATGTACTTAACAGCCTGACTGATGCAGGAAACACAGTTGTTGTTATTGAGCATAATCTTGATGTTATTAAAACTGCCGATTATATAATTGACCTCGGTCCCGAGGGCGGCGACGCCGGAGGAGAATTACTCTTTGAAGGTTCACCCGAAGACGCAACCCTCTGTGAGAGAAGCTACACAGGACATTATTTAAAAAGGGTATTGCAATAATGGACTTTGAAGCGGGACAATATGACATAGCTGTTGTAGGAGCGGGGCATGCTGGTATAGAAGCTTCGCTTGCTTCGGCGCGCCTCGGCATGAAAACTATATGTTTTACAATTAACCTTGATGCGGTTGGAAACTTACCATGTAACCCTAATATTGGAGGTACAGGTAAAGGGCATCTTGTCCGCGAGCTTGATGCTCTGGGAGGAGAAATGGCAAAATGTGCAGACCGTGCTTGCGTCCAATTTCGAATGCTCAACCGCGGAAAGGGACCTGCCGTTCATTCACTGCGTGCTCAAACAGACAGGCGTAAATATCAGGAAATAATGAAGCACACTCTGGAGCGCCAAGAGAATCTGACACTAAGGCAGGCAGAGATAGTGGATATAGGCGTTGAGCACGGACAGGGTGAAAACTCCCTTCCAACCGTAACATACGTCAAAACACACACCGGTGCGATCTTCCGTTGCAAAGCCGTAATAGTCTGCACGGGAACATATCTTGCGGGCAGTACAATTGTCGGTGAAGCCATTCAAACAGGCGGGCCTGACGGAATGTTCGCATCAATAATTCTGGGTGAGCGGCTGCGCGAGATGGGACTCAATCTGCAACGGTTTAAAACAGGCACACCGGCACGTGTTAATGCACGCAGTATTGATTTTTCTAAGTTGGAAGAGCAGCATGGGGATGAACCCCCGCCGCAGTTCTCATTTGAAACAAAAGAACCTCTGATAAACCGCGCTATATGCTATCTTACATATACTAATGAAAAGACCCATGACATTATCCGAAAAAACCTTCATAGAAGTCCGATGCACTCGGGTAAAATCGATGGAACAGGCGCAAGGTACTGTCCGTCGATTGAAGACAAAATAGTAAGATTCGCCGATAAGAAGCGGCATCAGATATTCCTTGAGCCAATGGGATTGGAGACAGAGGAAATATACCTGCAAGGCTTTTCTTCTTCAATGCCTGAAGAAGTGCAATTAGAGATGATACACTCAGTGCCCGGTCTCGAAAAGGCTGAAATTATGCGTCCCGCATATGCCATAGAGTATGACTGCGTCAATCCACTGGAGCTTTTGCCGACTTTGGAGTCAAAGAAAATCTCCGGTTTATACGGAGCGGGGCAGTTTAACGGTTCCAGCGGTTATGAGGAAGCTGCAGCACAAGGTTATGTTGCAGGCGTTAATGCCGTTCTCAAGTTGCAAAATAAAGAACCGCTTATTATAAGCCGTAATGACGGTTATATCGGGACACTTATTGACGACCTTGTTACAAAGGGCACAAGTGAACCATATCGAATGATGACATCTCGGGCGGAACACAGATTGTTGCATAGACAAGACAATGCCGACATAAGAATGTCACATTTCGGAAACCACGTCGGGCTTATATCAGACGAGCGTCACAAAAATGTACTTGAAAAGTATAAAAAAGTTGATGATGAAATAAAACGGCTTGAAGAAACTTTTATCCCGCCGTCTGACGCACTAAAAGAACTCCTCGATAAAAACGGGATGCCCGATGTTTTAAACGGCATCAGTCTCGCGTCTCTGCTTCGCCGCCCAAAAATAACATACAGCGATATCGAAACTCTCGAATTAAGACAAGAAACGCAGAAGGATGGTTCTTGCCTGTCGGCAGAAGTCAAAGAACAAGTGGAAATATCAATCAAATACGCAGGTTATATTGAACGTCAACAACGTCAACTTGATGAGTTAAAGAGAATGGAAAACCATATAATTCCGGAAGATATTGACTATGATTCGTTGCAAATCCTGCGCATAGAAGCACGACAAAAACTAAATGCCGTAAGACCGCTAGACCTCGGTCAAGCAACCCGCATCTCCGGTGTCTCCCCCTCCGATGCCGCCGCATTAATGGTATATTTGAAAAATAAATAAAATATGCTAAAATAATTATATGACAAAAATAGGCAACATTACGATAAACTCAAAACTGGCTCTTGCGCCAATGGCAGGTGTTACAGACCTTGCTTTCCGGACAATTTGCCGAGAGCTTGGAGCGGGACTTACATATACCGAAATGGTGAGCTCAAAAGCTCTGGTATATCAAGATAAAAAAACCCGAAGCCTATTGGAAATAGGTGAAAATGAACACCCTGCGGCAGTGCAAATATTTGGCAGTGATGCCGCCTGTATGGCAGAAGCCGCCTGTAAAGCAATCGAAATTTCGGGAGCGGACTTTATTGATATAAACATGGGATGTCCCGTGGGTAAGGTTGTAAAAAGCGGTGACGGCAGCGCATTGATGAAAGACCCTGATAAGGCGATGAAGATAATCGAAGCTGTGGTTAGCGCTCTTGATGCCCCGGTTACAATCAAGATTCGTAAAGGCTGGGACAAAGGGAATGTCAATGCGGTAGAGTTTGCAAAAATGGCGGAGAAAGCCGGTGTTTCAGCAATAGGAGTTCACGGGCGGACACGTACACAAATGTACTCGGGAAAAGCAGACTGGGACATTATCCGCGAAGTAAAAAAAGCAGTCAGTGTTCCTGTCTTGGCAAATGGCGACATCTGGACTCCTGAAGCGACGGCGAAAATTCTGAAATACACAGGTGCTGATATAGCGATGATAGCGAGAGGTGCAATGGGTGACCCTTGGCTCTTTGAGCAGGCGGAAGCACATCTAAACGGAGGGGAAATCCCAAAACACCCGCCGGTTGGGAAACGCGCGGAAACTGCACTTCGACAATTTGAACTGGCAGCTAAGCAAAAAGGTGAGCATATAGCTTGTCTTGAAGCGCGAAAGTATTATTCATGGTATTTACGCGGAGTGCCGCATTCGGGATACTTTAAAGAAAAGATTTCAAAAGCAGCAACAATGGACGACTTACAAGAAATAACAGAAGGTATAAAAAGAGAGTTATGACTTTTGAAGTTGAAAGAGAAATAATACAAAGAGTCATCGGCGGTGACAGAAACGCGTTTGAAGGTTTGGTTTTAGAAAACCAGAAAAACGTTTATAACCTTGCGCTTAAAATGACTCGAAACGAAGAGGATGCGTTGGATATTTCTCAAGAGGCATTTGTAAAAGCATATAGGCAGCTTCGTAACTTCCGCGGAGAAAGCAAATTTTCTGTTTGGATGTATAGGCTGACTTACAACTTATGTATTGACTTTTTACGAAGAAAGCCAAAAACAGATGCAATATCACTCAATCAGGAGGACGAAAGCGGCGATATTACACCGATTGAAATACCGGATTTACGTAATCTCCCCGAGAATAGTACGATTCGAAATGAAATGCGAAAAAATATAGTAGAGAGTATTAAAGAACTTCCGCTTAAACATCGCGAAGCGATAGTGATGCGTGAAATAGCAGGCATGAGCTATGAGGAAATAGCAAGTACACTCAATATAAATGTGGGAACGGTAAAATCCCGCCTTGCCCGCTCTCGTTTAAAGCTAATAGAGATTCTTAAGGAAAAGGGAACTTTTCCCGAAGGTTTTCGTCTAAAAATACAAGAACAGGAACAAGAAAAAGAAGAAATAAATGAAGAAGAGGAGGTGGAGTAAGTGAAAAACTGCGTCGGAATTGCCGATTTATTGTGCGCATATGCTGATAACGAGTTGCCGGAATCAAATAAGCAGATAGTGGAAGACCATCTTTCCATTTGTGAGAACTGCTCCTCCATTCTCGAGATTTATCGTGAGATTTCCGTATCTGTAAATGAGACCAATGTGTCAGCACCGGAAGCATTGCGCATTGGTGTTATGAATAGGATTCAAAGCGAAAGCATACCGCGCGAGGTTAAAGAAAATAAACAACGCAGACAATATAAGTATATTCTTACGAGATTTGCTCCGATAGCGGCATGTTTAGTGGTTGGGTTGGTTGTCTGGCAGTTTTGGGGTACTATTCGCGGTGCGGATAATACAGCGCTGCCTGCAGCGGCACCTATGGCTCCAGCACCCGCACCCGCCGAGGCCGCACCGGAAGTTGCGATGTTTTCAGAAAATATGGCAGACGCGCCTGAAGCAGATTCGCAGATTGAAGCCGCAGGTGCATTTGGACTCGATATTTCTCAGGATGATGCGGAAAACGCACCTGTTCCGGGAGATCGCATGGCGCCGGTTGATGGAGGAGCCGGCTTCCTTGATAGTCTTTACGATGGTATAGACGGCTTTGGACCTCTTGACAGTGCGGATGAAAGATTGTTCAAAGAAGCTAAAGCTGTAATAACGATAGTTGGTGATTTACCGGTAGTTCTTGCGGAACACGAGCCGTCACCCGATTGGCAATATGGGAGATTCGGATGGGAAACACTATACGTCATACCAATATCAATAGTAGATATTCTCATAGATGAGGTAGAAACGCGCGAAGGTTTTAAGGCAATATTCAATAACAGCTATAATACAGACAACTACGCACTGGTACTGCTAACATACGGCTTGTAAATAATACGCTGTGAAAACAGTTTGGCCCGCCGGTATAATGCGGGTCAGACTGTTTTGTATTTACCCCTATTTTCTTTGACATAGTGCGGTATTCGTGATAACATTATAAGCATATTTTTGTTAGTAATTACAATGAAACAGGTTCAGTGAAAAGAGTACTTATATGGGTTTTGTACATTTGCACGTTCACAGTGAATACAGTTTGCTTGATGGCGCGTGCAGAATACGCGACCTTATTTCCCGTGTCAAGGAATTAGGGCAGACCGGTGTTGCAATTACGGATCACGGTGTTATGTACGGAGCCGTTGCCTTTTATAAAGAAGCGGTTAAAGCCGGAATTAAACCGATAATTGGCTGCGAAGTATATGTTGCGGCACGGACGCGTTTCGATACGGATTATGAGCTGGATTCAAACCGATACCACCTTATTCTTTTATGTAAAAATGAGACAGGTTACAAAAACCTCTGTCATATAGTAAGCGCCTCATTTACAGAGGGCTTCTATATAAAACCCCGCATCGACATGGAGCTCTTAAGAGACCACAATGACGGGCTTATTGCCATGTCTGCCTGTATATCCGGAGAGATTCCCAAGCTTATTATTGAAGACAGATATAACGAAGCGAAAACAAAGGCTCTGGAACTGAGAGCCCTTTTTGGTGATGACGGCTTTTATTTAGAGCTTCAAGACCATGGTTTTACCGAGCAGCCCGAAGTTAACAAAGGGCTGATTAAACTGCATGATGAAACGGGAATTCCGCTTGTCGCAACAAACGACGCGCATTACATAAACAGGGACGGTGCGGAGATTCAGGATGTACTTATGTGCATACAAACGGGAAAAACCGTTGATGACACAGACAGAATGCGCTTCGAATCACAGGAGCTGTATTTAAAATCGGAAGAAGAGATGCGAGCGCTGTTCCCAGACCACCCCGAAGCATGTGATAATACCGTCACAATTGCGGAGATGTGTAATTTTGAGTTCGATTTCTCAGAACATCACCTGCCGGAATTTACACTACCCAACGGAAGAACAGATGCCGATGAATATCTGAAAGAACTATGTCTGGTAGGAGCGTCAAGACTCTACGGCGCTGACAGACCCGATGTCATAAAACAGTTACAATATGAACTGGATATGATATCAAGCATGGAGTTTACCGATTATTTTCTTATAGTTGCGGATTTTATTGATTATGCCAAGCGCCATGAAATACCTGTTGGACCGGGACGGGGCAGTGCGGCAGGCAGCGTTGTCTCATACTGCCTTGGCATAACCGCTGTTGACCCGTTAAAATACAACTTATATTTTGAGCGGTTTCTAAATCCGGAGCGCATTAGTATGCCGGATATCGATATTGACTTTTGTGAGCGCAGACGCGGCGAAGTCATAGAGTATGTTAAAAAGAAGTATGGTGCCGACAGGGTTGCACAGATAGTTACATTTAACTCGCTAAAAGTAAAAAATGCGATAAGGAGCGTATCAAAGGCATTGGCACTTTCTTTTCAGGAAGAAAATGAACTTGCACGAGAGATACCTGACCGTTTGAATATAACAATTTCCGAAGCCCTCAGCACTTCAAGCCGCCTTCGCAAAATGTATGATGAGGACCCCCGTATAAAGCGTGTAATTGACACAGCCTCGGCACTTGAAGATATGCCAAAGGATTCGGGAACACATGCAGCCGGAGTAGTTGTAACTAAAATGCCTGTACGTGAATATGTTCCGCTCACACTGTCAAAAAAAGACGA